>CETY01122124.1_pt1 | contig 33234 bp, 18 predicted proteins | sample 361551 | NCBI WGS metagenome assembly CETY01 (sample SAMEA2623135, study PRJEB7988) | marine metagenome | biome: marine biome (ENVO:00000447); feature: deep chlorophyll maximum layer (ENVO:xxxxxxxx); material: "saline water (ENVO:00002010), including plankton (ENVO:xxxxxxxx)" | depth 45 m | reverse complement strand
CCCTCGCAGTCCAAATTTATTCTAGAAATATTTATTAAATTATCTTTTTTACACGCATTTTTTTATCGATAGTCCCACATGTACGATCTATCTCCATATTCATCAGTGTGCCATCTATCTCCATCACCATCTACAAAACTCTCCATATCTTCAAATCCATCAGATACAAAACCAAATGGTGCCATATCTTGTTCTATCTGATTTTTTTGTTCATCATATATCCTTTTACGAACATCTTGATCAGACATTTCTTTAAAATAATCCTGACATACTACCCATGCAAATATAACAAGACACATTGCTAAATCATCATTACATCCTTCCTCTGCTTCAAAAGAATTTGCCCTTTGTGCAAATGTCGTCAATTCTGAAATGATATCATAATCACAAGTAATTAACTTATCATCCTCAAGTAAAGTTTTAAGATTTGAACATCCTAATTTTTTAACTGCAGATGTCATCCTTACACCAAGTTGAGTTTTCTTACCAGAAAATCCTTGTCCAACTATTTGACCACTTCTTCCTCTCATGGTAGCCATTAGAAGATTATCATATTCCAAATCATAATTTAGAATAGAAGCTACTTGATCTCCAATATCATTAACTTCAATTAATAAGAATGCTTGATTATATCCCCTCGCAACATCATGTATAATATTAGGAAACAACATTGGTTTAATTTCATTATTTCTATACTTAGCAACTACCTTATATGGAAACTCTGTCGTATCAAAAACTAAAAATGCAGAATAATCATTTCCCAAACCTCTTGCCACATCGACAGTAATTATATAATTGTGATCTTTAACTGGATTTTCGTAAATATCCAAACCAGCATTTCTTTGTAGTGGTTCTTCATATACAAGGTTTCTAAGTTTAGTTGCAGCAATTAAAGTATTAACAGAACCTAAAAACTCACATTCAAACTCAATTTTAAATTGTTGTTCTGATGTATTGGCAATAGTTTGCCTTTTCCATTCAGCATCTCTTCCTGGAACTTGGGACCAATGAACATCTGTAGGTAGATATTCATTCTTATTTCTTTCCGCATCATGCCAATACCTATAGAAATGATTCATACCTCTTGGGGTTGAAACCATTATTACTTTCGTTGTTTTACCTGAAGTAATAGTAGGATAAACTGAACTAAAGAAATCTTCTGCGATATGATTTGGAACGAAAGCAAACTCATCAAGGAATAGTATGTTAAACGACATACCACGAACCGCACTAGCAGATGTAGATGCTGCTAATATTTTTGATCCGTTTTCTAATTCTAATGATCCCTTATTCCAAGCAATAATACCTTGCTGCATCCACTTAGGAAGATTCTCATAAGCAGTCTGTAATCTACCTAGTAAGTCTCTAGCAGTCGCTGCCTTGTTTGCAAGAATACCAATATTCACACTATCATTAAAAACACAATAATGTAAAAGATACGCTACAGACGTAGTAGATTTACCAGTCTGACGAGGCATCTTACAGATATTAAATCTATTCTCATGGAATCTTTCTATTAATTTCTCTTGAAAATCGTATGGTTTAAACTGAACCAAACCCTCATCAAGAGAAACAATCTTCATATAATTGTTAGCAAAATATACAGGGTCTTCCTTACATTTAAGAAATTCTATAATCTGTTCTTCAGTATATTCAATTTGTGTATTTGCCTTTTTAAGGTTGGGATTACCCAAATACACATCATTATCAGCCATAAGACTATCCTTTATCCTTTATGAAACCTTGTTTTAACATTTTTGATAACTCTGATGTGGAGCCAACAAATACTGCATTATTAGTAACATTATTGGTTGTTTTTTGCTTATCTTCATCAACTTCTTTTACCTTTTTCTGAAGTTCCATTAACTTATCAGTAGTATCAGCAACTGACTTAATAATTTGTCCTGCAACTTCATATGCTCTTGGACTTGCACTCTCACCTGCAAGTTCCATAATACCATTAAGAGATTCTTGACCCTTTTCGATCAAAGAATATAAATTAGAACGAGTATAATCATAATCTTGTTGAACTTCTTTACTAACATCTCTTAATTTATCTTTCCTTTTTACACACCCATTCTCAGGAGTATCCGATACTTCAATACTGCTAGTATTAAGTGCTTCGTCAATAGGATCATAAGTATTACTCATAATTTAAACATCTGTTTGTCTTGTTGGACTATAAGTTTTACTATCACTAAAATCAGTCCAAGTTTCACTAAATCCAAAATCATCACCTGGTTCTACATCTGCAGGAACAGGTGTTGCCGTATACCTCATCTCACGTTTGGCAGTTTGTGTATTTGTATCAGTATACAAATCAGCTTGAACTTTTTTGATAAGGCCGTCAGTAGACTTAGCAATAGGACCGAATACGTATGTTTTTGCCGTAAAATTTAATGTGTATATAAGTGCTCTTCTCGTAGAAAAATCTCCTTCATAATCATCTTGAAAGGATATATTATCAAGAACAATGGGAATATCTCTTTTTTCTCCAATCGAACTTACTAAATCTACAGTAAGATTAAATGAAGGTTGAAAATATGGTAATATTTGTTCTACAATCTGTAATGCATCATCATTCAATTTAGTGAAAATATTTAATTCAAATCCAATATTATATGGAACAGGCATAAAAACTTTCTTCATATTAGTTCCATCTGAAGTTTTAAATGTTTGAGTAACACCTGCCTTTCTTGTAGAGTCGTATGAAATATTATTCATTTCAAATGACATTCTAGGAAGTGTTATTTGAATTGGTTTATTTAATTCTGGTTGCTGTTCTAACCTAGCAAGAAATTTTTGAGCAGGCCCATAAGATAATGGAACTCTCATTTCACTAAATTCTTCACCATCACTTTTTTCATGTTTAATTGATATACCGTTGAATATTGTACCGAAAGATATAATAGTCTTTCTAATAATTTCGTGGTAAAAATATGTTCCTAGCATTATACTTGCCCAAATGGATTTGATTCACTAAAGTCTAGAATGGAGTCTGCTTCAAACTCAATTTCGCTGTTCTGATCATATTTAGTTAAATTATCACCCTCTGGCACATCACCAATAGTATATGAGGCAGCAGAATCAGATCCAACAATGGTTTCACCTTCATAAAATACACCATCTGCATTACCAACTTGAAGTACCATAGTATCTTTATCCCAGTTCTTAACTCTTCCCGTTGTACTAGAACTTGCCCCAACTACAACTTCATTAAATTGATATGTACCAATTCCAGCAGAACCAGGTGCACCAAAGGTAACAGATGCTGTTGTATAACCAATACCAGCATCAATAATATATGCATTTGTAACTGTACCACCAGCACTAACTATTGCTCTAGCACTCGCAGTTCCTACACCAGTAGCACCTGCTATTGTTATGACAGGAGTAGATGTATAAGTAGTACCTGATGTAGTAATTCCAAGACTTTTAATACCAACACCACTTGTAACTAAAGATGCAGTCGCTGCAGCTCCAACTCCATGATAAGTTGTAACTCCATTCGTTGCAGTTGTTGCCGCACTTACTATAGTAACAGTTGGTGTAATAGTATAACCAGCACCAGCATTGGTTAATAGTATTTCTTTTACTGAATAAACATTATTAATAGAAGTAGTTATTGCTACTGCTGTTGCATTAGTTCCTCCAACAGGAGCGTTTGATATGGAAACATTTGGAACTACATCATATTCATAACCATCCTGATTTAATAAGATATTTCTTACATATCCAGTAGAAGTAGTAGCGGTTCCAGTTGCAGTATTTCCAGAAGAATATAAAGTTAAATTTGTAATAAATCCAATATCTTCAATAGTTTCGTCAATCTCAGCAATACTAGTATCAATAATCTCATCCTCATATTCAAATAATTCACACTGTAATTGGTAAACATAATTTTTACCTAATTGATAAAAAGGTTTTTCGTGTTCTACAAATTTTATTTCAAATAATCTTTGACCCAGAGGAAAATATACTAAATCACCTTCTTGTGGTCGAGTACCAACTTCAATCTGACCATCTGGCATTGATATCATATAAGAAGCAATAAAATCTTCAAATCTTTCTTTTGATATTGTTAATGTCAATTCATCCTTTAAACTAACACCAAATTTAGTCATTATATCTCCAGCACCATCATATCCTTCATATGTATTGACATATGCTTCTATAGAAAAATTATCATCAAAAGTAGAAGCTTCTACTTCTGTAAAAATACTATCCTTATTAATAATTTTTCTAGGTATATAAGTTACTTCTACACCATAAATTGTTAATTGCTCATTGAGTAAATCTTGAATCAATCTTTGCTCATTTGGTGAACCTTGTAAAAAAAAGGGATTTAATGCCATAATTATTAACCTACCATATCCAAAGGAGGTACTTCATATTCAATCATCATTCTTTCACGAAGATAATCAATTTCACGTTGACCATCTTCAAAAATTTCTCTACCATTAAGTTCAATTCCACCAGGAAGTTTAACACCTCTAAACTTAATTAAATTTTGACCCCATTGTCTTTTGATTAATGCGGTTAGATATCTTTTAACAAAAATATCATTATATACTTGAGTAAATGTTGCAGGATCTAATGCCCTATAACAATCAAGAATTAACCAACTACCAGCTTCTTCTGCTCCCCAGTCAATATCCAAATATAATCTATCTTGTCTTTTATTAAATCTTATTTGCTTATCTGTTGTTAAAAGAAAATCAATAGATTCCAAATAACTTTTAGTCATTGAATATTGAAGCAAATCAACTGAATTGAATTGATATAAGTCATTTAAAAATAACTGATATTTTATACTAAACATACCACCTGATATGGTACTAGTATCAAATTTAAATATTTTTTCAACACCAACTACAGAATCTGGAACTTGTAAAAAATTAGATGTTTCATACCATTCTGAAGTAATTGTACCAATACCACTAACAGGTGTTGATTCTGCAGAAGTATTCACAATACCTACACCGTCTGTATTTTTTGCTCTTCCTCTAGCAATATCATCCGCAGTTATCTTATGTTTAAGATACATTCTTTCAACACCGTCATAATGACGTTCATTGAATACCTGAATTGCATCATCAACCAAATCATCTATTTGATCATCAGCAACATTAATTTCTAATACTGGAGCACCAAGTTGTCTCTTACAGTAATCTATTAATCCTTGTTTGGTACTTGGTTTTGCCATTAGAATGAGCCTCCATCTATGAGTCCTGCAGTTAACGTTCCAGTAACATTAGCAGTAGCAGCAGTTAAAATTCCTGTAATGTTTCCATTTACCGCAGTAAATTCATTTAATGTTATGTCATCAGAAATATATAGATCACCACCGACATACACATCACTAGTTGTTGTTAAAATGCCACCAAAGGTGGAAACACCAGCAGTTACAACTAATCCACCATTAGTTATTCTTACACCGCTTCTAGCGGTTATAAGTCCAACTGAATCAATATTAGTTACATCTTCATAAGTTAACGTCCCTCCAATAGAAACATCACTTGCAAATGTAGCAATACCAGAAACATTTAAAGTTGTTACATTTGTTGGGCCAATATTATATCTTTCAGTTCCAACTCCAATAGTTCCATTTACCTGTTTATTAACCAACTCATACCAATTACTATTATGGGCATAAAATGCCTTTCCACGCTCAGTTACTTGTGCAAATAAACCATTATCTGGGTCTACAGGTAAATTACTATAGTTAGTATAGGCAAAAGGTATTTGGTTACTGGTTTCTGCAGCAATGATCTGACCATTGGCATCTATTGCACCAGTGAATGTAGAAACACCAACAACTGTTAAACCTGTGCTTAATCCAACATGACCAGCAAATGTTGATATACCAGAAATATTTAAAGTTGTTGCATTTGTTGGGCCAATATTATATCTTTCAGTTCCAACCCCAATAGTTCCATTTAACTCTTTATTAACTAATTCATACCAATTATTAGAATGTGCAAAATACCCCTTCCCTCGTGCATGAACATGTGCAAATGCACCATGGTAAGTACTAGCTGACGGTAAATCGCTAAAATTGCTGTATAAAAATGGTATTACATTACTTGTTGCAGCACCAACAATTCTTCCGCTAACAGATAGGTTAGACCCTAATTGTACCGAACCACTTAAAGTGGAAATACCAGTTACTTTTAGATTTTCAAATGCACCAGCAGTAATAGTAGCCCCACCTATGGTAGCTATACCAGTGACAAGTAAATCTTTTGTTGTTGTAAGACCAGCAACACCTAATGTTCCGACAGTAGCAATGCCAGTAACATTTGCATTTCTTGCAGTAAATTCATCAAGTACTACATCATCATTAATATATAAATCTCCACCAACATAAAAATCGCCCCCAGTGGTTGTAATTCCACCATTAGCCGCTAATGTTGTAATTCCAGCAACATAAAGATTGCTAAGAAAAGTAGTAATACCTGAATTATATAACTGAGTTACTGATGCAATACCACCAATAACGTTGATAGCATTTTGTGCATTTTCTGCAGTCAGTGATCCACCAAAAGCACTTGCAACTACTTTTACTGCGTTTGTTTGACCAACTCTAACTTTTATATCTGGCATTATCTAGTTACCCCTTCCCGTACAAGTACCGATCCTTCAACAACAGTTTCAACATTACCACCAGCAGTGCTAACTCTAATATCATACACATGCCTACCAGGATTTAACGCAGCAGTTTGAGTAGCTGTTAAATTAATTAAAATTTTCCCTTGAGTAGCAGGTGCTGGAACCTGACAAGTAAAATCTGTTGCTGTTGTGCTCCCAGCCCATTTTCTTATTTGAGCAGTAGGGGTATATCCAGTTAAATTGAATGCAGAATCATCCATACTGGATTCCAAAGTAAAAGTTTGAGAAAATGTACTTCCCGTATTAATTACCAGGTTACTGACATATATGGCAGCCATGTATTCATTCTCACAGAATCTCTATATTCTTATTTATGTTTGTTTTAACTAGTGGTCTTTTCTAACAATGCTTTCATCAAATCTTTCAGTTCATCAATATCAGATCTCATTTGATCTAATTGATTTTTTTGAATTCTATTTTGTTTTATATGCATCAATCTTTTATTATAATCAGAATCATTGCTATTCACAATAGCACCAGATTTTTCATCACGATATAAATTAGAATAACCTTCAACCTTTATCATTTTACAGCAATTGTTCTAATATCTTTGATTCTTACTGGTTTTGCTTGATTAGTACCAGATATTACTATCTTAATAGTATAACCTACAAAATCACCCAAACCATCAGCAGTAAATTGATAATCTCTAAATTCATTATCTAAACTTGCATCAACTTTTGAATCAGGTAGTCCATCATTTTTAGCAGGATCTCTTACAACATTACCAAATCCATCACCAGTAGTATCATCTAAATTATCATATCCTGGGAAGAATTCAAATTCTTGAGAAACTCCACTAGAATCTGGTCTAATTAATGAATAAAGAACTCTAAAATCTGCAGTCTCATCTCTATAACCAGCTACAAAAACTTTTAGTCCATCAGCAGGTTTATCTAAATTGACTTGTTGAGAAACATATATTGCTCTATGCTTATCATATCTCCAAGATCTTGTATCAGCAGAATTAGAATAGTCTGTAACTGGATTATTCATTCTATTAGTTCCAAATTCAGAGAATGATGAATCAGTAAGAACAACAGGGGATATGTATTCATTATCTGATGTGAATCGTAATGCTGTAATAAATCCCTTATTTCTTTCAAGTGTTGTTAAGTATGCATCTGCATTTACTTTAGAGCATACCAATCTAGGTGTGGTTAACTGATTCAATGTATTTAACTGTACATTTTCAAAACCTTTATCCTCAAAAGAAATTTCATTTCCACCGACACTAGTTCCAGTAACAGTTCTTATAGACGCTGTAGCTTCAGTAAGTGTAGATGGTGTAATTATTCTGAAATTAGGAGTTATAGAATCAAATTGAATATTTCTAGTTGCTTTTGCTAAAGAACCTCCAGCAAATCCTTCTTCATTAAATGATAATTCTGATATACCAGATCCATCAGTAGTTCTATTTTTACCCATAGTCACAGCATATCCAACATAATAGGAATCAAGATCTATAGGAAGATTTGCAAGTTGATGTTGAGTATTTATTCTTCTAAGAGATACTCCATTTAATTCATATTTGTGAACTGATGAAGGAGTAAAATGTGGTAATTGTTGTGTACCATCTACGGCTCTAGTAATGTCATCTAATGTTCCTCCACCAGATCCATTAGGAGTCATGGATTTATATCCAATAATTTCCTCATCTACTTTAACATAACCAGTACTTCCAACTCCTACAGGAATCCCTTCAAATGTACTAAACACAGAAGTAGAAGCAACACTGATAGATGCAATTTCATCAGAACTTATATCTGCTGACAATAAAGATGGTAATGTATTAGATTGAATATCACTTAATTCAACTTTATTATTAGAAGAATGCATTGCATGATCAAACTGATTAACAAGGAAATGTTTTCCATCATATGGTGTACCATCTAATTGGAGACCATCAGCATCAAATACAGGGCCTCCAGCCAAAATAGTTTTTATACCTTCAGTTGGATGTGAATATCTTATAACTCCACCAGCAGGGAAAGATCCTGTTGCATTTTGTCCTTGTATATTTGAAAGATATAATCTATTAACATTACTATTAATATCCGTAATACTAATTTCAGCACCTCTTCCTTGATTTCCTGCACTGGTTGTTGCAATACCAACAACATCACCAGTCTTATAACCTTCTCCACCACCACCATTAATAGCAATCGTATTAATAGCATTATCAGTACCACTAACAGTAATATCAAGTTTTAATCCTTCACCTTGTCCAGTAATATTATAAGTTTCTACTGCAGAAGAAGCCTTATAATTTAATCCAGAAGTTGTTTTTGTAACAGCATATGCAGAAGCACCCGTGCCTACAACCACTGCACTTACACCGTCATTAGTTGAACCAACTAATTTTCTTCCACTTGTAAGTGTGCTAATTCCAACTCCTCCAGATCCTATGGTAGTTATACCAACATAACCTGTTTTTGGTAAAGTTATAATAGGATTATTTTCCAATCTAGAAACATAACCATTACTTACATTTAATGTGGGATTGGTAAAGAAAACACTTCCAGAATTAGAAGTAAATTTAGCTCTGTATAATTTAAACTTTAAATCTTCTCTCTGGCTTGGAGTCCATATAGAACCGTTTTGAGATAGGAATAAACTACCAATGGCCCATTGTTGAGTATAAGATACAGCCGATGCATCAGGAAGAGATTGTGTATTTATAGTTGTTTCTCCCATTCTAGCAATCCACATCTCAAACTGATCACTTGTTGGTGCGAGAAGAACAACTGCATATTCAGCACCTGGTGCCAAATAAATTGGTTCATGGAACTTAACATTAGTAGCTACTTGTGCTGTTGAATTAACTGTAATGTCTTCTGGTAATAGAGTTACTGTCCTACCAAGAACAGTCATAGTTGGAGTACCTAATTCCATTGTTCTTATTTGAACATGAACTGGTTGATTTCCAGTATCTTTTCTTGCAAAGAAAAGATCTATAGATGTTATAAAGACACCGTGCTCATCATCTCCTGGTCCTTGACTATTAGGTGCTTGTATATTTCCAGCAACGGTAAATGATTGTGCTAATGGATCATCTTGTTCTGCCTCAAATTCTGTAATAGTAGTAGTTTCTATTGTAGTATTAGTAGTCTGTACTTGCCTTGTTATTAAAGTTCCAAAAGATCTATATGTTGCTTGTGCTGCAGATCCCAATGCAGAACCTTTTAGTGGTGTTTGATTGGTACTACTACTTGTTAATCTATAAGTTTTTCTTCCTGTAGGAATTCTAACTGTAGGCACTGGATCTGTATGTGGATCTTTTATAAAGAAACTACCTTGCAATTTACCATATTCATTTGAAATTAATCTCAAATCTTTTACATAGGCTATTGCTCCACTTTCTTGACCAACTAGTTGTAATCCGATGGTTACATATCCACTATATAATCCCTGTGCTTCATTTGTTAATGATACTATATCAATATTCAATACTTTAGATGAAGTTGTATATTCATCAGGTATTACCTCCGTTTGTGAATATGGATTAAGATTGTAAGTTTTATCTGGATTATTAAATGACCCTGACTGATGATTGGATTGTGCAACTCTAAACTCAATTATAGTTTCAACTGCATTTAAATCAGAATTCATACTAATTCCTTTTACAGTTTCACCAACTTTAAATGTTCCAGTAGATCCGTATATTTGACCATTTACTTCTGGTGTTATTTCAAGTAATTTTGGTATGAAATCTACATCAGAATTTCCATCAAGGAACTGATAATGTCTATTGAAAGGTCTTATTCCATTTACATCAAATTCAGTATTTCTAGATCTCATCCATTGCTCATCACCAGCAGAAAGTATTAAATCAAAACTAACAACAGAACCTTGTGTAGTTTCAACATTGGTTTCAGTTCTATTTTGATTACCTCCTACCCTACGATTTCTTATTGTATTTGTTAATGTTACATTAGTAATAGATTCTGGTAATCTAATTGTTCTTATCCAAGCATCTACTCTTGGACTTAAATCAATAGTTCCATTATAAGAAATAACATGGAATGGGTTAATATTCTCAACTCTAGTAGCTAAGGCCTGTTCTAAATAATCAACCTCTTCATATGCTAATGTAACTATACTTCCTGTTTTTTGGACATTAGAATCTAACAATTCAAAATTAGTACCAAAATCTAATTCAGAATCAACTATATTTGATGCTGGCATTAATTGATTTTGAAGACTATTTTTAGCAACAATTGGTTTAATCTCTCCATTTACAGTGTCAACTTCAATTTGTGAAAAATCACTATTAATTAAATCAGTAGTTTTAAAGTTATCTGCAAAGAATCCACTCTTAAATCTATCATTTCCTTGGGCATCTTGAATTGTTAATGATTCTGTAGCAATCTCAAGTAATGATAAAGTTGTGACAGTTTCAAGTTGCTCAATTCTATCTTCAAGAACACCAATATCTCTCATAGTATATCTTCTATTATCAGTCATTATAATCTGAGCATCATCAGGATTATAAAGATATGGAGGTAAAATAATTGTAGTTAACTCCATAGAATTATTAATTGCTACTGGAGGTTTAGGATTTATTGAAGATTGTCCTTTTAATAATTCCAAAACTCCATATTCACTCAAATAAATCTTATCAATTCTTCCTAGATAATATTCATATCCAAGTAAAGTACTTTCATTAGGTGCCACTAAAAATTGTGGTTCTGTATTAAATTTAGTTGTTCTTGCTGCAAAATCAAATGGAGATGCAGTAGTAGATGTAAATGGTGTAGGTCTTGGTCTAAAATCTAATACATCAGTTGCTCTTACTTTATTTTCTCCGATTAATGGAATATTATCAGTATAGTTCCTTTTATCATAACTATTAACACTGTATATGTCTCCAGTATCATTAGCAGATACATCATACCTATCATAAATGACTAATAATCTTTTTGATGGAATAGATGCACTAGATTTTCTAACTATTCTAGAATAATCATAATATTGATCCCTTTGACCTTGATCTAAAGTGAAGGATTGTGAAATATTACTATAACTTCCTTCAGTATCTGAATTATTGATTCCTTCAATAAAAGTTGTAATATTTGATTCTTCAAATCTAACTTTTTCAAAATTAACAAATCTATTCTCATTTAAATATACAATACCCAATTTATTAGAATTACCTGTAGAAGGACTGGATCCTTGATTAGTAACTACTCTTGCTATAGCTTTAGATTGATCTCCTATTATATTTTCACCAAGAAGAGCATTTGTACCAACATTTGCAGTTGCAGAAAACGAAATAGTATCCAACGTAGGTTGTGCTCCATCTATAGATTCATAGACTGCTAAAACTTTTACTGCATCTGGAACATTTAAAGAAATTTCTTCATCTTGAACTCTCAAACCATAAGCAACATTATTAAATGATAATTTATCATTTAAAGTGTCACCTTCAGTACTTCCTGATTCTGGAAGTCTAGATAAAACCACATCTACAAATTGACTCTTAACATAATTTTTTATTTTACTCCTAATACCCTGTTTCTTTGCGGTTATTGAAACAACAGTATTTGAATCCGAAGCAGTTAAACCATAAATTTTAACCTCTGATCCCCCTTCCTGCAGTTCAAAGTTATCACTAGTAACAGTTCCAATACTATTGGCAGCAGTTTGATTTCCATAATGAACTGAATATCTTGGTATACCGTATGCTTCAAAAAATGCAGTTGTAATTGCTACACTATCACCACCTTTTACATTTAAAATAGAAGTATCAAGAACATTAGCACCACTTACACCCTCACCAGTTATTTGTGCACTAATGGGAAGAACTGATGATGAAAAATCAATAGACGCAACATTAGGATTTGGTAATTTTTCAAATAACTCACCTTGGTTATCTTTGAAAGTGGATTGTCCCAATCGTAACTGAACATTCTTTGCACCACTAGTAAGAGCTCCATGATAAACTCCAGCAACATTACTACCAATAGCAGCTACAGTCAATGTTAAACTATCAGCACTTACAGCTGTAACTCTATTGTAAAAGGGATCAGATTGGTCTTGATTATTAAATATAACAATATCATCAACCTCGATTCCAGTAAAAGGTTGACTATACGCAGTAATAGTAGCAGCGTTGGCAATTGCCTCATCAATGTTTGGTATTATCCTTCTTTCTAAGGATGCATTTGCAATAAAATCTTCAGTATAAGGAGCTGCTGCAGTTTGTTTTACCGTTAAAATGTCATTTGAATTATAAGTTTCAACTTGAGTAATAGTTCTTGGATATACTGTATTACCATTAATACTAATAGCTTCTCCTCTAATAAAAGTACCAGAAGTTTGTCTTAACAAAAGAGTAGTACTCGCACCACCCTGTTGTATCGAATACCCACTTGCACCACTACTTAATCCTTTTATATAAGAACTAACAACAACTTCAGTATTACTTACTGCCTGATTTATCGTTAACTTAGTATATGTTTGTACATCATACAATCTAAGATTCCATTTAGTTGTAACTCCAGCATACGAAGAATTCTTTAGAGTACATGAATATACTCTAGCTTCACCTATCTTAGTACCAAGAGCAGCAGTATTTAATTTAGCATATAATTCAACTACTTTTCTATATTGAGGTTGTCCAACAAGATTATTAACAACCAAAACACTTCCCATTTCAAAAGGTAAATTTGCAGTGTCAATTTTTTCAACATCTCTTGGTTTATCTGCATCAAGAATAGTTATAGAATTTGGATTAACATCATATCCTCTAACATATGCTTTACCACCAGAAACTTTGTAGCACATTAAATCTTCACTAGGTGTTCCTCCTTGCTCTGTATTTTGTCCTGCAAAAAATACACCATTATTACCCAATCTATTATTTAAAGAATTTTCAAGATCAATATTAAAACGTTCTACTGAATAATTTCCAGACTCATCATATGTTCTTCCCGCAATCCAATCTCTAATAATATTGTATCGGGTTTTATCGATGATAAACCTTCTATCACCATCTTGTATTCTTAATATTTCAAAGAAATTTGCAACATTATTATCTGTTAATAATTTTTTAGTTAAAACTAAATCAATTTTAAATCTATCAGCACCTGGTGCCGCATAATTAGTAAACCCTTTTGCATTATCATATAAAGAATCATCTTCCTTAGCTCCAACTATAGTTTCATTAATTTGAAATCCTACTTTATATGAAGGAGTATTTGTATAATTGTCTAATATTATTGTTTGAGCTTGTACATCTACAAAAGTTCCCCTAATAAAATATACACCAGATTCTACATGTGCTGCAGATCCAATAGAGGTTGCATTAGAACTTACTAGAGTAGCAAAAGCAGTTCCTGCAGTAATTGTAGTATTTCCATATACAATATTTTCAGAACATATTAGAGATTCCCCATCAAGAAAAATAGTTCTTGTACTATTATCTTTATCTGCATTGAGATATTTTACGTATATTGTTAAATCTCTTACATCCCCACCATCTGGCAATACTATTTTATCAATAGTACCAGTTACACCAGAACTTTGACCTTCTATAACTTTATTGAGAAAACTATCAATATAAACTGAAATATCTGTGCCAAATTGACTAGCATTTAGTCTAACTGAATTAAAATGTTGATCATATGAAGGTGCACCAGGAATTACTATGGATCCCTCTTTAAATATATGAGTTCCAAATTCTTCTACTTGATTTTGAAGGATAGACTGTAAATTTGTTAATTCCCTAGCTTGAACTGGAAATCCTGGTTTAAATAAGACCTTGTAAAAATTCTTACTAGGATCAAAATCATCATAATAAGGACTTATATTTAAATCTGTTTTCTGTGCCATGTTACTTTAAAATTCCAGGATGATCTTAATGTCTTCTTTTTGTCTACTATCTCTAGTGACTAACTTTCGATTGTCAATGTATATGACATCACCAGTTGTTTTATTTATCTCTGGATCAGCAAGACCATCGGTAAATTCAACTCCCAAATTTATTTGTTTGGTAGAATCTATAGTTGTTGTTACTCCACTAAATGAAGTTTGGATACCTTTATTACCTGTTATTGAAGAATCAGAAAATACAAGACCATCTGCCGATCCACGAAAAGGTGTAAATTTAGAAAAAGTAGCAATTCCAGTATAATCAGTTTGATCGAGTCTATTTCCAAAATATAATGATCTATCTTGACTATACTTCATAACACCTGTTTCTTTATCATAAGATGATACGTACCCTTGTGCTACTTCATTGGTAGCTGGGTTTGTTTGTGTAAAAGTACTACCTATAGCAGTGCCTGTAAGTGCATTTGCTTGACTGGTATTAAATATAGAAGGATCAAATTTAATAGATCCTAATGCTGAATACTGATTACCAGTAAAAATTGCATTTATGGAAGAATATGTGGATGGATTCTTAACAATACCAACTTGTGAGAATTTTGTAGAAGTTGGAAAATCTTTTGTTGAATCATCAAATCTAGAATAAATCAATACTCTATCTGCTCCCAATTCTTTATAGATATCATACCCATGACCTCTTGAAGGAGGAATAATTGGAACTAATTTAGCAGAGGTAAATCCACTTACTTGGAAAGTGGATAAATCTACAATACCATAAGTATATCCAGATCCACCAGAAGTAACTACTGCTTTAGTAATTATACCAGATGTAGTTGTAATGGATACCTGACCTCCAGTACCATCACCTAGAATAGGGACAGTTACAGTTGAATTGGGTTGATATCCAGCACCACCATTTTCAATATATACTTCCTTTATTTGATTGAGATTTATTTCAGAATCTCCCGCTTCTCTAACACTTTGAATTTGTGAATTAGTAGATGTCTCCCAATCATTAGGTACAACAATATATTCAGTAGAATCAAATTTTATAATATCACTTGGAGAAATTGAGAATAAAAACTTCCAAACATATCCATCATCTCCAGCTGAATTTGGTTCTAAATCAGTAAAAGTTGGTTCATCTTTAGAAGTACCACCCTTTCCATTTGGATTTGCATCCAAAAGTGTTTTATTTTGCCATGCACCAGAAGAACCATTATCGATACAAATATAAACGTTAAAATCACTATTAACTACATAATAATTTGTATCATAAAGCCTTGCTGATTGTGAATTGGGAGATTTTGCATCAATACTATAATCTTGACGATACATATCGTAAGGAGTATTAGTAGTCCATTGAACTTTTCTAATAACTCTTCTAATATTTGTACTATTGATCTTTTTCCCAAAAAGAGCAGCACTCTTATAAAAACCTTCATATTGAAGATTGTCTACAGGATTTAATGGTTTATTTGAGACCCAATCAGAAGTTCTACCAAATCCTGGATTTGGAATTGTAGGATTAGATAGTCCTAGAAAGACATAATAAGCATTATTAGTATCTAGTACAGAGTCTACAAAATTACCAGCATTTGCTATTCTAAATTGATCTGTTACTTGAGCAGACATATTAATAGTTTTTTAGATATTTATAATAGTTAATATAAATGAGAATTTACTCGGCAATAATTGCCCCAGTACCTCTAATTCCCTCATCTCTTCTTGAGATGGTGGGGAATGTAGTTAATCCAGAATTTACAGTAAGACCACTAACACCAATTGATATTGGATTTGATCTACTAAATGTTCCAGTTAATTTACCCCAAGAGAAATTACCAATTGGACTTGATTCAGATCCAGTAGCAGCAAGTCCAACAACATTGGTATTATGTGCAATATTACATGTAATAATACCCAAATTGGTACTAGTAGTAATTTGTGCAATTCTATAGATGTTATCAGCAAATGTTGTACCAATTCCAACTACACCTTTACCAGATTGATAAATTGAACTTAATCCTGTTCCAACAATAGTATTATTGATAGAAATTGGAGAACCAGCACTCAATCCAGTATGAGTTCCACGAGTATGGAATACAATTGCTAAATCAGTTCCAACACCAACCGCAGTACTAATACCAGTAACAATTCCACTAAATCCAGTAGCAACACCAATATTTCTAACTAATTCAGTTTTAAATGTTGGCAATGCTGATATAACCTGTGGAGCTGAAGTTAGTGTATAACCTAAACCTGGCATTGTAATTGTTGGGGTTCCTGTAAGGACTCCATTAGTTATAGTAACAGTTGCTGTTGCGGTAGAACCTATACCAACAGTACCATCTGGTTTAATAAAGCTTCCTATACCAACTGGTGGTGCAGCAATAGAAATTGAAGTTGTTGCTCCAACATAACCAGATCCCCCACTAACAATAGTGAGTCCTGAAATAGTTCCAGTAGCAGATACTGTGGCAGTTAATGCAGCAGCAACTGGATTTACACTATTATCAACTATAAATGCATCAAAGTTTGCAGTATATGGTGCATCATAATCAAATAAATCAATATTTTCTACATATATTTGACTTGATTCTGTAGATGAGAAATCACTAATAATTTTTGTAGTTGGGAAAATTAATGGCTCAAGTGAACCTCTAGATTTGTAAATTAATTCTCCATCAACAATCTTATCATGCTTCTTCCTAGTCCAACTTAAAGATCTAGAAATACCTTCAGTGGTTATTCCTGGCCCAACATACAAATTAGTTTGTATAGTATCAGCACTATCAAGTAAACTAACAGTCCTATCTTTCTGATTTTTAATATTCCTCAATCCACCCAATTGAACAAGATCTCCTTTTTCTATAGAAGGTTGTACCGTAGTAATTAATTCAGTATCTAATCCTGGAGAACCACGATAGAAGAATATTGAAATATCATCTTCAGGTTTAGGTGGTTCTGAGAATACAAATGTTGAACCTCCACCAAATTTATATGCAGTTCCTGGTTGTTGAATTACACCATTCATTACAATTAATAATAAATTTGAAAGATTGATATTAAATGTTGAAGTTTCTCCAGCACCAACAGTATCAAAACTTAGTAATTCACCACCATATTTTAATTCAAATCTCGTTCTAGATCCATTTTGTAAATTTTTAATATCATCAATATAATCAAATTCACCAAATTGCCATGCTGAGAAATTATCATTAAATGTGTCTATTACAGTAAATTTAGCTTCGTCTAATGGATTAGTTAAATTACGATCTGTTGCCAATCCAACTAATTTAAATACATCACCACGTCTAAATCCATATCCATTTCGTTCAATTTCCCACTTAGTAATTCCAAATAAAGTGGATCCAACTCCAACTGTGGATGATGCACCAACTTCAACATTCAATAATAATCCAGTTCCACAATCTGTAGTTGAACCTACATCCAATCTAGAAACTCCAGTTATTCCTAAACCAGCATAAGAAGGTTCTGTAATAATTAATTGTGGATTTGCATAGTTTGTTCCAGCATTGCCAATTGCAAGGCTTAGGGTTCCACCAAGACCCACTGTAGCATTAACGACACCCCCACTACCTACACTCGATCCAACATTAACGGTAAGAGTATTGGTTGTTTTAGATGTAATTGCTGTAAGTATTCCAGCAACAGGATCAGTTGCTCTTGGATATGAATGATCAGATTTATAATCATCTTTAGAGCATGTAAAGATTAAAGAATCAGTTCTAAATCCAATATTGCTACTAACAGCAAGACCATGAGAAGGTACAGTTAATATTAAATCACCACTGCTAGGATTATATGAAGCACCAGTTGCAGTATATCCTACACCTGCGAAAGATGCTGCATAGAAACTAGTAGAAATACCACGAACAAATTTATGTGCAAATGGTATATCTGTTACCCCAATAGAAACACTAGAACCAATATATCCTGAACCATAGAATGCATTTCCATAGAATGGTATAACATTACCACCACCAACATAGACATGTTCAATAGTACTAATTCCAACATTTGTAGTAAATCTATATGTTGGTGATGACCCAACATTAATATTAAATTCTGTAGTAGAAGTCACATATACTGCAGTAGTAACACCAGCAATAGGATCACCAACTCTTGGATATTCATGTTGAGTTGCATGATCATCTTTATCACATGTAAATGTAATGGAATAATTATCTAAAGTAATAGTATCACCAGTTGCCATTCCGTGTGCAGCAGCAAATGTTAACTCTAAAAGTCCTGTTGTAGGAGTATATGTTGCACCATTAGGTGTTTTTTGATTACCAGATTGTGAACCACTAGTTACATTAACTGCATTATTATCTGCACTTATAAATCTATGTACATAATCACCATTAGTAACTCTAAGAATACTATAATCAATACTTGTACTACCTAAACCTACTGCTGCTTCTGGGAATATTGTAGTTGTTATGCCAGCATGAGGAGCTGCACAAGTAAATTCAAGACCAGCTAATTTAACTTGATCAACTATACCTAATTCAAAATTATGAGCATCTCTTGTGGTTATCTCTAGAATACCCGTTGAATTATCATAATTTGCTGTAGTTATAGCATTATTGGGTCCTGTAGAAGCAGTTGAAACTAAATTTTTAATAGTTCCACCAACACCAATTTCAACATAAGTATTATTTCCAACGGTAGGTGCATATCCTAACCCTGGAGTAGATCCAAGAGAAATTATTACACCACCTCGTGGTAACTGATTCTCATTAATATCGGATTCATTAATAACAATAGTTCCATCAGCAGTAGTTTTAATACCAGTAAATTGAACACTAGTTATTCCTGTAGGTGATGTTTGTTCTATTATTTGGAAATTATTTGTTGGATTATTGTCAGAAGTGGGTCTTTGATATATGTTATTAATCAATAACAATCCATTACCACCAGTTGTACCCAAACCAACTGTATTTGCTCCACCAACCTTTAAAGTAAATGAACTTTGTATTCCACTAAATTCTGATGAAATATCATCATAAATTTGATTACTATCATAATCATTTCTTAAAAATACTCTCCCACCAAACTCTGAAGTTGGGAAAGGTAAATTGCTATCTGTGGTAGTAATTTGTGGATTACCTTTAGGTGCATTTGTAAAATAAACTTGATCTTCAATAATATTATAAGAACCCCTATAAACCCTAACTGTTGTAGTATTTGTATGTGCAGTTGCAGAAGATCCAACAAATGCTCTTTCAACTTCAACAAGACTTGTTGTTCCAATACCAGTAATAGGACCAAAAACATCATCCCCAGTACCAATATCCTGTATTCTCATATATTCATCATCAACTCTAAGAATGTCATTAGGTGCAAGAGATGATATTCCACTTAATGAGAATATAGTTGATGTTGTACCAATACCAGTGCTGCCAAGAACAGATACAATATTATTTTGTAAAGTATGATTTACAGGACTGAAAGCTATTGGAGATTGTATTATATTATCAATACTAATAATTGATTTTGTATTAGAAAGACTCATTGAAAGTTTATGAGCATTTCCAGTACCAACACCAACAAAAGTAACTCCTGTTCCAGCATTAGCTAATGCTCTAGTTGTTGCAATAAAGAAACTATCTGCATCATCCCTAATGGCAAAGACATTTGATGGTAGTGTATGAACACCTGCTGCACTCTCATATTGCATAGGTGTAGATCCTATACCAATAAATGTTGAATTTGCACTATATACCAATTCCTCACCAGTTCTAAAGTAATGATCATCTATTGTAAATTTACCTGTAACTAAATTAAGTGCATTACTATCGGAAGGATCAAATGTTTTTCCAAAAATAGGAGTATTATTAGATTTTAATGTAAAATTCTTCATATTAACTCTCTCACCATTTATTGCATTATACTGATATAGACCAATTTCTTCTCTTGCTCTTCCATAATTTAAAGGATCTGTTTGAGCAATATTAGAAGTATCAAAATCTTGATAAATTCCCAAGTTAAGTGCAGACACTTCAATATTTGCACTTGTAAATGCACTATCTGGATAGAATTTTAATTTAACTTCACTTCCATCAAATACACCACCAAATGTTCCTATACCAGATCTGTCATCACTTAATGCAGTACTACCAATAGATAAAAATGGAGATTGTTGAACATACACATCAGTTGTATCATGACTTATAAGAACTTGATGGAGTGCTTTTGTAGATCCAACACTAACTTGAACAACAGACCTACATGCATCAAATAATGAAGAAGTTAATCCAACTACATCAAACTCCGTACCTGTCTTAGTTGAATAATTAGATTCGTATAAAGCTGTTCTTTCAGCACCATCTGGTTGAGTAGGAATCTTAAATTTATAGGTACCAATACCAACAGAAGTTAATCCAAATCCAACAATAGTAGATTTAATTTTTATTTGATCACTTAAATCATTTTCAAAATCTATAGAAAATGCTGACCCATCAATACTACCATCAAAGGAACCCATTAAAGTCTCTGATATTGTATCTGTATCAGAATGAGTATCCATATAGAATTGTGAAACATAAGTATTAGTTCCATCATGATTCACATATAGTTCAACATAATTCATTTCATTAGTTCTTGAATTAACTAACTGATTCCTTACATGGAACGAACTAAATTTTGTTTTATCAACACTAATAATAGATGTGGTTGTTATCCCACTAACAGCAGTCGTAGCAATTCCAACGTAACTACTTAAATTTACAAATCCCACAGATTGAGTACCTACACCAGCTATATCAGTTGGGAATGTTGTCTTAATTTCTTTAAGATCATAATCGAAATCATATGGATTAGGTTGAGGAGTAAATCTAAGATATGATTCTCCCAATCCATCATCAGATATTGTAAATATTCCAAGGCCAGTAGCAGTTTCATCTGGCATATATTTGTTTGTCAATATTACTGAATTGGTACCATCATTAAGAATTGTCACTTCTGATAATTGAATATTAGTTTTAGTTAAATTAGAAACTTTATATAATATGTTTTGATAAGAAACACTTGGTGATAATTTTTGAATATTTAAAAACTCACTAGGATCACCATCTAAATTTGAAAATTCGTTACTTATATCATCAATTGTTAAAACTTCATTACTCTTAGCAACAATATAATCACTTAACTTTACACTATCAAATCTTATAAATTTAGATGAAACTCCTGTTTCACTAAGATCATACGCAGAATCAAAATTATAAATTGTATCAACTCTATTATCACTTATAATATCTTGAACAATTGATGTTTGATCTGTACTTCCAATACCTACAACAGTAGTTTGACTAACAACTGTATCTGCAAAATTCTTTAATCCACTAGTATGAAGTAAAGAACTTACTGGACTTCTTAATTCTTGAAATTCCTTAGAACTCTTAATAGAATATGAAAGATTTTGATAATAATCATTATCAGGAGTTACTTGATTATCTTCACTAAGTTTTCCAGTATCGTTAGACCATCCAATATTCTTCTTAACAGAAAAATTGACATCATATTCACCAAGATTATTTGTTAAACTTGCAATTGTAGCTATAGTTCCAGATTCTTTACCTGAAATAATATCCCCTACAGATAATCTATCTCTTCCCAAAATTTTAATAAAATCATCATCAGATTTTGTAATAACTAAATCCAATCTTACAGAATTTCTAATTAATACTTCACCAATAATAAAATTATCTGGTTTCTGTGTTACTGTAAATTGTGGGTACTTATTTTTGTTTATAAGAACACCTATAGAATTTTGATCCGTTACTGCTATTCCAGTATTAGTGGTTATGCCACTATAATCAACAACAACTTTATCATTTAATCCACTAGTATCATATTCTTTAACTTTACCATACCTATAACCATTATCTTCACTATTAAATCCAGATCCTTCTGTTCCCAATCCAACAACACCTTCAATATAAACCTCATCATTTACAGCAAAAGGTATAGTATTCCAAGTAGTTGGTGTATTAATAAAACATGTAAATATCCCACTATTATTACTCATTACAGTCTTAATACCAATTCCATTAGTATTATCAGTTACAAATAACTCTACTGGAGTATCTGGAAGTCCACTTGGTAAAGCATTAACTTCAATATTACCAATGGATGTTCCATTTAAGTTAGCTTTTAATAATCCCCTATCAATTTTTTTTCTAGTGGTTGAATTGACAATCACTACATTTGGTGCTGTTATGTAATCAAAACCACCATCAGTAACTGTAACAATACCAATGGTATTAGAATCTTTAATAACTATTGATGGTGAAATATATGCAGCTGGTCTTAAAGTATTATCTGCAGAATATTCAAATCCTTCATTAATAACTCTAATTCTACTAATATTACCAATTTCATTTGATTCTGCAGTTACATATCCTCCTGCACCTTCAGTTGAAGATGTTCCAACAAAGGTAGGCAATTTTTTATATCCACTACCAGTAGATACAATATTAATACTATCAATACCACCTTTTGTATTGAGTGAATCTGTACTGTATGTAATTGATTCACATTGAGATGAAGTATATGATAAACTTTCGGGATATTCCTTCAATGATAAAGTGAACGTTGTATCACCAACACCAGAAAGTGTATATGTTGAATTATATGAACTATCAACAAATTTAATTTCTGAACGATTATGAACTGATGGATCTGAAGTACTAATAAATCCAGATTTCTCAAGTGCATAATATAAAACTTCTGGCATACTACTATTGTAAGAAATAGTAGTTTTTGCGGTAGTTGCAACACCTACTACTGCTTCATTAGATACATTAAATGCTGTAGTTGCAGTAGAAACAAATTCATTTTTAAAATCTTTATCATAATACAATTTAAACTTATAATCTTGCAAAGAGGAATGAGTCAAATCAAATACTAAACTATTAGTTTTAACTACATTAATTTGAGGATTAATTGTATAAAGTCTATGTGTAACTGCTGGATCTGTTGTCCATCTTACAATATTAGGAGGATTGGATGTAGAATCAATATAAGTCTCACACAAATGAATAGTATTATCATCAACAACATATACAAAATATTCACCCTCAGATAACCCTGTAGGGTAAGTTGAACCTATAGCTAAATCATAATATACCTTATCTCCAGTTACAAACTTATGACCTGCAATTGTAAAGGCATCAGTAATACTTGAAATACCAGCTTGTGCAACTCTAAATGGATCTGTAAGAATATATCCACTAGAAGTATTTCTAGTGACTACAACTGAACTAGCCGTTCCAACTCCAACAGAAAGATTTGGTTTAATATCTAAAGTAACAATATCACTTTCCTTTAAATTGTGGTAAGTTGATACAGAAACAGTAGAATCTAATTTTTGTACTTTTCCAGTTTCTTGTGTATAATTACTTTCTAAAGAATATAAATCACTATCCTGTCCACCAGCACGGAAAAATACATTTTGGAAATCCCCACTTGTAGTTCCTATACCAGTTTTAATACCAATTGTATTTGGACTTAAATCAGAAACATAAAGAGTGGTGGGTAAATTGTATTGAGTAGAAGTAGAAGTATCGGATATTGCAATTTGAGTACCAGCATTTGTTAATGTTACTTGTTCATTTTGAACAAAATCATGTTGTGGTGCATAAATTGCTTGTGTTGGAATATCTTGTGTAATTTGAGTATCGCCAAACTGATAAGTTACTGAAGATGATATTCCACTTAAAGTTCCAAATCCAACATTTTTTGTAGGGTTGAAATATAATTTATTATTTAATTTAGAATCAAAAAATGGTATTGATTTATCAATAACAAATGAATTTGAAATAAAACTTAAACCAGTTGTTGCAGTGTGAGCAGTTCCTGCAGTACTTCTTCCAATTCTCAATATTTTTTCATTTTCAAATACATTTAACAATTGTACTGTTTCAGATCCTATGTTTATTGAACTTCCAATAGAAATATTATTTGGAACACTTGAAACATATATTTCTGTAGTAATTCCACCAGAGGAAGCTGGTAACATTGGTTCTATTAATGATGATGTAATAGAACTAACTCCAATAGTATATTGTCCAGTTAAATTTGATAATTCGGTAGATAATCCAGAAACAACTATATTGTCTCCATTATTCCAATCATGACTTGGTAATATATTTACATTTTGTTTTCCATCACTACTCCAAGTAAATATTGCACTTTGGTAAGTTGAGGTGGCAGTGCTTACATTTACTATATCCTTACCTTTTAATGAGGAAACTCTAGCAGAAAGGCCACTACCTTCAGTGCCATCATTATTAAATGTTAAAAGATCATTTATCTTATAATTATCACCTGAATCAACAATATTCAACTTAATAATAGATCCTTGTGTTACAGATTCTACCTCAACTTTTTGATTGTCTATTTCATTAGATTCTATAATAAAATCATTATCAACAAATTTTTCAGCAACTCTATACGGGAATGTATTTCTTACTAAATTAGAATTTTCAAAATCAAAATCTTGTGCTAAATTCTGATCAACTAATGGGGATCTATAACAATCTCCAATAAAGTAAGGAAATTCTGGTATACCAGTCGTATTAGCTATTCCTGCAAAATATGCATATGTACCTTCAGGGAATTCTGGAGTTTTACCAAACCTACCGTTGTTTATATCTAAATCACCATTATTAGTAAACTTATAGTCTTCTATAAAATAACCATTATCAAAACCTGCAGGTCTATCAGTTACATTAGATACATCTAACTCATATCCAGAAATTAAGCGTCTTGCATCAACAGTTTCATCTGGATTATCGTATCCATATGGGCCATATATTGGATTTCCATCATATGCCCATCCAATAATTTTAGAAGCAACAGTAGATGTAGAAATACCAGATACTTTTTCACCAAAAGAATCTCTGATAGTGTTTCCATATCCACAAACATTATAACTTAAATTATCTCCACTTTCTAGTAATATTTCATCACTATTATATTTTTTACTTATATCAATAGTTAATGGTCTAACATTACAGTCTATAAAGGCATTCTTTCCTGCTGAGATGACTTGTATTGAAGTATCTGTGGCAGAGTATCCTATTCCCGTTTTAACCACTGTAACGCCTGTTACCTTCTGATTAACAATAGTTGGCCTTAGTTCAGCACCAGTTCCCATTCCAGAAGAATCGATAATTTTTATAGTTGGAATAGAATGATATTCACTACCACCAAATTGAAGATTAACTCCTGTAATTCTTCCATCTATAATAATTGGTTCTAATGAACACTGTTTACCATTTTTTACAGTTACTATTGGTTTATTATGGAAATTTAATGTAGTACTACCATATCCAGTTCCAGCAGCATACAAATAAGAATCAATAATAGAACCTCTAACCGTAGGAGTTAAAATTATCTCTTCAACCACTTGAGTAGTTGTACCCAATCCAACTGAAGCATATTTTACCGAAACGGAAATATTTGGGTATGCAAAATTCTGATATCCAGATCCTTCACTTTCAAGATCAACAAATTTTTCTTTTTTGAAATTAGATGTTATTGTTCCAGCAATTCCAGCATCTGCAAGTTTAAAATTATCATCATCTACTTTAAATACACTATAATAATTTGTTGTTGTTACTATGCCAGTGCTTGTAGTCAATCCTGAAATAGATCCACTACTATCATCGTGCGTATATACTACCTGATCACCATGATTAAAACCATGACCCTTAAATATAATATTATCATATATTGTAGAAATTCCAGATGATGGGACTTTTAATTTTCTATTAGTAAATGTACCCCCATCTACAACATTAATACCACTCAATGTTTTTTCGATAGGAAGAGTTATAAATTTATGTACACCACTACTATTAGTTCCATTAAGTGTTATTGTATTAAGTCCTACAATAGAATCATTAGCAGATTCAAAAACTCTGATAGTATTATTATCAATAACATGTGCAAAATAGTTTGCATTAGTAACTAATGTAGAAGTTCCTATACCAACACCAATACCCTTACTACCATTAGAATTATAAATTACTTCTTGATGATTTGTAAATCCGTGTTCGGTTAAAAAAGTAACTGTATTAGTTGTACTACTAATACCACCACCAGCTGCTTCTAATTGTGCATTAAATTCAACATCTCTAGATTTTGAAAGAATTAGTGGTTCTAAAACAGCCTTACCATTACCACCACCAACAGCATCAATAGATAATATATCTTTAATATTAAAATTTTGAGGATCTACAATAACTTCTTTAATAGATCCACTAATAACTGGTTGAAGTAAAGCAGTAGTACCAGCACCACTACTAACAGATAATTGTGGTAAATTTATTACATCATAATCATCTCCTTGATCTAAAACTTTTGTTGATTCTAAAGGTCCATAATATATTTTATCATTTGATTTATAATTAACAATTTCCACACCATTAATTAACATTCCTATAGTTCCAGGAAGTGTTTTGGTTTGTTCTCCTACTTCAATATTTGATTTGAATGGGAATTTTTTAAATGCATTTTGAGGTCCAATTAATTTGGATTTTTGAGATGCTAAAGTAAAAGTATGTCCAGTCTCAGTAGTTGTACCAGATACTGATTCTAATTTGATAAAATTAGAAGTATTAACAGTTGCTCTTGAACCATAAATTCTAATTGTCTGTTTAGTAGAAGACTCACTAGCAATACCAACAAAATATGTTCCACCATTCTCTAATCCAACATATGGATCACTAGAGGCACTATAAGAAACTTCATCACCGTTGATAAAAGGTACTGCATTATCGAAATACAATCCACCATATTTAAAAGTGGTATGTATTCCTGCTGTTGTAGTTACTTCACTTAAAGTGGGATTAATAACAGAAATTACGTTTACTTTTATAGGATATGTAAATGTATTAGTAAATCCAGTTCCTACAATAGATCCTGATGGTAAAGAATTGGATGCTATATAAAATTCTTCATTTTCATCATCAACATAAACATTTTGTACATCAGAAACAAGATGTGATGCTGATAAAGATGCACCAATACTGACAGGTAAATTTAATTTTCTTCTAATATCATATTGACCACCACCTGCAGCAGATAAATCAAGATTAACTCTATTTGTCTTAGTAGTCCACCAGAAAGTACTGTCTAATGTAGGTGCAGTAACTTCACCAGTGTCAATAACAGTATTTGAGGATCTTTTAAATAAATCTACATTATCACCCTTCTTTAAGCTAGATCTATCAATAGTTTGATACAATGGAAGATTGAATGGATTAAAACCAGTAATAGTAAATTCATCATTTACTTGATATCTTACACTTGTATTATAAATCCAAGAGTTTGCAAATATTTCTTTATCAGTTCTATCTTTTGCTGGATTTTCTATCAAATCTCCAAGATTATTAACAGCAATAATTTGACCTTCATCTACATCAACATATTTGGAAATCTGATTAAATTCTGATAATACACCATTAAGCCTTACTTCTACTTTCTTAGTAATATCACCATTTTCATATCCAAAGTAAATTTCATCATTTCTTACACTATCTGTGGGATTTATTTGATCATCAATTCCTGTACAACCATAAAATTGATTGACACTTTTACTAGTATAGTTAATATGGGTGTTAATTCCTGATATGATAGTACCTGTAGCACCAAATCCTACTGTAGAATCAACAGTAATAATAGAACTACCCACACTAACAGTGTTTATAACTCTTGATGATGGTGTTATTTTAAAATTACCTTGAATTGCTGGTGTGGAATCATCAAAACCTACAAAAAGTGATATTTTGTAGTACTGTAATGGTTGGCTTGAAGCAGCACTTACCCTCGTAAACCCTTCTATTTCAGAAATAGACGCATTCGTATCTAAGTCATCTGCTTTATATAAGGTTTGGCCTACTAATTTTGAAATATCCCCCGAAATTACATCTCCAATTGCAACCTGTCTTCTGATATACTCAGCATCTGAAGGTTTAATTAAGTATTCTTCTAGATTGATTATCTTTGGTTCTTCCCCATATAGAGCATTGAATAAAATTCTAAAGGATTCATCAGTTCCTTTTGATTCATATATGATTCTAGATTCCTTTATAAAGTTACCAACATCTAAATCAGAGTCAAAATTAGAATCTTCTAATCCTGGTGTAAAGGTGAATTTCTGTTTTTTATAGAATTTTTGAAGAAATAATGAACTTAGGTTCTGAATATACGAATCTGTAGCATGACCAACTATTCCAGACGAAGAAAATACCAATTCTTCATCTTGCAAATCAGTTCTATATGAAGTGATTCCACTAAAACCACGAATACAACCAGTAAAACTGGTCAAATTTGTGCCAATTCCAGTATATGTTATGATTTCATCATCAATTTTTAATAATCCGTACTGTTTTGGAAATCCCTTTGTGCTAGAAACATCAATTGTAGTAGTTGTAGTACCTATTCCAGCAGAAAGAGTTGTAAATCCAACGACAACTTCAGGAATTAAATTATCTAACTTTAAATATTGATCAAGATTATCGATAATATCAACAGGCCCACCTTGATATTCTTGAGAAATGTAATATTGTTTTAAGAAGTCTACAAATTTAGGATTTTCACTTAATACAAAATCAGGTATTTGGTTATCAATAATTTGTTGAATCTTTACTCTTGATTCAAAACCAGTCTGTATCATATTATTATACTCTTATTAATTGTCCGTTTAAATAACTTGATGTGTAGAAATCTTTAACAAAGGTTGTTCCAGTTATTTCGTCACCAGAACTAATCACATCTCTAACAATATTTATTTTACTTTTTGAAACGCTAAAATTCAGGTAAAGTTCACGCAATCCAACAACATCATTTGACTCTGGAATTGCTTGAATTTCTACAATTCCAGTTCCATCAACCGTAGATGTGATATTTGTCGTGGAAATAAGAATTTCTCCCTTCATATAATCAACAGTTCCTGCAGATTTACTTACAACATTGAAAGATCCATCATTTTGTACCTCTACAAACGAAATAACACCAGTTTTAAGGTTAAAATCTGGTGTATCTGTTATGTAAACAGGTCTTGAATTTTCAGGAATATAAAAACCAGTTGATTTTATGTTAAATCCTTCAAAATTTACATGAAATCTGTTTCCATAACATAATTCATACTGTGCAAACTGATTTAGAGCACACTTTAAGTTTCTTCTAATGATAACTTTAGTAATATTTGATGTAATTGCAACATGAGTGTTGTCAATTATGCTTTGCAACTTACTATATTTGAATCTACCTCCAAATTTGTTAACTTCTAACGAATTTCCGTAAGATGTAAGTGAATTAGCAACTAATGCATTTAAAGAATTAGCATCTGTGACCCTTGAATCGTTGTAATAGACCGAAGAATCAATTTCAACATACAAAATCTTAAGATCTTCTAATTTTTGGTTAATTCCTGATACTGTATATTGCTTTAATTGTGATAATATCCTAGATTTATTAAATCCAGAGACAAAAAAACCATTTTTTGGTTTAATACTTATAATTACGTTACCAAATTGAGGTGGATCCATCTCTTCACCACCTACAACAGCTACAGATTCGGTATCTGGGTAGATTTTTTTAACAATTGCTTCATAATCTCGTGGAGTAACTGCTCTATACTGTGAAGAATAGGTTCTAGGAGCAAAATATTTAATGGAATCCACAGATTCTATGTCAGATCCGTTTTGTGAATTTAAATTTGTTGTTACACTAGGTAATTGTTTTAATTCTTTAGTTAAAACATTAGAACTAGTTGTGGAATCTCCTGTAATTCTTCCTGCATAAGAAAAAGTATTACCCTTACCTATTCCATTACCATCTTTTCCATTTGTAATAATATAATTTACTGTAATTACAGTTTCGTTTTCTAATTTTTTACCAAAAAAACCATCACCGAATAATAACTCATATTGCTCATCTTGTATTTCTTGTATCAAATAGATTTCTGATGTAGAATCTATATTTAAAATATTATCAACTATTGTATATTCTGTACCTAAAGCACCTGAAGGATTAACATCATTTGGCCCATTGATATAAACTTTTAGTGTAGATGTATCAATATTTGAATTATTTAAAATGAATCGTTGATCTAATGATGCATCAACTACAAATTGTTTTGATAAGAAAGTACCTTCTTTTATTTGAATATTATTAAATTTTGCAACCCATGAATCGTCTGGTTCTGGATTGTCAGGATCATCTCCACTAAAAACTGCAGGTGTTGATACGTTATCTGTTATAGAGAATAGGTAAGAACTATCATTAGTATTACCAACACACACTAGGCCTGGTTTTAAAGTCGCTACTTGAGTATTGGTTGCTATATTTACCGTGAATGATACTTGTGCCGTTGCTGCCGTTTTAGAGCGTGGTACGTACCCTATATTTCTTGCTAGTGATACTACATTCTCTCTCATTGTTGCAGAATCCAAGAAGGATTCATTCACAACCATATTTGAGTTGAATGCAGTAATGTATGTGTTATATGCTAATGTATCAATTAAAATAGAAAAATTAGACCCCTCAAAGTCAAAATCCGTAAAGTTGGAATTAGAACGGAGATAGTCTTTGATTGAGGTCTTTATTTGATCAAAGTCAAGATTTTGAAATTTAGTAAAAGGCATGTTATCTTGTTGCCTCTAAGAGGAATGAATATTCTTGAGTTGGAAACTCTTGTCCTATGATGTCGTAAATTACCGTTACATTGAATGTATGCGTATCTGGTTGAGCATCAACTAGAATTTGTGCATTGGTAATTCTTGGTTCGTAATCATCTAATGCAATTTCAATTTGGCTCTGAATCGTAGAAGCAGTACCAAAGTCAACAAATTCAAATAAACTCTTATAGACATCTGATCCAAAGTGCGGATTGAAGAACTTTTCACTCGGTATTGTTTGAACTATATTCCTTACAGATTTACGGATTGCATCCGCATTGTTTAGAACTTTTAGATCTTTTGATACGGGATGTGGTTCAAAGGATAAACTAATATCTTTAAATGATCTTGATATCCTTGTAATTGCCATTGGACAGAGTTTTTATTTATTTATACCCAGTTCCTAATATTTATCTACCTTGTCCTCTGTACTTCTTACGAGCCGAGTTACGAGAGGTCGCCGTATATTTTGAATGCTTGCCTTTTCCTTGTCGAGTCTTCTTCGGCGGTGACTGTATAAAGTCTCCTCCACTAATCCCACCAGTTGCTTTAGCCATTAATTGTCCTCATAAATTTCAGTTTTAATTGTGTCTGGATGAGGAGAACCAGTCTGGTAGTATTCCAGTGCAAAGTCCTCCATTCTGTGAAAGTATTCTATCTGTCCTAGTCCAGTGAATACTTCCTTATCATCGATGATGATTCTATATAACTCTGGTTTTTTCATGACCAACCCTTACACGAGGATCGCACCAGATTTCAAAACCTGCCTCCTTTGCATCAAGACAGAAAGAAACATCTTCCCCACACATATCTTGTACTTCACCACTTTCGAAGACTTGCATCTTAGGAGCAAACCATGGATATGGTAAACCTTCGTGTTCAAATACTCCTTTCTTAATTAGAAGCCATCCGAAACCTGTATAGTCTACTGTGAAAGGTTTCTTACGCTTGGATATACTTTCGATAGTTTCGTGATTCATCACTCCACCATTGTTACGAAAATCATCCTCTTCTAACCAATGTGCTACAGAAGTAGTCTTACCATCTTCGGTACAATACCATCCTGCTGCAATGTCCTCTTGCATAAGAACTAATTGCCAGAACTTCTCTGAGTTAAAAACAATGTCACTGTCAATCCATAATTGCCAATCATACTTTAACTTTCCGTCCCATGGAAGTTGATTTGGTCCTCGAAGAACGTTTGCACCAAGACACTTACATCTTGCGAAGTTCACCATAGAACTATAATCTTGTGATATCTGTATACTTGCTCCTGCCTGAACTAAATCAAATGATAGTTGTACAAAAGTTTTAAGAAATTGGTAAGAAACACCTCTACCAGGTAAACAGAAAACTACTGATTTTCCTTTTACCATTTCCCTTGCTCTGTCATAGTCCCATTCTTCTGGGGAACTACCTGATGTTTTCGGTGTTTTAGCTTTCACCGTAAATCCTTTAGCCATAATCGAATTCGCTTTTATTGAATACTATAGTATGCATATCATACAACATTATATAGTAATTGTCAATAAGATCCATCCCTTATTAATTCTCTTTGTTCTGTATAGTTTACCGTAATTTCTGTATAAGATAACTCGGAGTTATATTCCTTATTAAGTAGTTCCCATATGAGGTTGAAGTGCTCCTCACTTAATTCTTTAAATATGCAACGATGCTTGAAGTATATGTGATACTCTTTCATTCTTTTTCCTGAATGATTATATCCGCCCCATCAATGACCCATTGTAATTCTGTGTCTTCGTACCATCCAAATTCATTCATAAGTTCCTCTGGAATTGTTAGATGGTATCTGTCGGTTGCTGTATCAATCTCTATGGTCGAAAATATTTTATCGAAATTTTTTTTCATATTTGTGAAACCCTACATTGCTTTTATATAGTACTGGAAATTTTTATAGAGCAATAGAAATATAGCTGCCTTGGGTAACACTTTGTAGGTTAGGGTAGTTACGCAATTTTAATATAAGGGGGGCATCAACGCCCCCACTGTC
>CETY01043148.1_pt1 | contig 33274 bp, 34 predicted proteins | sample 361551 | NCBI WGS metagenome assembly CETY01 (sample SAMEA2623135, study PRJEB7988) | marine metagenome | biome: marine biome (ENVO:00000447); feature: deep chlorophyll maximum layer (ENVO:xxxxxxxx); material: "saline water (ENVO:00002010), including plankton (ENVO:xxxxxxxx)" | depth 45 m | reverse complement strand
CAATATACTTAATTCAAATTGTCTTAATATTTTAAAATTATTAAGTATTTTTGTTTAGTTTTTTTAATAAAAAAATTCTTTTTATAATTTAACCAACAATTCGTTTAATATTAAATTATTTTATCCTTTTTAATATTATTAAAAAATCAGAACATCAAAAGTTATAAATTTACAAAATGAAAAAAATATTTTTAATACTAATAATTAGCATCTTTATGTCAAATAATAATTATTCTCAACAAATAAAAAAATTAGAAAAAAGCGATAATGAATGGAAAAATGACTTGGATAATTTAAGCTATCAGGTACTAAGAAATTCATACACTGAAAGACCTTTCACTGGTGAATATAATTTGCATTTTGAGAAAGGCTCATACAAATGTAAAGGATGTGACCAAGTTCTTTTCAACAGTACAAATAAATACGAAAGTAATTGTGGATGGCCTAGTTTTGATAAAGCTGTTCCAGGTACAATTAAATATATTGAAGATTTGTCTTTAAACATGAAGAGAATAGAAGTTAAGTGTTCAAAATGTGACGGACACCTTGGTCACGTTTTTAATGATGGGCCTAAAGAAACCACTGGTAAAAGGTATTGTATTAACTCAGCTGCACTATCTTTTAATAAAAAATAATATGGAAAAATTTGACTTAATAGTACTTGGAAGTGGACCTGGTGGATATGTTTCTGCTATAAGAGCTTCTCAACTTGGTTTAAAAACTGCAATAATTGAAAAAGAAAGTTTGGGTGGAGTATGTTTAAATTGGGGATGCATTCCCACAAAAGCATTATTAAAATCAGCTCAAGTTTTCGAATACTTAAAAAATGCTAACGAATATGGAATTACTGCAAATAATGTTAACAAAGATTTTAATTCAGTAATAAATCGTAGCAGAAAAGTGGCAGGAACTATGAACAAAGGAGTTAACTTTTTAATGAAAAAAAACAAAATCAAAGTTTTTAATGGTTATGGAAGTTTAGGGGAAAAAAATACAGTTATTATAAAAAATAAATCTGACGAGAAAACTGTTATTTTTTCAGAAAAAATTATAATTTCAACTGGAGCTAGATCTAAAGAATTACCGAATTTAAAACAAGATGGTAAAAAAATAATTGGATATCGTGAGGCTATGACTTTAGAGAATCAACCGAAAAACATAACTATTGTAGGTTCTGGTGCTATAGGCATAGAATTTGCATTTTTTTATAATTCTATGGGTTCTAACGTAACAATAATCGAATACTTGGATAGAATAGTTCCTGTTGAAGATAGAGAAATTTCTAAAGAATTAGAAAAGAACTTAAAAAAGAAAGGAATCAATATTTTAACCTCCACTGAAGTAAAAAAAGCTGAAATGACCGATTCGGGTGTTAATGTTCATACTGAATCCTCTGACAGTGAAATTTCTATAATTAGTTCTGAAATTGTTTTAAGTGCGGTAGGTATCAAGACTAATATTGAAAATATTGGACTAGAAAAAATTGGCATTAAAATTGAAAAAGATAAAATTTTAGTTGATGAATTTTATCAAACTAATATTGAAGGTTATTATGCTATTGGAGATGTCGTTAAGGGTCAATCATTAGCCCATGTTGCTTCAGCTGAAGGTATTCTTTGTGTAGAAAAAATTTCAGGGATAGATGTTTCCCCATTAAATTATGATAATGTTCCTGGATGTACTTATTGTTCTCCAGAGATTGCATCAGTTGGTTTGACAGAGGAAAAAGCCATAGAAAATGGATACGATATAAAAATAGGTAAATTTCCATTTAGTGCATCGGGGAAAGCGCAAGCATCAGGAAAAAGCGAAGGTTTTGTGAAAGTTATTTTTGATTCAAAGTATGGCGAATGGTTAGGTTGTCATATGATAGGAGAAGGTGTCACAGATATGATAGCAGAAGCCGTATTAGGAAGAAAACTAGAAACAACAGGGCATGAGGTCTTAAAAGCTATCCATCCTCATCCAACAATGAGTGAGGCAGTGATGGAAGCAGTTGCTGATGCATATGGTGAAGTTATACATCTATGATTGATTTATAAAACTAGATACAGCTAAATCATAACTTTTTAATCCAAAGCCTAAAACGATCCCCTTGACATGAGCACTTAGAAAAGATTTATGCCGAAATTCTTCTCTAGAATAAGTGTTGGAAATATGTACCTCGACTACTGGAGAGGTTATTGATCTAATTGCATCACCAATTCCAACAGAAGTATGCGTGTATGCGGCAGCATTTATTATTATTCCGTCGTAATCAAACCCAACTTCATGAATCTTATTAATTAATTCTCCTTCAATATTAGATTGAAAATAGTGTAATTCAATATTTTTGAAATTTGATTGTAAATTTTTAAAATAATCAATAAAATTCTGTTCTCCATAAATATTTTTTTCTCTTGCTCCTAGTAAATTTAGATTCGGACCATTAATAATTTGTAATTTCATAAAAAATATTTATTTAAAAATATGAATATAAAATTTAATTAATTATAAAATTTAAATTAAATAAATGAATTGGCAAGTTGCTCTAAAGAATTTTAAAAACTATCTAAAAATTGAAAGAAATTTATCTAATAATACAATTGAAAGTTATTTGTTTGATGTAAAAAAATTAATTATTTATTTAAAAAAACATAAAATAAAAACCCCACCAAATGATATTAATCAAGATGTCTTAAAGGAATTCATATATAATATTTCTAAAAATATTAAACCCCCAACTCAAGCTAGAATTATATCGGGAATTAGACGGTTTTATGATTATTTAATATTGGAAGGTTTAACTAAAAACAATCCCATGGAAAATATTGAAACTCCAAAAATTGGAATAAATCTTCCTACAACATTAACAGTTGAAGAAATTGACCAAATAATCTTAAATGTTAAATTAAATTCAAAAACAGGGCTAAGAAATGTTGCAATAATTGAATTGCTATATAGTTGCGGATTAAGAGTTTCAGAATTAATTAATTTAAAAATTTCTGATTTATTTTTTAATGAATCTCTGATTAAAGTGACTGGAAAAGGTAATAAAGAAAGGTTCGTTCCAATTAGCAATCAATCTCAGGTTTATATTAATAATTATATAAAAGAAATTAGAACATTTAATAAAATAAAAAAAGGTTTTGAAGACACACTATTTTTAAATGAAAGAGGATCAGGACTTTCTAGAGTAATGATATTTATAATTTTAAAAGAATTAAAAAAGCAATCAAACATCAAAAAACAAATAGGACCCCATACTTTAAGACATTCATTTGCAACGCATTTAATTGAAAATGGAGCTGACTTAATTACAATTCAAAAAATGATGGGACATGAAAGTATAACAACTACAGAAAGATATTTACATGTAAGTAAAAAACACTTAATTGAGTCAGTAATGAAATTTCATCCAAGAAATAAAGAATAAAGCCTATTTCTTTACAACCATTCTAAATCCCTCCCCATGAATATTTTCAATTTCAACTCTTGAATCTTTACTTAGGTACTTTCTTATTTTCGCAATGTATACGTCCATACTTCTGGATGTAAAGTAATTATCATCATTCCATATTTTAACAAGAGCAAGTTCTCTAGGCATTAAATCATTTAAATGATTTAAAAGCATCCTTAACAATTCATTTTCCTTAGGAGATAATTTGACAAGTGGGTCCAATCCAAACTGTAAAGTTCTTAATTTAGAGTTGAATTTAAAATCCGCAAATTGAAATTCAAATTTGATATTTTCATTACTTGAATTAAGTTTTTTTCTTTTGAAAATTGATTTAATTTTTAGTAATAATATATCAGAATCAAAGGGCTTGGTTAAATAATCATCCGCTCCTATTTTATAACCTTTCAAAACATCATCTTTTAAAGTCTTAGCAGTTAAAAAAAAAAGTGGAACATCTATATCTATTTCTCTAATTTCTTTTGCGAGACTAAAACCATCTTTAAAAGGTAACATAACATCCAAAATACATAATCCAAATTGATTTTTTTTAAATTTTTCTAGTCCCTCAATTCCATTTTTTGCTAATGTTACATTATAAGAATGAAGTTTTAAAAAATCATTTAATACGGTTCCAAAGTTCAAATCATCTTCAACCAATAAAATATTTTTACTGTTCATGTTTATTTAAAATTTTAAGTTTTAGTAGGTAAACTTATACTAAAAGTACTACCGATACCTACTTCACTATCTACATAAATTGTGCCATTATGTAAATCTAAAATTTTTTTAACGTATGATAATCCTAATCCATGTCCTTTTACATTATGAATATTTCCTTTTGTTTCACGATAAAATTTTTGAAAAATTTTATCCTTCACATCAGAACTCATTCCCATTCCATTATCATTTATTTGAATTAACAAGTATCCTTCTAAATCAAAGGATTCAATTCTTATTCTGGGTTCAGTCCTTGAATATTTAATGGCATTTTCTAAAATATTAACAAAAACATTAAAAAAATTTTCTTTTGAAAGTTCTAATTTAGAATTATTAGCAGAAAAGTTTATTGATACATCCACATTTCTCTCGTCCAATAATAAATTTAAATGAGAAATTGCTTTTTCAATTATTTCATGGACGTCACAATAAGATTTCTTTAAAATATTTTCTTTTCTTTCAAGTTGAGATATTCTTAAAACATTTTCTACTTGAGAATTCATTCTTTCATTCTCGTCCCTTATCATTTTTAAGTATTTTTCTCTTTTAGTCAAGTCGTTCTTTATTTTATCATTATTGATTGCATCTAGTGCCAATTTAATAGTTGCTATAGGGGTTTTAAATTCATGAGTCATGTTATTTATAAAATCAGATTTTATTTTAGATACTTTCTTTTGTTTTAAAAAATGATAAATAGTAGAAGAAAAAGTTACTATTATTGTAAGTGTAAATAATAAAGAAAGCAGAATTAAATTAGTTAAAGATGATCGTAAATACAGTTTTCTTTCTGGGAAAGCAATTACTAATTCAAAATCACTATCACCCTTTTCATTAACAAAAAGTGGAGACCTATACTGTTTTAAACCCTGTAAGTTTGAATAATTATCTGATCCAACTTTTGTGGCAAAATCTCCGTTAAATACACGATATTGAAAAGGAATAGTTATCTCTCTGTCTTTTAATTCTCTTTGTAACAACAATTCTAATTCAACAGTGGTTATTCTTCTGTGAATTGGCTTTAAAGCTGCTAATTCCATAAACACAGATGCGTATTTAGCTCTATCCATTAAAGAAAGTCTTTCAACTCTTTGAAGTCTTTCAATACTACTCATATTGATCATTTCTCTATCAAAAGCTTCATCTATAATGGTAGTAGTCTTTATTTTTTTATAATCTAGGATTGAACTCGTATCGTTTGATTTAGGTTCGAATAATTTTGCTGATATATTATAATCTTCTTCTAAAATTCCGTGGGAATATATAAATGTTTGATTAGTGTTTTCATTTCTATCGACATACTTAAAAACAGCGGTCAACTGAGATTCTTTAGGTGAGCCAATACTATCTACTAATTTTTGATATACAGCCAAATAATCTCTTAATTCCCTGTTCTGAATTTGTTCAGAAACCGACTTGAGGGTTTGATTAATGTTCAAAGAAAATTGTTCTTCCTTGTTGTCTAAAGTAGTTTTAATCCAAAAAGCTTGAACTAAAATTATCCCAATAAGAGCTACACTCATTATAAAAATTAGAGAAAAATATATTTTCTTATTCATATAAATATTTATAGAAACTTACTATTAAGTTTTTTAATCATTTTACAAACCTCTTTTTCTGTTTGATCAAAAGAAATATTTTTAATAACATAATCTGATAAAGGAATTTTTTTTTTATCATTCCACTGATTTTTGATTCTGATTAATACATCCTTTTTATTAAGACAGTCTCTTTTAACAACTCTTTTTATTCTTTCATTAATATCTGAAACAACTAAAATATTAAAATCATTATTCTTGTAGGAACCAGTTTCGAAAATTAAAGCTGATTCAAAAAAAACATATTTAGAAAAAATATGTTTTTTCCATTTATTAAAATCTTGATAAACAAATGGGTGAACTAATAAATTTATCTTATTCATTTCAAATTTATTATTAAATATAATGTCTGAAATGTAATTTTTGTCCAGTTGATTATTTACATAGGAGTTTTCACCAAAATTTTCAATAATTTCATTTTTAAGTTCCAAAGAAGAATTCATCAAATATTTGGCTCTTGAGTCGGAATCATAAACAGGAATTTTAAGACTTAATAATATTTTAGAAACAGTAGATTTTCCTGAACCAATTCCACCAGTAAGGCCTATTGTTTTCATCATTAAAAATTAAACTATTAACTTTTTTTATCCAAATTAGAATAAAAATTTTTAAGAATTATAAAATTAAATAGAATTTAATCCTTAAGAATCTTTTGGAGGAGAAATTATATCAATTATTTCTTGACTAACACCTGTATTTGAAAAGCCTCCATCATTATATAAATTCTGAAGGGTTACTCTTTTGGTTAAATCTGAAAATAAAGTTATTGTGTAGTTGGCACAATCCAATGCTGTCGCATTACCTAAAGGAGACATTTTTTCAGCATAGGATATAAAACCATCAAAACCTGTAACTCCCTTTCCTGCAGTTGTAGGTGTAGGAGATTGTGAAATAGTATTTACTCTAACTTTTTTCTCTTTTCCAAAAAAATACCCAAAACTTCTAGCTATGGATTCTAAGTAAGCTTTATTATCGGCCATGTCATTGTAGTTGGGGAAAACTCTCTGGGCTGCCATGTAAGTTAACGCTACAATGCTTGACCATTCGTTCATTGCTTCTAACTTATATAAACTTTGGAGTAATTTGTGAAATGAAACAGCAGAAACATCCCATCCTTTACCCATCCAATCGTGATTCAAATCTGTATAATGTTTTCCTTTTCTTACGTTTACAGACATTCCGATAGAATGTAAAACAAAATCAATTTTTCCTTCAAATAAATTCATGGATTGAGTGATTAAATTTTCTAAATCTTCCAGTTTAGTTGCGTCAGCTGGAATAAGCTTAGATTTTGTTTTTTTTGCTAATTCTTCAACATTACCCATTCTTAAAGCAATTGGAGCATTTGTAAGGACAAACTCTCCTCCTTCTTCATGGACTCTTTCAGCGGTTTTCCATGCAATAGAGTTTTCATCTAAAGCCCCAAAAATAATTCCCTTTTTACCTTTTAAAAGATTGTAAGACATAATTTAAATTTAACACTAATTTAATAATTCCTTTGCATGTATTAGTGCAGAAGATGAAATTTTATCACCCGAAAGCATTTTGGCTATTTCTTCAATTCTTTGTTCATTATTTAATTTTTTTATCTTGGTATTAGTACTACCTAAATTTTCGTGCTTGTAAATATTGAAATGATGTTGACCTTTTGCAGCGATTTGAGGAAGATGAGTAATAGAAATAATTTGCATTTTTTTACTCATTTTAAGCATTAAATTAGCCATTGCATTAGACATTTCACCAGAAATTCCAGTATCAATTTCATCAAAAATCATTGTAGGTAAATTTAAATGTTTTGATAAAATAGATTTAATAGATAAAAGAATTCTAGAAAGCTCACCTCCAGAAACAACTTTTAAAATTGGAGAAAAACCAGATCCCTTATTGCCAGAAAATAACACCTCAATTAAATCTATTCCATATTTATTATATTTTTCAGATTTAGTTAAATTAAATTTAAAAGAGGAATTTGGCATTCCTAGATTAGATAATATATTTTCGATTTCAATTTTCAAATTTGGTAATATTTTCTTTCTAGAAATGGAAATTTTTTTTGACTGTTCTTCAAGAAGAGATTCTTTTGAAGAAATATCATTTTTTAAGTTTTCAATATCAATTCCTATATTATCATTGTCTTTTAACTTTTTCTGAAGATTTAAAGAAATTTCCATTAACTCATCAATTGAATTAACAGAATGTTTTTTCTGAAGACTGTAAATTAAATTTAATCTAGATTCCATTTGATCAAACTCAAATGGGTTATTATTAAAATCGGTTGAGGAATTTCTAAGTTCTAGTTTAATATCGTCTAACTCAATTAAAATACTTTCTATTCTATTTTTAATAATTAAATATTTATCAGAATATTTTGAAATATTATTTAAAATATTATTTAAATTTCTTATTTGATTTTCAATACTATTATTATCGTTTTCAATCAAACTATCAATTTGATTTAAAGAATTCAATATTTCCTCAGAATTTTTAAAAATCTTGAGATTTTTTTCAAGATCAACTTGTTCTCCAATTTTAAGTTTTGCTGAGGTTAATTCATTTAATAAAAATAAATTGTAATCATAATCATTTTGTAAACTGGTGTTTAATCTATTTAACTTTTCTAATTCTAGATTTAATTCTTTATAAAATGATAGATTTTGATGAAAATTACTTACAATATTTTTCTGTTCAGATAAATTGTCAATAAGGGAAAAAAAGAAATGATCATTTGAAAGAATTAAGGATTCATTTTGTGTGTGAATATCTATTAATTTTTCCCCAATAAATCTCATAATATCTAAATTAACAGGTGTATCATTAATAAAAGATCTAGATTTTCCATTAGGTAGAACCTCCCTCCTTAATATGGATTGATCTGAATAATCTAAGTCATTGTTTTTAAATATCTTTTTTAATTTAAAGTTTTTTAAATTGAATTCGGCTTCAACAATACATTTTATATCATTATTTTTTAATAACGTATGATCGGCACGTTTTCCTGTAATTAGAGAAAGAGCATTTAATAAAATAGATTTTCCTGATCCTGTGTCACCAGTAATTGTGGAGAAACCATTTGAAAAATTAATTTCTAAAGTATCTATTAAAGCAAAATTTTTAATGAAGACTTTTGTAAGCAAATTATAATATTATATCTATCAAATATAGCTTAGTTTATATTATAATTCAAATATGAAATCATCTAATCAGATTCCATTTATTAGAGAAGAAAGGAGCCATTCTATTTAATTGATTATTTAATTTAGCTGTGTCGAAATCTGGTCCTCCGTTAAAAATATCAATTATTTCATCCGACTTAGTCTCAAAAAAAATTCTAAGTAAAATTGAATTTGGGACTCTTCTATTCATCCTATCCAATGAAATAATTGCAGAAGATATATTTTGTTTTGACAAAAGTTTGTTATCATGCATTAAATCTAATCCATCTACATGATATGAGTATAATACATCTCTGAGTTCTTTAGAATTTGAAGAATTTAAATTTTCTATTAGCCAAAATTTATTAATTCTTCCACCAGAACTACCAGAACCCCATGTTGAGGAAGTTCCACTTTGACTTGCTAAGTTTAGAATTTGTTGAGCTTTATTATAAAATATACTTCCAGATGAATTTATAAAAGTATCCTGGTCCAAACCGTACATAATATTTATATAGAAAGACAATAGTGAAACTAAATCGGATTGAAATTTATTTTCATTAAAAAAAAGTGTTTCAAATTCTTGATAAACAAATTCGACATTTTTATCAATAAAATTAAAAACAGGAGTTTGATAAGTTGATTTTAAAACTGGTCTTAAGGACTGAAATTCAAAATTGGCTACATAATTGTTATTAGAATATGAATTTATAGTAATCAATAAATTCACATCAATTTTTTCATGATTTGACAAAGAGTTATTAGACCACGAGGTAGAATTAATGAAAGTACTAATAGATTTTTCCAAATTAGAAAACATAGATTTATTTGTTTGATTTATCTTATTAGAGTTAACAAGAACTTTACAATCAACATCTTGAGAATAATTTATTTGAAAAATAAATATTAATATTATGTATAATAATTTATTCATTTTTTTAGTTTAATTATTTCATTAAATATATCAGTTGAAACTTCCGATTTACTTTTTAGTTTAAACTTAATTACCTCTTCTTTATTATTTATAAAAGTTATTTTATTTGTATTGTGATTAAAACCTGCTCCTTTATCTTTAAGTGAATTTAAGACTATTGCATCTAAGTTTTTTTTGTTTATTTTTTTTATTGAATTTTCAATTTCATTTTCAGACTCTAAAGCAAAACCTATTAATAATTGGTTTTTTTTCTTTATGTTTCCTAGATGATTTAAAATATCGACATTTAAAATCAACTCAATACTGAGTTTATTATTGCTTTCCTTCTTAATTTTATTTCGAATTATTTTTTTTGGTTTATAATCAGAAACTGCAGCAGAAAGAACTGCTATATCCATATCTAAAAATAGTTCAGAACATATTTTAAACATTTCATCAGCTGTCGTTATGTTGAATGTGTTGATTTTTTCATTCTTGTTAATTAAACTTGTGGGACCTGTAACCAAATAAACATCTGCACCTAAATTAGCAGCGGTATTTGCTAAAGCAAAACCCATTTTTCCACTTGAGAAATTACCAATGAATCTGACAGCATCAATAGGTTCATAAGTAGGCCCAGCTGATATTAAAATTTTCTTGCCATAAAGGGTCTTTTGCTTTAATATGTCCAAGCAAATAAATTCAATTATTTGGTCAGGTTCTTGCATCCTACCCTCTCCGTTAAGTCCACTTGCTAAAAAACCTGAACTGACGGGTATATGAACATTTCCAAAATCTATTAATTTATTAATATTTGACTTATTTGCCTTATTCCTGTGCATATCTAAATCCATTGCAGGCGCAAAATAAACTGGACATTTAGCTGAAAGATAAGTGGCTATTAATAAATTATCTGCTCTGGCAGATGCCATTTTAGATAAAGTATTTGCAGTAGCTGGGGCAATAACTATGTAATCAGCCCACAAAGCTAATTCAACATGATTATTCCAATACTCATTTCGATTTTCTTTATTAAAAAAATCGGATAAAACAGGTCTTTTAGATAAAGTAGAGAGAGTTAATGGTGTAACAAAGTCCTTAGAACTAGGGGTCATTAAAACCTGAACATTCGCACCATTTTTTATTAATAGTCTTGTTAAATAAGCAGATTTATATGCAGCTATTCCCCCGGAAATACCTAATAGAATATTTTTTCCATTTAGGATGGACATCTTTATTCTTTAATTTCAGTATTTCTATAATATATTTTTTTTAACAACCAATTTTCAATTGCCATGGCGTGGGCTTTTGGAAGTTTTTCATAGAATTTAGACACTTCTATTTGTTCTTTATTTTCAAAAATCTCATCCAAACTTTCAGTGGGGCTAGCAAACTCTTCTAACTTATCCAATAACTCTTTTTTAATATCCTCGTTAATTTGGATAGTTCGTTTCGAAATTATGGAGATAGCTTCATAAATATTATCAGTTTGATCATCCATTAAATTTCTATCGTAAGTAATAGTATTTAAAGGTGCATTGGTTTTTTTAAAGTCCATAATTATATTGTTTAAATGAAATTAATTATTTGCAAACATAGTAATTTCTAAGTCGATAAACTCTATCAATTTATTAGATTTTTCTTTATACTTTGATTCAGGATAAATTTCTAATAATTCATCGTAAATCTTTTTTACATCTTGTAATCGTTCTAATTTTTTTGAATCAATACTATTTACTGCCAGTTCATATGATGAATCAAGCAAATAATATAAAGCATCTTCTCTATAGGGTGTGCCAGGGTAATCTGAAATAAAATCATTCAAAACTATTATTGCTGACTTATAATCTCTAATTGTGTTGTATTGTTTAGCAATTTCAAAAGCCTTGAACTCCAGTTTTATTCTAAGCTCTTGAACTAAATCATTCGCTGAAGACATATTTTCTGAATTTGGATAATTATTTATAAATTCTTGCAATTTTTCAACTGCTTCGCTAGTTTCATTTTGATCTAAATTATACTCTGGTGAAAGTTTATAATATGAATAGGCAGATAAATAACTCGCCTCTTCTGACTTATCACTTAGAGGATAAGCTCTAACAAAACTTTCAAACTCAAATGCAGATAATGTATACTTCTTAGTGTTTAACAAGCAATTAGCATAAAAGAAAGTAATTCTTTCTCCTTGAGGTTTTCCACGATACTTTGGTTTAATTTGTTCAAACAGTCTACTTGCTCTTTTAAAATCTTGGCTTTCATAATATTTTTCAGCAAGATCATACTTTGTTTTGATATCGTCATTTTTAAGTACTTTTTGAAATTCACTACAGGAATAAGAAATACTTAATAATAATATTAATAATAATTTATAAAATTTATTTACCATGTAGCAAATTTAATTTAAAAAAGGAATTTAAATATAAAAACTCCTATGATTTTTTTGAAATAAACTTTTCTATTTCAAAAAACAGTTCATTTGTTACTGGTGTTAATGGTAATCTTAATTTATTTTTACAAAGATTTAATACGGAAAGTGCTGCTTTTAGTCCAGATGGGTTACCTTGATCAAATAGAAGTTTTAAAAATGGTTTTAACAAATCTAACGAATTTTGAGTTTTACTAATATTTCCTTTTAAAGCATGATTAATAACAGATGAGAATAATTTAGGAACACAACCAGCCGCTACAGAAATTACTCCGTCAGCACCATTTAAAATACCAATCGGAGCAGTTTCGTCATCACCGGAAATAATTAAAAAATCTTTTGGTCTGTCTTTTATTAAATCTTTCATTTGTACCATATCTCCCTTAGCTTCTTTAATACCTATAATGTTCTTATGAACATTAGCGAGTCTAATAACTGTTTTAGGTTCCAAATTACAACTTGTTCTTCCAGGCACATTATAGAGAATGATTGGAAGTTGTGATATTTCTGCAATATTAGAGTAATGCTGAAACAATCCTTCTTGGCTGGGCTTATTATAATATGGTGTGACAGAAAGAATAGCGGTAAACCCTTCCAAATTTGAATTTTCAATATATCTGACCAAAGATTGAGTACAGTTTGAACCAATTCCGATGATTAATGGAACTCTTCCCCTGTTTGAATCAATAAAAGCTTTTCTAGAGTCGATCTTCTCTTTTTCTGTTAATGTGGATGATTCGCCAGTTGTTCCTTGAACAACGATATACTTAACACCACCTTCAATAACAAAGTCAACAAGTTTTTTAATAGAAATATAATCAATTGAAAAATCGTTCTTAAATGGAGTAATAATTGCAACCCCAGTTCCTCTAAGTTTTTGAAATAACTCTGTCATTTGATCATTTTTAAATATTTAATAATTTCGTTTTTAAAAACATTGTATTTTTTTATTTTTTCAGAAAAAATTAGGTCATTTAGCCTGGAATCGACAGACTCAAAACCCACTCTAAATTTTGCATTTGTTTTTGAAGATAATAATGCAAGAAATCGATTCGATAAAAAAAAATTTATTAACAAATCATATTCAAAAGAAATAAATTCCAAAGAATCTTTACCATTAAGGTTACCATAAAAAGACACACACTCAGGAGTCATATTCAAAGAAGAAAAAACATTAAATATATTTCTGTTTCTTTGAAAAGTAATTATTTTAAAATCTTTCTCTTTTAATCCTAAAGAATTTGACAAATCAATGAAATTATCAATAGAAATAGGAAAAGAAGGGTCAACAATGCATGCCAAAGTTTTTATTGGATTTGGTTTTATCCTATTGTCTTTTGAAAGCTCGGTTAGGGACTTTTCAATTTTTTTACTTAACAGCTTATTATGTAGTGATTTAAAAATCATATCTTTAAAACTTAAGTAAAATTACATATTTCATCATTGAAAACTATATTATACCTCAACAATATAAATATTAAACATATTGTATTTATTCTAATAATTGTTTTTTTTTCTTTTGACTCTGTTAATTGTCAAATTAATAATATTGGTAAAGAAAACATAAAAGTTTTAGATTATTTAGCTAAAAATGAGGAACTGAATAAAATAATTAGTCCTTATAGAAATAAAATAAAAAAACTTGAAAAAAAAATTGGATTCTCAGAGAATTCTTTAAGTATCAGAGATGGGGAATTAGAATCTACGTTAGGAAACTTTATTGCAGATGTTTTATTGAAAGAGTCAGACTCAATATTTAAAAAAATAACTTCAAAAAATATTGATTTTTGTTTATTAAATCAAGGCGGAGTTAGAAGTACATTAAACAAAGGAATTGTAACTCAACATTCATTAATAAATATCTTACCCTTTGAAAATACTTCCGTAGTGGTTAAATTAAGTGGTGAAAAAGTTTTCGAACTACTAAACTATTTAAATATAGAAAACAAAGCACATCCAGTTTCTGGAATAAAAATTGAATTTCAAAATCAAAAAATAAATAAAGTTTTAATCCAAGAAAAAATATTTGAAATTAAAAAAACATATTATGTTTTAACTAGTAATTTTTTACAGGCAGGAGGAGATAAAATGAATTTTTTTAAAAATCCCTTAGAATTACATCCTTTAAATACTAATATTAGAGAGGTATTGATTAATCATATTTCTGAAATAGAAATTGTTAGAAGTGAACTTGACAATAGAATAATTAGAACAAAATGAAAAGAAGATATTTTCTAGAAAAAATTACATCATCTACCATTTTAGGATTATCTTTTCCTTTGATAGGGTTTGAAAAACATAATTTTAGTTCAAAAAAAATAACTATTCTACATACGAATGATGTTCATAGTCATATTGATCCTTTTCCCCCAGAAGACCCTTTAAATCCGAATAGCGGTGGAGTAATTGCAAGAGCTAATATTATAAATGAAATTAGGAAAGATAATCCCAACACACTTCTTTTAGATGCCGGTGATATTTTTCAAGGAACCCCTTATTTTAATTTTTTTGGTGGAGAAATTGAACTTAAATTAATGAGTAAAATGGGATATAATGCATCAACTTTAGGAAATCATGAATTTGATAATGGAATAAAAGAATTATCAAAATCATTAAAACATGCTAACTTTTCTATTATAAACTCTAATTATGATCTAAAAAACACTTCAATAGAAAATAAAATTAAAAAATATGAAATCTATATAATAGATGGAGTTAAAATTGGAGTTTTTGGTTTAGGGATAGAACTTAATGGATTAGTTGAAAAAAAGTTATATGATGGGGTTAAATATTTAGATCCAATTGAAATAACACATGATATTACCAATAAACTAAAAAACCAATATCAATGTGATATCATTATTTGCTTATCTCACTTAGGTTTTAAATACGAAAAAAAAGAGGAAATAATGTGTGATATATTATTAGCTAAAAAGACTAAAAATATTGACTTAATTATCGGAGGTCACACACACACCTTTATGAAAAAACCAGTAGAAATAAAGAATTTATTAGGCAAAAAAGTAATTATTAACCAAGTTGGTTGTTTCGGTATCAATATAGGGAAAATTGACTTTTATTTGTCCAACAAAATAATTTCTGAAAAGAGCAATTCTATTAAGATTTAGAATTTAACATTTTAATTAAGTCCTTTTCGTCAATAATTGGTATTTCTAATTTTTCAACTTTCAATAGTTTACTTGGACCGATATTATTTCCTCCTAATAAATAGTTTGTTTTTGATGAGATAGATGAGGATACTTTACCACTATTTAATTCGATCATTTTTTTTAATTCATCTCTCGAATAATTTTCAAAAACACCAGAAATAACAAAAGATTTACCTAATAAAATTTCATTTACTGGAAATTTACTCTCTTTTATTTCAAACTGAATACCCACTTCCTTGAGTCTATTGATTAAAGAAAGATTTTCATAATTTTTAAAAAATTCTATTATACTTTCAGATATTCTATTTCCAATTTCATCAACTAAAAGTAAATCTTCTAATTTTTTTGACATTAAATTGTCAATGGATTTAAAGGCTTTTGCTAATTTTTTAGCCACAGTTTGTCCAACATATCTTATACCTAATGCAAACAAGACTCTTTCGAATGGAATATTTTTAGATTCTTCAAGCCCATCAAAAATATTATTTATTGACTTATCCGCCATTCTTTCTAACAAAATTAAATCATTCTTTTTAAGTTGATATAAATCTGCATAATTTGAAATTAAACCTTTTTTAAATAACAAATCAATAGTTTCATTTCCTAGACCGTTAATATCCATAGCTTTTTTTGAAATAAAATGTTGAATTCTCCCGATAATTTGAGGTGGGCAATTATTGAAATTCAAACAATAATGGTGAGATTCTGATTCATTTCTACATAAAATCTTAAAACAGGATGGACAGTTTTCGATAAATTTAATTTTTTTAGATTCTTTACCTCTTTTATATAAATTAACTCCAACTATTTTTGGAATAATCTCTCCACCTTTTTCAATATTAACAAAATCATTTACATGCAAATCCAATTTATTTATTTGATCCTCGTTATGAAGAGAAGCTCTTTTTACATAAGTTCCGCCTAATAAAACTGGTTCTAAATTAGCAACTGGAGTTACTGCGCCTGTTCTTCCAATTTGATAAGAAACACTTAAAAGTTTAGTTATAGCTTGTTCTGTCTTATACTTGTAAGCGATAGACCATCTTGGATACTTGGATGTAAAACCCAGTTCGTTTTGATAATTTATATCATTCACTTTGACTACAATCCCATCAATATCATAATTTAAATTTTCTTTTTTTTCCTCCCAATGATTGATGTAAGACATAACCTGATCTAGATTATTACAAAGCTTGTAGGTTTTTGAAATATTAAATCCCCATTCTAAAGCCTTAATTAAATAATCATTTTGATTATTACAATTTTGTTCAGCTGAAACAATTTGATATAAAAAACACTTTAATGGTCTTTTAGCTGTTTCTGAGCTGTCTTGTAACTTTAAACTACCTGAGGCTGTGTTTCTAGGGTTCATATAAGGATCTAAACCTTCTTCTACCCTTTTTTTATTCATTTTAATAAAATCATTTTTTTCAATTATAATTTCGCCTCTAATTTGAAATTTAGCGGGATATGATCCTTTTAGTTTTAATGGAATAGTTTTAATTGTCTTAATATTTTCTGTTACATCATCTCCTTTAATACCATCTCCTCTTGTTACCGCCTTAATTAATTTTCCATTTTCATAAGTTAAATTAATAGATACCCCATCAAATTTTAATTCACATAAATATTGGAGATTTTCATCACCTATATTCTTAAAAATTCTATCATTCCATTTTTCTAAATCATCTTTTGAATAAGAATTGTCTAAAGAATACATAGGAAAATCATGTAAAACAGTTTTAAAATTTTTTATTAAAGATCCTCCTAATCTCAATGTAGGAGAATTATTGTCATAGAACTCAGGATATTTATTTTCAAGAACTATTAAATCATTTAATTTCATATCAAATTCGTAATCACTGATTACCGGATTGTCAAGCACATAATAATTATAATTATGAAGGTGCAATTCATTTCTGAGATTTTCAATATTTTGTTGTATTGAATTCATTAAAAACTAGCTTTAATCATTCTATTTTTAGATCTAAAATCTTTTTTAAACTCAATATCGTAAAAACCTTGTTCAATTAAAAGTTTTAAGAGTTCATCCTTTATGTTTTCATTGATCTCAAAAAAAAGTAATCCATCTTTATTTAAACTCTTCTTTGCAAATTGGATTATTTTAATGTAAAAAAATAATGGATTCTTATTGTAAACGAATAATGCTTTATGAGGTTCAAATAATAAAACATTTTCTTTCATTAACTTTTTTTCATCAAGAGTTACATATGGGGGATTAGAAACAATTATATCAAATTTTTTATTAGAACTTATTGATAATATATCCTGAATTTCATAATAAACTTCTACTTTATTCATTATGGCATTTTTTGTTGCTAAATCTAAAATATTTTGATCTATGTCCCAGGCTGAAACTTCACAAGAATCTGAAAATTTAGCTAATGAAACAGCAATACAGCCACTACCTGTACCAATGTCTAAAATTGATTTATTTTTTGGAAATTCACTTAAAATCCAAGAAACTAATTCTTCTGTTTCTGGTCTAGGAATTAAAACATATTTATTTAGTGAAAAGTTTAAATTAAAGAATTCTGTCGTTTCAACAACATATTGAATCGGCATATTTTTTTTTAAATGATTAACAGCATTCAAAAGATTTAGCTCTTGATTCTTATCTAAATTAAAATCTGGGTTTAATATATATTTCAATCTGTTAACATCACAATAATGTTCAGTTATCCAGAAAAAAAATTCCTCTAATTCATTTCTATTGAATTTAGAATTCAGTTTTTTAAAAAATAAATCTTGATAGTTCTTTAAAGTCATTATAATTCTTTTAACATCCATACAGGACATGATGAATGGCCTGTATTTCCCATTGGATGATCTATATAATTAAAACCCTGAGACAAATAAAGTTTTTGAGCAGATTTCATATTATACATAGTTTCAATATAACATTTTTCAAAATCAAAATTTTTTGCTTCACCTAAACATTTTTTAATCAGTTTTTTTCCCATTCCAATTCCTCTTGCCTGCTTTAAAAAATACATTTTCTGAAGCTCGCATACATTTTCTTTTGAGTTTTTTAATTGCGAAATTCCAGCTCCCCCAAAAATTTTATTACCCTTTTCAATTACAAAATAAATACTTCTTGAGCTTTGATAAGTCTCGTACATTTTTTTTAATTCTGGATCACTTAAAGCGGTTCCATTTACAGGAACATAAAATTCTATCATTACAGAAGATAAAATATTATATAAGTTTTTATTATCAGACTTAATAACTTTTCTTATGATCCACTTAGAGCTATCTACCATTTTTTAGATTATTTTTGCAAAGTGAAGATACATCATATATACAATAGTGAAAACTTCAAACAATAAATAATGGACATTAAATCAACTCATAATTTTTACATGTCACGTTGCATTGAAGTGGCAAAAAAAGGAATTGGAAAAACATACCCTAATCCAAGTGTAGGTTGCTTAATTGTAAATGAAGGCACTGTTATTTCAGAGGCATTCTCAAGTGAATATGGTGAAAATCACGCAGAGGTTAATGCAATTAATAAAGTCAAAAATAAAAATTTATTAAAAACCTCCACTCTTTATGTAACATTAGAACCTTGCTCGCATTACGGCAAGACTCCTCCATGCTGTAATACTATTTCTAAAAATAAAATTCCTAATGTTGTGATTGGAACAGCTGACAATAGCAATAAAGTGAACGGAAAAGGAATTGAATTTTTAAGGAAAAATAATATAAATGTAACATATGGAGTTTTAGAAAAAAAATGTAAAGAATTGCATAAAAATTTTCTCTATTTTAATAAAAATAAAAGACCGTACATTATTTTAAAGTGGGCTCAATCAAATGATAAATTATTTTCTCCATTAAAAAAAATAAAAAAGAAACCATTTTGGATTAGCTCAAAAAAAAGCAGACAATTATCACACAAATGGAGATCAGAAGAACATGCTATTTTGGTCGGCTATAATACCGTGATTAATGATAATCCTAATTTGAATGTAAGAAGCTGGAAGGGAAAAAATCCAATCAGAATAATTATTGACTATGATAATAAATTAAGTAATAAATTTAATGTTTTTAATGACCAAGCAAAAACCATTAAAATAACTAGAAAGAATATTGACCCATCCCTTCATGTTGCAAGTGAAATTAGCAGTTTTCTTTTCAGAGAAAATATTCAATCAGTCATTGTGGAGGGAGGTAAAAAAACTTTGGAAGAATTTATTAAAACAAATTTATGGGACGAAGCAAGAATTTTTACAAATAAAAAGAATTTAAGTAAAGGAATCGAAGCACCTAAATTAAAAGGACAAATTATTTTAGAAAAAAAAATAGATGACGATGAATTAAAAATTATAAAACCTTTTTGACTGCATTTATTATTTTATTTGGACATCTCATAGGCTTACACGATTTAGCATTTAAAAAAATTAATTTAGTATATCCTGAAGTGATCAAACTATCTTCCCTAATTATCTTATAATCAAACTCTATCATGTAAGATGGTATTCTTATTAACTTTGTAATTAATAATAATTTATCATCAAATAAGGCTGATTTTTTGAAATTTATATTAAGATCAATTACTGGAAGTAAAATACCATCCTCTTCCATTTTTTTATAAGAAAAACCTAGCTTTTTAAGCCAAGCTATTCTACCCATTTCAAAATATTTAACGTAATTACCGTGATAAACAAAAGACATTTGATCAGTCTCACTGTACCTAACAAAAAATTCTATTTCATCCTCCAAAATATAATTTATATTATAAAAAAAAATTAAAATTTAATTGAAACTTAATATGAACAAAAAAAAATTAAAATTCAATAGCAAAATGATTTTTTTTTAATAAAAATTTGCACATATTTGTTAATAATAATAAAGCAATAACCTTTCACAGATTTTATTGTTAATTATAACAACAAAAATATACCTTAATTGATGATAACAGCAGAATCTGTATGGGAAAATTGTCTTAATTTCGTAAAGGATAACATTCAGATTCAAGCTTATAAAACTTGGTTCGAGCCTATTAAGCCAGTTAAACTTGAAGACAATATTTTAAATGTACAAGTACCTAGTAAATTCTTCTATGAATGGCTTGAAGAACATTACATTAAATTACTAAAATTAGCATTAACAAAAGAGTTAGGTAGTAACGCGAGACTTGTTTACATAATTAAAATGGAAAATACTTTCGGGAACCTAAAACCTTTTACAGAAAAAATTCCAAGTCAATCCAAATCTAACATACCTTCTCAAAAGGTACATGTCCCATTAAGCAACCTTAATACTGAGCTCAGAAATCCGTTTATTATTCCTGGAATTAAAAATTTAAAAATAGAGTCTCAATTAAATCCTAATTACAATTTTGATAGCTTTCTTGAGGGTGATGCCAACAGACTAGCCAGATCTGCTGGAATAGCTGTTTCAAACAAACCCGGTGGAACATCCTTTAATCCATTACTAATATTTGGAGGGGTTGGTTTAGGTAAAACTCATCTTTCGCATGCAATTGGGGTTAACGTAAAAGAAAAATTTCCTGAAAAAACAGTGTTGTACATTTCTGCTGAAAAATTCACACAACAATATGTTGATTCTGTTAAAAAAAATAATAGAAACGACTTTATACATTTCTATCAAATAATCGATGTCTTGATCATAGATGATGTACAATTTTTCTCTGGAAAGACTGGTACTCAAGATGTATTTTTCCATATTTTTAATCACCTTCACCAAAATGGAAAACAAGTTATTTTAACATCAGATAAAGCACCTGTTGATATGCAAGATATTGAACAAAGACTTTTGTCTAGATTTAAATGGGGTTTGTCAGCTGAATTACAAAGGCCAGACTACGAGACAAGAGTATCAATATTAAAAAATAAATTATTTAGGGATGGTGTTGAAATTTCTGATGAAATAATAGATTTCGTTGCAAAAAATATTAAGATTAATGTTAGAGAATTAGAGGGAGCAATCATATCATTAATTGCTCAATCTTCTTTCAATAAAAAAGAAATAACATTAGAATTAGCTAAGCACGTAGTTGACAAATTTGTTAAAAATACTAAAAGAGAAGTTTCTATAGATTATATTCAAAAAATTGTTTCAGAATATTTTCAAATGGATGTTTCTACATTACAATCTAAAACCAGAAAACGTCACATCGTACAAGCAAGACAGCTTGCTATGTTCTTTGCTAAAAAATTCACAAAAGCATCTTTGGCAAGTATTGGTTCTCAAATTGGTCACAGAGATCATGCAACTGTTCTTCATGCTTGCAAAACTGTTGATAATCTATCATTTACAGATAAGCAATTTAGAAAGTATGTAGAAGATCTTTCAAAAAAGTTTACCATCTAGAATAATTTTAAGCTTCAATTTATGAAGTATGGATCTTTATATTTAATTCCAAATTATTTAGGTAAAAATTCTAATCACATTTTTAATGTAAGTACAATAAATATAATAAAAGAAATAAATCATTTTATTTTTGAAAATGAGAAACCCGGTAGAGCGTTCATAAAAATTCTATGTCCAGAACAAAATCAATCAGAATTAAATATTAACACTTTAAATAAGTTTACTGAAGAAGTACGTATTAGAAGTTTTTTAAATCCTTGTTTAAAAGGATTAGATATGGGTTTAATTTCTGATGCAGGATGTCCTGGAATAGCTGACCCAGGTGCGGATATAGTTTCAATAGCACATGAATTAAAAATTAAAATAGTTCCTTTAGTTGGTCCTTCATCTATACTTTTAGCATTAATGGCATCAGGATTCAATGGTCAAAGCTTTAAATTTAATGGATACTTAGCTATTGACAAAAATGCTAGAAAAGAGCAAATAAAATTAATTGAAAAAAAATCCCAAAACACCACTCAAATTTTTATGGAAACACCCTATAGGAATGATAACTTATTTTCTGATTTAATAAAAATTTTAAAAGCGTCGACTCGACTTTGTATAGCAACAGATTTAACTCTAGAAAGTGAGTTGATCAAGACAAAAACAATTCAAAAATGGAGAAAAAATAAGATTAAATATAATAAAAGACCTTCAATATTTTTAATCCAAGCTATCTAAATAGTAGGCTTCCTAATTCCTTTAACAAAAGACAAATCGAAATCTTTAAAATAATCCATGTAAAAAGAAATAGAGGTTCCTAAAGCGTCCTTAAAATTCTCCTTTCCATTACCCCTAAGGTATTTTTTAACATTACCTGGACCTGACAAATGAGCAGCAGCCAGCATCCCAGATTCAGTAATTCTTGATCCATTTATAGTAGTGCCAACGAACCATTTGATATCCTTCCTAAGAATCCATTTATTTCTTTGGACATTTAATAAAAATACTTTTTCTTGTAATTCAGGGTCATTCAAAAACTTTTTTCCATTTCTTACTTTAAACATTTTCAAAGTGCTTAAATTAAACTGGTATTTACCCATATATCCAAACTTATTTATACAAAAATATCTTCCTCCTGATTCTTTAAAAGCTAATAACTCTTTAAATCCGTTAAAATCTTTTTTTAAATAAATAAAATTTTCCAAAGGTTCAGTTTTTTTTAGTTGAACAGTGGGTTCCAAATCACTTAGTGAAGAAATATTATTTGAATTTTTAAGTAACGGATTAAAAAAAGAGCTACTAAAAAAAAGTATAATAAAAAGAACGATAATGTTTGATAAATATGTTTTCAAAATAATGATATCACAACTAAAAATTTTGCGCAAACATACATAAAAATTTAATTATCTGTAAATCAATTGATTATCTCTTGATCTTATTTTTTCTTAACCATGAAGTATATTGTCTTTTGTTTCTATTGTGTTGTGAATTTGTATTTGCAAAAATATGATAACCAGGTCTACTTACATCTGCAACAAAAAATAAATAATTGTGATCTTCTAAATTTAAAACTGATTCAATAGAAGTTATGTCTGGCATGTAAATTGGACCTGGGGGCAAACCCTTATTTCGATAAGTATTGTAAGGAGATTTTATTCTCAAATCTTTGTACAAAACTCTTCTAATTTTTGTATCGAAGCCTTTTTTTTGTTTTATTGTATAAATTACTGTTGGATCTGCTTGCAATTTCATTTTTTTCTTAAGTCTATTATAGTATACACCTGAAATAGTGGGTCTTTCATCCACTTTAGGAGTTTCCCTTTGAACAATTGACGCAAGAACAGAAACTTCAACAGGACTTAAACCATAAGACTGTGCTTTGGTTGATCTAGAATAGTTCCAAAATAATTTGAATTGTTTTAGCATTTTATCTCTAAACTGATCTGCATTTGTGTTCCAATAAAATTCATACGTATTTGGTAAAAAAACAGCAAAAACAGAATGTTTATTTAAACTATTTTGTAATAAAAATTCTTTATTCATAAAAGATTTCATAAGACTGATGCTATCAGCTTCAATTATTTTTGAAACCTTGGAAGCTAAAACTTCTATTCTCTCAATATTATTAAAAGTAACTTTAACTGGAATATTGTTTGATCTAAGAGAATTAATAATATCGTTATTTGAAAAGCCTTTTTTAATTTGATATTTACCTGCTTTAACATTACTTAGATATTCTTTCTTTTTAGCAGCTTTAAAGAAAGTTATGGTGTCTGATAAATATGGACTCAATTGTTTTTTTAAATTATCAAATCCAGTTCCAGTTGGAATATGTAAATAAATTTTTTCTTGTTCAAAACTTGTGTTTTCTAAATAAAAAACCTTGTAATTATTAATCAAGATTGCTATAACAAAAAACAAAATACTACCAACTCCTAAAGCTAATGCAATATTATATATATTTTTTTTTTTCAATTATTTAAATTTCAATATATCCCTCAAAAACCAACACTACTTCACCTGAGAGGATAATTTTTTCAAATCCATCCGCTTTAGGCTTAAATTCTACATTTAATACACCACCTTTTGTATTAATTTTTATTTTTTTCAAATTAGTTAATCCTAATTTGTACATAGCTAAAGCTACAGCGGTGACACCAGTTCCACATGATAAAGTTTCATTTTCAACTCCTCTTTCATATGTCCTAACATAAAACTCTGAATCTGAAATCACTTTTACAAAATTTACATTAACCCCTGCTTTTTTAAATTTAGAACTATATCTAATTTCACTTCCATGGTCAAATACATTAAAATCAAATAATTCATCAACAATTTTAATGTAGTGAGGAGATCCTGTATCTATTAAAAGATCACTTTCAAAATATTTAACTTTTTTTACATCTTTCATAGAAAGAGAAACTAAGCCACCTGAAATAGTTGCAGAATGATTTCCATCGAATGCATCGAAAATTGCTTTGTCTTTGATAATACTATTGTTTTGAGCAAACTTAACAGAGCATCTTGCTCCATTTCCACACATAGACCCTAAACTTCCATTAGAGTTAAAATATATCATATCAAAATCAGTTTTTTCAGAGGGATTTATCAAAATTAACCCATCAGAACCGATACCAAGTTTTCGATTACATAAACGATTAATTAAACTTTTATCATTAATTGGAAAATTCAATGCCTTATTATTAATAATTATAAAATCATTTCCTGTACCTTGATATTTTTGAAATTTAATCTTCATCGTAATAGTTAACTAAGATAAAAAAAAGTATATGTTGTTAAAATGTAGTTAAAATATATTTTTCTATAATTTAAAAAATTAATTTTGATGTAAAATTCAATATAAAATGAAAAAAATAATTTATTCTCTTACAATTTCAATTTTTGGAGGTATTACGGCCCTACTTATTCACAATTTAAATTTTGATCATAATGAATCAACTTACAATGAGACATATGAAATGATTAAAAAAGAGTTTTTGTCTAAAAATAATTCTGTTAATATTTCTTATGAACCCAGCTTATCAACAAAGTCCAATTCTAATATTGATTTTACATTGGCTGCTGAAAAAACAATTCATACAGTAGTACATGTTAAGAATACAAGTATTACAAATGGATCTTCATCAATGTGGGACTATTTTAATAATAATAGAGGTGATAGAACTAGAGTTGGAATGGGTTCTGGTGTAATAATTTCAAAGGATGGCTATGTAATTACAAACAATCACGTGATTGAAAATGCATCCACCATAGAGATAACGACAAACAACAATAAAACCTACAAAGCTAGTTTGTTAGGTAGTGATGAAGTTGCAGACATTGCAGTATTAAAAATTGATAGCAACGAAACATTTCCATACATAAGATTTGCAGATTCAGATCAAACGAAAATTGGAGAATGGGTTTTGGCGGTAGGAAATCCTTTTAATTTAACTTCTACAGTAACTGCTGGAATTATAAGTGCAAAGTCTCGCGATTTAAATGATTATGACTCTAAAAATCAGTCATTTATCCAAACTGATGCAGCAGTTAATTCCGGAAATAGTGGTGGAGCTCTCGTTAATACAACAGGAGATTTAATAGGTATAAATACAGCCATCACAAGTGGGACTGGAGGATTCGTGGGCTATTCTTTTGCTGTTCCCAGTAATGTGGCAAGAAAGATATTTGAAGACATTATTGAGTTCGGAAATGTTCAAAAAGGATTACTTGGAGTTACTGGATTTGGTTTAAATTCTAGAAATGCTGATCAATTAAATATATCATTAACTGAGGGGTTTTATGTAAATGATGTAGATCCTTCCATGGGTGCAGCCCTTGCAGGAATTAAAAATGGGGATGTTATTTTAAGTTTGGATAAATTAGAAATAAGTAAATTTTCAGATCTATCCGGTTATTTAAGCACCAAAAGACCTGGAGATGAAATATTAGTAGGAATTGTTAGAAATAATGAAACCATCAAGCTAAAAGTTATATTAGAAAAAAATGAGAACGTTGAATTTTATGGAATGCAGTTAAAAAACATGTCAAAAGAAGAGTTAAAAGATTTAGATTTAAATTACGGAGTAAAAGTTTTAAATCATAGAAATAATACATTATATAGAATGGGGATTGCACCAGGATATGTCTTAACTGAAATTAATGGGCAAGAAATAAAAAATACAGCAGAAGTTTCTGGGCTTGATAAACAATTAAAAATTAGTCAAATTACTTTTGTTAGTCCTCAAGGTGAAAAAGAAAAGTTAATATTTGAATAAAATATGATAAGAATAGATATAATAAGTGTTTTGCCCCAATTAATTGAAAGTCCTTTTAATGCTTCTATTATAAAAAAAGCAGTTGAAAAAGAAATAGTAGAAATTTTCTTCCATGATTTAAAAGATTATGGATCTAAAAAAAGAAAGCAAGTCGATGATTACCAATTTGGTGGTGGATCTGGAATGGTAATGATGATTGAACCAATCAAAAAATGTATTGATAATTTAAAAAAACAAAGAGTTTATAAAGAAATTATTTACATGACACCTGATGCAGAAATATTAAATCAAAAAATAGCAAATAGGTTATCATTAAAAGGAAACTTAATTATTCTTTGTGGCCATTATAAAGGTGTTGATCAAAGAGTAAGAGATGAATTAATTACTATGGAAATATCTATTGGAGATTATGTGCTTTCTGGTGGAGAACTCCCTGCTGCAGTATTATGTGATTCCATAATTAGATTAATTCCTGGTGTACTAGGTGACGAAACATCGGCACTGAGTGATTCTTTTCAAGATGGAATGCTAGCTCCTCCAGTTTATACAAGACCTGCAAATTTTGATAACATAAAAGTTCCTGATGTCTTACTCTCAGGAAATAAAGCTAAAATTGAAAAATGGAGAGAAGAAAAGGCATTAGAAAGAACAAAAAAAATTCGTCCAAATCTTTTTAATTGACTAAATTTCTTTGAAAGAAAAAAAAATAGTAAATTCGCAATCCATTTGATATAACCGCTGACGACAATCGTGTATGTTATAGCAATTAATTTAAAATTTTCAAAATGGAATCTTTAGTAAAATTCGTACAAGATGAATTTGTTACAAAAAAAGAGTTGCCCAACTTCAAATCAGGTGATACAGTAACAATTTATTATGAAATTAGAGAGGGAGAAAAAGTTCGTACTCAGTTTTTTAAAGGAGTAGTTATTCAGATAAAAGGAACTGGCTTAACCAAAACTTTCACAATAAGAAAAATGTCTGGCACAATTGGAATTGAAAGAATTTTTCCACTTAATTTACCAACAATTCAAAAAATAGAAATCAATAAAAGAGGTAAAGTGAGAAGGTCTAGAATATTTTATTTTAGAAATTTAAGAGGTAAAAAAGCTAGAATAAAAGAAATTAAAATTTAATTTCTCCACTTTTCATGAAAAAAATTGTTGTTAAAAACCCTGTAGTAGAATTGGATGGTGATGAAATGACCAGAATTATCTGGGATTTCATTAAAACTAAACTTATTCTTCCTTATTTAGAAATTGATATTAAGTATTTCGATCTTGGAGTAAAAAATAGAGATTTTACAGATGATCAAATTACAATTGATTCTGCTGAAGCAATAAAAAAATATAATGTAGGAATCAAATGCGCTACCATCACACCTGATGAAGATAGAGTAAAAGAATTTACTCTAAAAAAAATGTGGAGATCTCCTAACGGCACTATCAGAAACATTGTTGGAGGAACTGTATTTAGAGAACCAATAATAATGAATAATGTTCCTAGGTACGTTCAGGGATGGATTAAACCGATCTGTATAGGTAGACATGCGTTTGGAGATCAGTATAAGGCTACTGATATTGTAACCCACGGTAAAGGGAAACTTACAATGACTTTTACACCTGAAAATGGCAAACCTGAAAAATCATGGGAAGTTTATAATTTTCAAGAAGATGGAATAGCAATGAGCATGTATAATATTGATTCCTCAATTTTTGGATTTGCAAGATCTTGTATGAATCAAGCTTTAACAAAAAAATGGCCTTTATATTTATCTACAAAAAATACTATTTTAAAAGCTTACGACGGCAGGTTCAAAGATATCTTTCAGGAAGTTTATATTACAGAATTTAAGGACAAGTTTGAAAAAGCTGGTATCACTTATGAACATAGATTAATTGATGATATGGTAGCTGCAGCAATGAAATGGAATGGTGGGTTTGTTTGGGCATGTAAAAATTATGATGGTGACGTTCAATCTGATACCGTTGCACAAGGTTTTGGTTCGTTAGGACTTATGACCTCAACACTTGTTACACCTGATGGTAAAACTATGGAAGCCGAAGCTGCGCATGGAACTGTAACTAGACACTATAGAGAACATAAAAAAGGTAATGAGACATCCACAAACCCAATTGCATCTATATTTGCTTGGACAAGAGGCCTTGCACACAGAGGAAAATTAGATAATAACGCCAAGTTAGTGAGTTTTTGCAATGATCTTGAATCAGTTTGTATTGAAACTGTTCAAAGCGGAAAAATGACAAAAGACCTTGCTATTTTAATTCACGGAAAAGACTTGAATAGAACTCACTATTTAAACACTCAAGAATTCTTAGATTCTATAAAAAATAATTTAGAGTCAAAAATTAAATAATTTTAATTTAATTACACGGCACGATTGTTGTTATTTTGTCAGTAATAAATTTATTTATGCATCGCTTAAAATTATCTCAGCTAAATTTAATATTTTTAATTTTTTCTTTTATTAGCTATTCTCAAGAAAACTTTACTTTAAATGGTTATGTTTTAGATGAAAATAATAATGAATCCATTATTGGAGCAAATATTATTATTCAGAATATTGATGTTGGAACAATTACAAATACTTACGGTTTTTTTTCAATTACAATTCCAAAGGGGAACTATGAAGTTCAAATAAGTTCATTAGGTTATAAAAACGTTACAACAAAAATAGATCTCATAAAAAATGTCAACACCACATTTTTCTTAAGTGAAAATGTAGAAAATTTAGAAGAAGTTATTTTAGAGAAGGACATTGAAGAGATAGATATAACAAAACCTATAATGAGTTTAAGTGTTTTATCAAATCAAACTATAAAACAAACCCCTGTTTTATTTGGAGAATCAGATGTCTTAAAAACAATACAGTTACTTCCCGGTGTATCAAATGCTGGTGAGGGAACGGGTGGATTTAATGTCAGAGGAGGAGCTGCAGATCAAAACTTAATTTTATTTGATGAAGCCATTATATACAGTTCATCTCACTTATTTGGTTTATTTTCTATTTTTAATTCTGATGCAATTAAAGAGATTAAACTCTTTAAAGGAGGTATACCGTCTTCTTATGGCGGAAGACTTTCCTCAGTATTAGATGTTTATCAAAAAGACGGGAATAGTAAAGAACATAAGTTAAGTGGTGGGATTGGAGTAATTTCTAGTAGATTATTAGGTGAAGGTCCTATTAAAAAAAATAAAGGTTCTTATTTAATTGCAACAAGAGGATCTTACGCACACCTATTCTTGAAATTTACAGACATTGAAAACGTTGCATACTTCTATGATATTAACAGTAAATTAAACTATAAACTCGATAATAAAAATACTATTTTTTTTTCAGGATATTTTGGCAGAGATAAATTTAAACTTAGTAATACATTTTCTAATACTTACGGCAACTCAACATTTAACTTACGATGGAATCATTTAATAAATGAAAAAACATTTTCCAACACTTCATTAATTTTTAGTGATTATTATTACGGTTTAACATTAGATTTCATTGGATTTGATTGGGATTCGGGAATTAAAAACCTAAACATAAAGTATGATTTAAAAAATTATTACTCAAATAACATGCAATTCAACTATGGCTTAAACTCTATTTATTATGAGTTTAACCCAGGTGAAATAAAACCTATTAATGAATCTGGAATTAATTATACGAAACTTGATAGAAAATTTGCTATGGAAAATGCAGCATATTTTGATGTAATTCATAAAGTTTCCTCAAATGTGTCAATGAGATATGGTTTTAGATTAAATCAATTTTTAAGATTTAAACAAAGTGGTTTAAATAGATATTTGAACGACAATCCAGTGATTTTTGATCAAAATTTAGGTATTTATAAACAAGCTGAAATAATTGGAGAATATCTAAATCCCCACAATTCAAAAACTATTAAATCCTTTTATAATTTCGAGCCAAGATTTAATATTTCATATAATTTTAATAATCAATCTATTAAAGCCAGTTACAACAGACTAAATCAGTACATTCATTTGATTTCTAATACAAACGCTCCCGCTCCACTAGATGTTTGGGCACCGAGTGGACCATATTTAAAACCTCAAAGATTAGATCAAATTGCATTTGGTTATCACTCGAAGTTAAAAAATGACAGTAAAATAGAAACCGAAGTTTTTTACAAAAAAATTAAAAATAGACTCGATTATATTAATGGAGCTGATTTAGTTGCTAATGAGGCAATCGAAAGAGTTTTATTAAATGGGGAGGCAAGAGCATACGGAATAGAGTTTTTGTACAAAAAAAACAAGGGACGTCATAACTTTTGGATAGCTTATACTTTCTCTAAATCTGAGCAGAAGACAATTGGACGAAATTCAATTGAAACTGGAATCAATATGGGAAATTGGTACAATACCCCTTACGATAAAACACATGATTTAAGCTTTGTTTCTAATTATAAATTAAATGAAAAATTAACATTCAATACAAATTTTATATTTCAAACAGGTCAACCAACAACTTACCCAATTGGTCAGTACACATATATGAACTTAAATGTACCTAATTATGGTGCGAGAAATTCAAACAGACTTCCAAATTACCATAGACTTGATATCTCACTAACTCTAGTTCCTAATAAAAATAAAAAAAGAGATTATAAAAGCGAATGGGTATTTGGAATTTACAATATTTATAACAGAGAAAATGCAAATTCTATAACATTTCGACAAAACGAAAAAACATTAGAAAACGAAGCAATACAATTGTCTATTTTTGGAATTGTTCCAAGTATTTCCTATAATTTTAAATTTTAAATGAAAAAATATTTTTTTTATATAACAATTCTTATACTATTTAGCTGTGAAAAAGTTATCAATGTAGAATCAAATTATTCTGATGAAAGAATTGTTTTTGATGCATCAATTTTTAAAAATACAAATGAAAAATTTGCAACTGCAATAGTAAAAGTAAATAAAACAGCTCCATATTTTGAAGAAAATAATACGGAAATTGCTAATGCAAACGTTTACATTAAAACTAAAAATGGAAATATTAATTTAGATTATGATTCCAAAAAAAAATATTACACAAATACAATTAATTATATAAATTATGATGAAGATTACGAATTCTTTGTAAAACACGATGAACAAAATTATTATTCTTATGAAAAATTAATTCAAATCCCTGGAATTGAATCTGTAGAATTTGGGGAAAGAAAATCACTTAATAAAGACGAAATTGAATTGCTCATAACTTTTACTGATCCTATAGGAGTTGGAGATTTTTATCTTTGGAAATTTGGACCCAAAAGAGATGAAAAACAGTATGATTATTTAGTTTCAAAGGATCTTTATACTGATGGAAACCAATTCACTTTTTCTTTTTTTATTGATAAGACTGAGTATTTTCAGAAAAATGAAATTGTTATTGTAGAAATGAGTGGTCTTACTGAAGAAGGTTTTAATTACCTCAATGTATTAACGGCGCAAGCTGGAGCAAAAAATGGCAGGCCTTTTTCCTCTGCAAGCTCAATTATCAGAGGAAATATTATAAATCAATCTGATTTAGAAAAATTTCCACTTGGATACTATAGAGTTTCTGAAATTGATTATTTTAGTTTATCAAAAAAAGATGCGCCAGATGGACTTTTTGATTAAAAAATAATTAATGAGCTTTGATAAAATAACGGAATCTGATTCTAAATATGATAACTTAGAAAAAAAGTCAGTCAAACAACTTTTAAAAATTATAAATCTAGAAGATCATTCTGTTGCAAGTTCCGTAAAAAAAGTAATTCCTAAAATAAACATACTTGTAAATAAAGTAATTTCTCAATTAAAAATCGGAGGAAGACTTTTTTATATAGGTTCAGGCACAAGTGGAAGGTTAGGCATAATTGATGCTTCCGAATGCCCTCCAACTTTTGGAGTGAGTTCAGATTTAGTTATTGGTATTATTGCAGGAGGAGATAACGCAATAAGAAATAGTATAGAAAATGCAGAAGATAAATTAAATCAAGGATGGAAAGATCTTCTAGGATATAATATTTCTAGTAAAGATTTTGTTATTGGTATTGCTGCTTCAGGTACTACACCTTATGTAATTGGGGCATTAGAGAATTGTAATAAAAATAAAATTCCAACAGGATGTATAACTAGCAATCCTGGAAGTACAATTTCATTAATTTCTGATTATCCTATTGAAGCTATTGTTGGTCCTGAGGTCATAACAGGGAGTTCAAGAATGAAGGCTGGTACTGCTCAAAAGCTAATTTTAAATATGATTTCAAGTTCAGTTATGATTAAGTTAGGTCATATTAAAGGCAACAAAATGATAGACATGCAACTGACTAATGAAAAACTTTTAAAAAGAGGGACTTTTATGGTTATGAAGGCACTTGATATATCTCAACGTAAGGCATCCATGCTTTTAAAAAAATATAATGGAATCAGAAAGGCGATAAAAATGTATAAAAATGAAGTCTAATCTTTTAAAGAAGGGATTCAAAAATATTTTTTTATCACTTTTTTTAATGTTTATTGGTCCCACTCTGCTCTTCCAATCATTTAAGAATCAAGACCACCCCTGGTTTGAAGGAGTATTATCTTTTAGCATCCTAATATGTATTTGTTCAATATTTTTTGGGATAAAAGGATTAAAAAACATAATGAATTCAATTTTTCAAAAAAGAAGAAAGTAATGTTGTTAACTGAATCAATGATATTATCTTTGTTATTATAAT
>CETY01143303.1_pt1 | contig 33707 bp, 20 predicted proteins | sample 361551 | NCBI WGS metagenome assembly CETY01 (sample SAMEA2623135, study PRJEB7988) | marine metagenome | biome: marine biome (ENVO:00000447); feature: deep chlorophyll maximum layer (ENVO:xxxxxxxx); material: "saline water (ENVO:00002010), including plankton (ENVO:xxxxxxxx)" | depth 45 m | reverse complement strand
ACGTATCAGTGGGCGATCCTTTCAGTCCTTCCTATGGATGACGGCGACGATGGTATGGCACAGAACGGTATGCGCCCCACTGATATCAACGCCGCTCTGGGTCTTCCTAATGAAGCACGCACGGGTCTATCAATGCTGCTTAAGGTGATGGCAGCACAGGGACTGATCAAGCGTCACGAATTGGGTAAGCGTTGGGTAGAGTACACCCGCCTTGTGCCACTACGCAAACGGGAACACGTAGCACGATTCCTTCGTGGGTGAGGGTTGACAGTCTTATGGGTTCGTGATAGGCAGTGCCCCCGTTGTGGGGGTCGCCGCCCGCCGCCGTGTATGCCCCCCCGTATATAAAACGCTAAGGTACCATTAATCTATAAAGTCTTGCTTTTGCCAGCTCTTTATAGAACTCTACACTTTTCTATATAAACCAAGAATGGATATTGAAATGTCTGATATGAAAAAAAATCCCGGAGAAAATTTTACGACTGTAGAGATCGATCCAGTAACTGGTGAATATGTACTTCAAATACCTGAGTGGGTAGTATCCGAATTCGGGTGGTATGAGGGTACAGAAATCAATATGGAAGTCGATGGAGATGCTATCGTGATTACCGAACTCAAAGATTGACGTGCTCCTCATAATGGAGTATAATTACACTTGAATGCATTCAACATTTTAATTTGACATAATTATGGCAAAAGGATTTACAGTAAAAGCAAAGTCACCTGTTGTTAAAAAAGAAGCAGAACCAGAATGGGACTATGCAAAAGCAAGAGAGATGATCAAGGGAAAGACCGTTGTATTCTGTTTACCAGGTCGTGGTGTATCTTACACATATCTGAAGAACTTTGTACAACTATGTTTTGACCTTGTACAATCTGGAGCAAGTATTCAGATTAGTCAAGACTATAGTTCTATGGTGAACTTTGCACGTTGCAAGTGTCTTGGTGCTAATGTATTGCGTGGACCAGATCAGAAACCCTGGGATGGTAAGTTACAGTATGATTATCAGTTATGGATTGATAGTGATATTGTGTTTAACACTGAGAAGTTCTATCAGTTAGTATTGATCGATCAGAATATTGCAAGTGGTTGGTATTGTACCGAAGACGGTCAGACCACATCAGTTGCACATTGGATGGAAGAAGATGACTTCCGAAACAATGGTGGTGTTATGAATCACGAAACACTGGAGACGATTGTAAAGCGTAAGAAACCATTTACTGTAGACTATGCAGGATTTGGTTGGTTGCTGATTAAGAATGGTGTTTTTGAGCACGAGGAGATTAAGTATCCTTGGTTTGCACCGAAGATGCAGATCTTTGAATCTGGTGAAGTACAAGATATGTGTGGAGAGGATGTATCATTCTGTCTGGATGCAAAGGAAGCAGGATTTGAGATATGGTGTGATCCTCGCGTCAGAGTTGGTCACGAAAAGACTCGCGTGATCTGATATGACACAGGAGTTTTATACAATTCTCCATAGGGGTCAAGTACTTGCAGAAGGCTTGACCGAAACTGAATACTTTGATAAACTTACAGACCTAGCAGAGGACTTCTACTCTACTGGGTCTCCGAACCCCTCGGAACTTGATACTAAAATTACTAAAGGTTAATTATGGCACGCTCTAAAACTGGTCTTTCTGGCGAAACATTCGTTGAATCTAAACCGAAGAAAACTCGTCAAGGGTCCGGAAAAAACACGAAGTACGCAGCGTCTTCTCGCAATAATGCAAAGAAAGTCTATCGCGGACAAGGTAGAGGTTAATACATTGAGGGGCATCGACCCCTCTTTTTTAATAAATATTTAAAACCAGATTGATATAATGAAAACATATAATCAATTCTATACTGAAGCAAATATTATACTTACAGAAAATGCTGCTACTGCAGGTACTCTTACTAAACCACGTACTGGTAATGCACTGACTAGATTAAGAGATAGAGTTGGACAAGCATTATCTCCGGTGACTCGTCCCGTTAATAGGATTATGACTAGAGTTCAACCTTTTAAGAATCTTCAACGTGCCGCCAACGTTCCTGCACTAGTCAGTAAGGATACAAATCTGTTGCAAAAAGGAAAAGCAGCACTTGGTATAGTTGCACCATATGCCACGATGACTGGTGACGCAATACTTAATCAAGCTAAGTCAGGTTCAGCACTTGATCAATTATCTAAGTCAGGATCTAAGAATGTTCAAATACCAGTTCCTGGTACTAGTTTAACGATTGGACAGAATTCAGAGACTGATATCGGTAGAAGAACTGGCAACGCAATTAGTAGAGGATTAAAAGGACTTGCAAGTAGGATTCAACAATATGGTAATAATCCTAACATTAAACGCGGATACTAAAATAAATACCAATAAGGGATAGTAACCCCTCTAAAAGTTCTTCTATATTAGGAGATAAAATGGGCAATTCACCTGTCGATAGAAGTTCCAACTACATGAAAGAGATGTGGGGAACCACAAGACTCGTTACTGACTACTACCAAAATGAAACAATGAACGATTTTCTCGACAATCTAGCTAATGATCAGCATCAGAAGATGCTTCGTGAGATTGCTAATGATGATATGACTCCTAAAAAGCATGATTCTAAGAAGCAAACTGAACTATATGAAAAAATTCGTGATGATAATGGTACAGAATCTACTTATGGTCAGATTTCTGAGTAGAAGGTATAAATAAATTCAGAAAAATCTATCATTTCAATGCCTAGTAAGAGGGTTTCAAGAGCATTCAAGGATATTAGTTTATCATTTGATCCACATCCTGTGACGAAAGACCTTCCTGTCTTGATTAATGAGCGTGCTGTTTCACGCTCAGTTCGTAATTTGGTTGAAACAATACCGACAGAACGATTTTTTAACTCTGATCTAGGGTCTGACATTCGCAGAAGTCTCTTTGAGTTCGTTGATGTCGGTACTGCACGTATTATTCAGGACCAAATTACCGATACAATTCAATTTTATGAGGATAGAGTTGAAAATATACAAGTTGAAGTCGATCCAAGACCTGATGATAATAGTTTTGATATCAATGTATTCTTTGACATTGTAGGTCAAGATTTTCCACCCCAAGCATTTTCATTCATATTAGAGGCAACACGATAAGATATGCCTTTCACACAGTTTACTAATCTAGATTTCGATCAAATTAAGGTTCAGATCAAAGATTATCTCCGTGCAAATTCAAATTTCACAGATTTTGACTTTGAAGGATCTAATTTTTCGGTCCTGATCGATACTCTTGCGTACAATACCTATATTAGTGCGTTTAATGCGAACTTAGTTGTAAATGAATCCTTCCTGGATGGAGCAACAGTTCGTGAAAACGTGGTTTCACTGGCAAGAAACATTGGTTATATACCTCGCTCCAAAAGCGCCGCTAAGGCACACGTAACATTCAGTGTACCTACGACTACCACTAGTGATTTTATCACGCTTGAAGCAGGTTTAGTGTGCCTTGGGAGGCAAGATAACACTTCGTATCGCTTCTCTACACCACAAGATATCACTGCTTCCGTCATAAACGGGGTAGCGCAATTTGGAACTGCAGAAAAACCCATTGAAATCTGTCAAGGTTCATATTTAACAAGACAATTCTTAGTTAATACCTCTGTTGATCAACGATTTATCCTTGACAATCCAAATATTGACACATCCACGATCACTGTTTTTGTAAAAGGCATCAATGATACTGGTTTAGGCATAGAATATAAGAAAGTTGACAATATTTTAAATATTGATAAGACATCTGAGATATTCTTATTGCAAGAAGTGCAAGATGAGCACTATGAACTCTTGTTTGGTGACGGATATTTTGGAAAAGAGGTAGAAAACAACGCAGTTATTAGTGTTAGGTACATTGTTACCGATGGTGAAAGTGGAAATGGTCCTTCCGTCTTTGATTTTCAAGGAAATTTTGTAGATCAGTCAAATGTTAGGGTAATTCCTACTGCATCTGTACCCGTAACCACCGTCCAGAAGGCGCAAAACGGCGGTGAAATTGAAAATGTGTCCTCTATCAAGTATTTTGCTCCAAGACTCTACTCAGCACAATATAGAGCGGTTACATCAAGGGACTATGAGGCGATTATTCAGTCAATTTATCCAAATACAGACTCTGTTGCAGTAGTTGGTGGCGAAGAATTGACTCCACCTCAGTTTGGAACTGTTCAAATCAGCATCAAACCAAAAAATGGCACTTATGTCTCCGATTTTGACAAGCAAAACATACTCAATAAGTTAAAACAGTACTCAATTGCAGGTATTAACCAAAAGATCATTGATCTTAAGGTACTTTACGTTGAACTTGAGTCAAATGTTTACTACAACTCGGCACAAGTATCCAATACTGACGACTTGAGAACAAATATTATTGATAGTTTGACAAAATACTCCAAAGATATTGATATGAACCGCTTTGGTGGTCGTTTTAAGTATAGTAAGATACTTCAATTGATTGATCGTGTTGATAATGCAATTACTTCTAATATCACTAAGGTTAAAATTAGAAGAGATATAAAGGTATTGATTGGTCAATTTGCACAATATGAGATTTGCTTTGGTAATAGGTTCAATGTAAAACCAAATGGACTCAATATTAAATCTACTGGATTTAAACTCTCTGGAGAAAGTTCAGTTGTATATTTCACAGACGTTCCAAACGCAGACTTGATGAAAGGAGTTATTTCAGTAGTCAAAGTCAACTCTAACGGTGAAAAAGTTATTGTTGCAAGAGATGCGGGCATTGTTGATTACATGAAAGGAGAAGTTATTCTCAATACCTTAAATATCGTGGAAACTGATAGACCAAACAATATTATTGAGATTCAAGCGTACCCAGAATCTAATGATGTTGTTGGTCTAAAAGATTTATATCTTTCTTTTAGCATTTCAAATAGCGAGATAAATATGATTAAAGATGTTATCGCTTCTGGCGAAGACATTTCTGGGGTATCTTTCACAAGAGATTACTATACTTCAAGTTATTCAAACGGAGATCTAGAGAGGAAATAAAATATGTCTCATTTTGAGAAGAGAGTGCAACTCAATAAAATTATTGAGAGCCAACTTCCAGAATTCTTAGTTGCAGACTTTCCAAAAGCTGTCGAATTTTTCAAACAATATTATCTGTCGCTGGAGCACCAGGGCGGAAATGTTGATCTTATCGATAATCTTGATCGTTATATCAAGTTAGATAATCTCATCCCTGAGGTTGTCGTAGGTAAAGTATCTCTCTCATCAGCAGTATCTAAATCCGATACTGTTATTAATGTATCATCAACTGTTGGATTCCCAGATGAGTACGGTTTGTTACAGATCGGTGATGAAATTGTAACGTATACGGACAAAACTGCAACTTCGTTTACTGGTTGTGTTCGTGGTTTTAGTGGGATCACTGGATATGATGTTGGCATCTCTAGTGTTTTCAGCAATGTAAATAAGCAAAATATTACATTTAGAGATTCTGCTGCTGCCGATCATGATCAAACAGTAGTTGTGAAAAACCTTAGTGTCCTATTCTTACAGGAATTCTATAAAAAGTTAAAGAGAACTTTTACTCCTGGTCTTGAGGAATATGATTTTGTTTCTGATTTGAATGTTGGAAACTTCATTAAACACGCAAGAAATTTTTATCAATCTAAAGGTATTGCAGAATCAATCAAGATTCTGTTTAAGGTATTATATGGTGCTGAAGCCACTGTAATTGATCTTGAAAATAGACTTATCAAACCTTCTTCTGCAGAATATATTAGAAGAGAAATTATTGTAGCAGAAAATATATCTGGCAATCCATTCAAACTGGAAGGTCAAACAATATTCAAATCAAATGATTTTGATACAAATGCATCGGTATCTAATGTTGAGATCTTTACTAGAAATCAAAAAACATTCTATAAACTTGGATTGTTTGTTGGATATAATGACAGAGAATTAGTTGAAGGAATTTTTAGAATTCCTGGTGCATCAAGGTCTTTAGAACCAGTTAATGTAAATGATACTGTAATTAGTGTTGACTCCACAATTGGATTTGGTCAAACAGGAACAATAATTTCTGGTAATAATAGAATTGACTATACATCAAAGAGCATCAATCAGTTTTATGGATGTACTGGAGTTACATCTAAGATAGAACTGAATGATCTTGTTAGAGAAGATGAAACTATTTTTGGATATGAAGATGGTGATACTGAGAGTAGATGTGATATGCGAATCACAGGCGTTCTCTCCAAGTTTGTCGCATTAGAAGATATTCCTCTTATAGAAGAGGATGAACTTATTACTGTCAGAAATGTTGGTGAAGTTATTTTCAATCCTTCGAATGATAAGACTCAGGTACAAACATTTGCAAATTCTTGGATTTACAATACTAGCACAAGATTTGAAGTTGATTCTATTTCAGGTTCCGTATTCACACTGAAATCTGATATTGATAAGTCAAGCCTGAAGGAAGGTGATTTTATAGAAGTTCTTATTGGTGATAGTCAGCAAGTTGTTGTTCCCGATCCAAATTCTTCTAATTCTTCCTTTGCTCAAGTCTCTAACATAAATGCAATTTCCAAAGAAGTTACACTTTCTAATACAGGAACATTTGTCGTAGATCCAACTAGAGAGTATAGTATTAGAAGAAAACTTGTTAAATCAAAGAGTTCTGGAGTCATTATATCTGTTGGTAATAATGTTTATATTGCTAATGCATTAAACGTCTATACTAATGATAATCAGGAATTTGGTTACGTTGCTTCAAACTCATTACCTGGATACTCCATTCCAAGTAATATTGTAGAGTCTTCATTACTAGATGGAACAGTCTCCAATTTAGGAGACTTTAGTGCATACTTTAAGAGTTATGGTTCTATCAAATTCTCTACACCAGTTGATTTTAGAGATGGTGATGAAATTAAATATACTGCCACAAATCAATTATCTGGATTAGTTTCTGGTGAGTATTACTTTGTAAAACTAGTTGCACAAAATGAAATCAGAGTTTATTCATCCAAGTCAACATTGGGTGGAAATGAGTTTGTAAGAATCGGACCAAATAATAATACTGGAGTTCATAATTTTACATTAAGGCGTCACGAAAATAGAGAACTTTCTGGAAATAATATTTTAAGAAAGTTTCCACTTTCTCAAAATAATATTAAAATTCAGAGCGAAAAAAGAGAATATGGTAATGTTGGTGTATTAGTTGATGGTGTAGAAATTTCTGGTCCAGCATCTAGAGATAAGATCTACTATGGTCCTATTGAAGAGTTTGAAGTTCTTAATGGTGGAAGAGGATATGATGTAATTGCTCCACCTAAAATTACAATTTCTACTGGAGCAGGTTTAACAGCATATGTTGAACCAGTTGTTAAAGGAAGTGTAAAAGAAGTTTTTGTTGACCCCCAAGATTTTGATTTCCAAGAATTTTTATCAGTTTCTTTGACTGGTGGAAATGGATCTGGTTGTTCACTTGAACCTATTGTTGGACAAAGATTTAGAGAAGTAAGTTTTGATAGTCGCAATCTAATTCTTGGTGGCGGTATTGATATTAACAACGAAACAATTACATTTACTAAGAAGCATAATCTTGCCGATGGGCAGCATATTATTTACAATCATAATGGGAATGATCCAATTTCAACTGGAGACCCTTATGATTCAAATAACTTAGTAACTGGTAGTCTTGCTATTGGTGACGAATATGTTGCAAGAGTTGTAAACACTAGTACCATTAGATTATTCAAAAATGATATTGATGCATTCTCTAGTGTAACGGGAATCAATACCATCGGACTATCAACAGCAACAAGTGCGGCTGGAATTCATAAGTTTAGAACTTTACCTCAGAAAAATTTAAGAGCGATTAAAGTATTAGATGGTGGTTCTGGATATACTCACAGAAAACTTAGAGTTAAAGCATCCGGTATTTCTACCGAATATAACACGATTTACTTTGATAATCACGGATTAAAGACTGGAGAAGTTGTTACATATCAAACTACTGGAACTGAAGTAGTTGGTCTTTCCACATTGAATAGATACTCTATTCAGAGACTAACTTCAGATAGTTTTAGAGTTGTCAATGTTGGTGTTGCTGGTACGTTCACATCAGATTTGAGTAGGGGAAAATACGTCAAGTTTGATTCTACTGGAAGTGGATATCAAGTATTCCAATATCCAGAGATCAGAGTAGATGCTAATGTTTCGTTTGGTGGAACTACTGGAACTTTCTCATTTACTCCTGTAATAACAGGTGAAATTATTGATGCATACTTATATGAGTCTGGAACTGGATATGGTTCAACTACACTCAATTTGCATAAAAAACCGCTGATTAATATTAGTAAAGGCAAAAATGCTCAAGTTAATCCAGTCATTTCAAATGGAAGAATTGTAGATATTCAAGTTTTGAATAAAGGTTCTAATTATGAATCTACTCCAGATTTAACAATTGAAGATCCTTCTGGAGGAACTGGAGCAATCTTGAGACCTGTTATGGTCAATGACAGACTGGATGATGTCATCGTAATTAATAGTGGTATTGGATATAGTTCTGCATCTACGTCCATATTTGTAGATCCTAGAGGATCTGGTGTATTGTTCGATACTAGGATTAGAGTCCTTAACGTAAATGATGCTTATAGATTTGGAAAGATATCGGCAAATAATTCTACAAAGATTTACTCAAATCTCTATAAGAATGATGAAGAAAATTCCTTAGTATATGGAATTTATGGATATTCTGAAGATCTTGCATCCAACTTCGAACCTTTGAATGGATCTCACTCACCTATTATTGGGTGGGCATATGATGGAAACCCAATTTATGGACCTTTCGGATATACATCTTCAGAAGATATTCAATCTGGTATTAAGAGACTTGAAACTGGATATGTCTTAAGAACTAGTTCTGTTCTAGATAGACCAAGTTTTGAACCAGGATTCTTTGTTGAAGATCATCAATATGATAATATTGGTGATTTAGATCATCATAATGGAAGATTCTGTAAAACGCCAGACTTCCCCAATGGGGTTTATGCATACTTTGCAGGTGTGACTACCAGTATAGTTTCTCCAGACTTTATACCGACTTATCCATACTTTGTTGGCAATAAGTTTAAGTCTAAAGTTATAAAGGAAAATTTAATTTTAGATCACTCATTTGACTTCAATACCGAAGAACTTGTCCGAAATACTTTCCCATATAAAGTCAATGATCCTTATGCGGATTATGATTTTGTTAATGAATCATATGAAGATTTTGAACAATCTACTATTGTCGAATCAGTTCTAAAAGGTGATGTGCCAGATATTCAAGTAATTGATGGTGGAACAGGATATTCTATTGGTGATAGAGTCAACTTCGATTTAGAGGACACTATAGGTTCTACTAGTGTAAGAGGAGAAGTTTCAGAACTTAAGGGAGTAGGAATTACCTCCCTCACAACTACTTTGGATTCAAATGTAGGTTGTGTATTTGTTTGGGATACTGATAATCAAGTATCCGCATATCAGTTGAAAGGATTTGATTTTAACAATAATGATACTGTTCTTATCAGCGGTCTTTCGACTTCAGTCACATATCTTGCCGGTTCTAAGAAAATTGGATTCAGTACGGAGTCTGTAGGTTTAGCAGGAACAATGACAAGTTACTCCAGTTTGCCTGGAGGAAAAACTGAAGATATATTTGTATCAAGACTATTCAACACAGTATCAATTGGAAATTCGATAACGATTGTCTCTTCTTCTGGAGATGAAGTTGTAACTGTACTAAACAACTTATCCAATGGCGTTCTTAGAGTTAAGAGATATGGTGCAACAGGTGCAGCACACTCGTTTGGTAGTGATTTAAACCTTTCATCAGATAGAGTTAAGTTGCCAGTTAAAACGGGCAAATTCACTTCTCAAAGAGATAATCTGGTTTACTTTAATGCAGCAGAATCTGTTGGTATTGGAACAACTATTGGTGCTGCTATTAATAAGGTAGTTCAAGTTGGTATCACCACAGAATTGGTTTCCATTCCTTGTAGATCCATATATCTTCCAAATCACCCCTTCAAGACTGGTCAGAGACTTACCTTTACAAAAACAACAACTCCAGGTGTAAATTCTTTGATTGTTGGTAATGATCATTTAAATACAGCAACTTTCTTCATACCAAATCAAACATCACTATTATCGGAAGTATATGTAATTAATAAAGGTACTGATTTTATTGGATTAACAACACAAGTTGGTCTGACCACATCAACAGAAGGTTTATTCTTCTATAGTGATGGATCAGATAATGCAGAGTATCTTCTTAAAACCAATAAAAATCAACTTGTTGGTGATGTTGATAGAATTACAACAGTTGTTGGTACCTCTGCAACACATGGTCTTCAAAGGGGCGATACTGTCAGATTGAGTGTTGTACCAAATACTGTTGTTGGTTTTGGAACAACAGCAGCAGTAAAACTTAAATTGAATTTAGATGAGAAGAAAATACTCGTAAACACAATAGGTATCAATTCAACGTTTATCAGTCTCTCTGACGGTTCATTCACGTATACTGGTCATGGATACAATACTGGTGATAAAGTGTATTATGAGAGCACTGAAGTCGCTTCTGGATTGAGTACAGGATCTTATTACATTGTCAAAGATACTAGGGATAAATTTAGATTATCTGAAACTCTTTATGAGACAAAACCAGATTTTGAGCGTACATTACGTATGACCACCACTGGTGGTGTAATTCATAATATCTCAGCAATTAATCCAAAAATTGATGTTGTAAGAAATGGAGATTTAACATTTAATCTAGAAGATCCATCATTACTTGGATATCAATTAAAAATCTACAGAGAAAGAGAATTTATTAATGAATACAACAGTTCTTTGGATAGTAGGGACTTTAACGTAGTTGGAGTTGGTAGTGTAGGAATTGGATCTCTTTCTAATGCTACACTCACGGTAAAACATTCTCCTAGTATTCCAACCAAACTGTATTATGGATTATCAAAGGGTGGATATATTAGTACAGCAGACACTGAGGTATTAAATCATTCAGAAATTAACTATGTTGATAGTGAATACAATGGTGTTTACAGTGTATTTGGATTATCAACGACAGCGACATCACAATTCAGTGTTTCTCCAAAAATTTACCCTGATGTTTTGGAATATGATGATGAGCAATGTGATGAAATCAATTACTTCACAAGATCCTCGACCGCATTAAATGGTAGTATTTCTCAAGTTAGAGTTTTATCTAAAGGATTTAACTTTGAAAGACTTCCTAAGTTCAAGGATGTAACATCTACAAATGGTATCAATGCAAATATATTAGGCGTATCAACTTCTATTGGTAGAATTAAAACAACTAGATTTAGAGATATTGGTTATGACTATGCATCTGATAGAACGCTAAGGCCCGAAGCATTTGTTCCACCTATCGTAAGTATTGATAATTTAGATGTAATCAAGAATATTAATATTGAATTTGGTGGTGAGAGATATCTGAGTGATCCTGATCTTTTACTTTGGAATGATACCACAAAGAAAGTCGTAGACTCAACTACACTTCTTGCATTTGCACCAAATGGTTCTATTTCTGAAGTAGAGCAGATTGCACCTATATTTGGATTGCAGTCAGAACCTCATAGAATAATCGCTATCAACAATTCGAATGGTGTTGGTATTGTGTCTATGGTTAGTGGACCTACAGGAATCGCTACTTGTGTCCTTAAAACTCCCATACTTGGATATGCGTCACCACAATTTGCTGTGAATGATAAAATCTTTGTTGAAGGAATTGAAATGGCATCTCCAGATGGATCTGGATTCAATTCTCAAGATTATGAATATCAGATGTTCAAGGTCATTCAATATGCTAATACTAGTCCAGCATCTTTGACCTTCCAACTTGTAGATGACTCTGGAGTTGGTTTAACCACGAATGCCGGTATTGCAAAAACTTTCCAATCTGGATATGCTACTTTAATCAATGAATCTAATTATCCAAGAATTACTATTGAGCAGGAAAGGGGTTCTTTTGTAGAAAATGAAAGATTATATCTAGATTCTGGACAAGGATACACTAGACAAGATCTATTTGTTTCTTTGGTGAGAGATGATTATATTAAAGTAAAGGGTAGGGCGAATCTTTTTGCGGGTGATACAATTAAAGGATTTATTAGTGGAACAATCGCAGATGTAACCTCTATAGACAGAAAGAGAGGTAAGTTTGAAATTGAGTATTCTTCTAAGAATAATATTGGTTGGAATAATGATATTGGTAAGATCAGTCAAGATTATCAAGTAACACCAAACAATGACTATTATCAGAATCTTTCATACTCAATCAAGAGTCCAATAACTTGGGATGAACTTTCAACTCCTGTTAATAGCATAGTTCACCCTGCAGGTCTTAAAAACTTTGCAGATGTTGGGGTATCATCTAAAGCGTCAAGTAGAGTTGGACTTGGAGGAACTACTACTTCTATTGTGATTCTGGATGTTGTTAATGAAAGAAGGGTTGATACTGTTAATTACTTTGATAATACTCTTGATAATAATCCACGAGTAAGTTCTATTACTGGACTAACACAATCCAATGCTTTACAAATTCAAAATAGAAAATTAACAGATTTTATTGAATGTAGAACAAACAGAGTGTTGATTCATGATGATATTAGTGAACAGTTCTCCAGTAGAGGATTTAAAGATACTTTCTTAGAAATTGAAGAAATTTCTTTCCTTGATAATCATGTAAGATATCTTATTCAAATTGTTGATCCAGACACTGAAGATACTCAATTGAGTGAACTTGTAGTCCAATCTATAACAAATAATATATTCTTGTTTGAGAAATATACTACATTTACAAAGAATAAACTTGGTAGTTTTGAAGCAGAAATTCAGGATGGTGATAGAAAAGTTCTAAAGTTTATTCCTGTTGATGCATTTGATACTGATTATGATATCAAAGTTCTGAAGAAAACATATCTGTATCAGGGATTACCTGCTGGAAGTTCTGGAATCGGTACTGAGAGTTTTGGATCTGTTGATTTAGTTTCATCTTTTGTTGGCGTCAATAGTGTAACAACTGGAATTAGTTCTAATACAAAAGTCATTGCACAATTTACAGATTCAGATTTTAATGGATTGTTTGCGAGTATTGAAGTTTCAAATAGATTTACATCCGATACAAATTATATTGAGGCAACAATTGACTTTGATGGAACAAACACTTATGTAAGTGAATATTACTTTGATGCACAAACACTTTCTTACAGTAATTCAAGTGTTGGGATTATAAGTGCATTCCACGATACTTCAGCAGGTATTGTATCAATTACTGCATATAATGCCAGCAATGAATTTATTGATGTACGTAGCAATATAGTTGGATTTGCAAATACAGTTGCTGGTATTGGAACTTATAGATTCCTTCTCAACAATCAACCAGTAGGTGCAGAGAAGAGTGCAAGATATGAGTCTGTCAATGGACTTGGATCTAATGTTGTTAGAGCGGGTACCTTTGATATAAGATCTATCTCCTCTGCTGCTTCCATTGTCCGTGTTTCTGCTGGAACTACATCAGCAATACATCAAGTTGCTATTATGGCAAACTCCAGAGTTGGAGATATTGTTGTTGTTCCTGGAACATTCTCGGCAACAAATAATGTTACTGGTCTCGGTACATTTGGTGGTGAACGTGTTGGAAATCAGTTCTATCTTAACTTCTATCCAGATTCTCCTTACAATGTAGAACTTCAATCTTTCAATGAAGTCTTCTATAGAGAGATGGATTTTGATAATCAAGCAAATCCACTTTCATATGGACCAACTAATAAGTTATTGTTCCTTACAGCATATGATGGATTGAATGGTCTTAGAGCAAATAGGACCAATTTTGTAATCAAACATGATGGCAAACCAATCTATATGAAGGAATTTGATCCTAGTAATACAACATTACTTAATTATTCAAGTGGTTTATTCACAATGCAAGATCACTTCTTCAATACTGGAGAAGAACTTCTATACAATCCAAAATCAACGTTTGTTGGTGTTGGACAGACTGCAATGGGTATTGGTGCAACCTCCAACTATGCAGGTATTGTTACCGATAGACTTCCTGAAAAAGTTTATCCAATTGCAATTACTCCAGATACATTCAAACTTGCAACAACGCCACAATTTGCAAGATCTGGGATATTTGTAACATTCACTAATGCTGGGGAAGGTAATTCTCATGAATTAGAGTTTACTAAGAAACTGAGTAAGAGTGTTATTGCAATTGATGGAATTGTACAACAACCTATTACCTTTACTCCAATTAATCATAGATTAGATCATAATGGTCATTACTTAACTGGTGGTATAAGCGCAGGAATTTCTACATTCAACATTTCAGGTATTTCTTCCATTCAACCAAGAGATTTACTTTTAGTTGATGATGAATTTATGTCTATTGTTGAGGTTGGATTTAGTACCAATGTTACTGGTGAAGTTCTTGGACCAATTAGTGGTATCATCGCTTCTGGTGCTGGTGCTACTTTCCCAACAGTATCTGTTAAGAGAGGTACAGTCGGAACTGCAGCAACAACTCACTTTGATGGCGCTAACGTTCAGATTTATAGAGGTTCATTCAACATTGTTAAGAATAAAGTTCACTTTACTGATCCACCAAAAGGAAATAATAGAGCAAGAAGAAATGAGAGCAATCTGCCATATGTACAGGCAGCATTCTCTGGAAGAACTTTTTTAAGATCTAATTATGATTCTAATATGGTATTTGATGATATTTCTGACGAATTCACTGGAATCGGAAAAACTTTCTCACTTAAAGTTGGTGGTGCTGTTACAACTGGCGTTGATTCAGGAAATGGTATTCTATTCATTAATGGCGTATTCCAAACACCATCTACTGAAAACAATGCAGGTAATACTTACGAATTTACTAGAGATGTCACTGCAGGAATCAGCAGTGTTATCTACACTGGAATCAGTTCTGTTGATGGTTCACCTATTGAATCCAAATTCGATATCAATCAAAACCAAATTCCAAGAGGTGGACTTATTGTTTCCTTAGGATCTACTCCAGGTCTTGGATATGCACCCCTTCTTGGTGCAAAAGTTAAAGCAGAAAAGAATTCCACTGGTCAGATTACCAATATTATTGGAATTAATACTATTACTACCGCAGTTTCTATTAGCACAGCACTTTATAATGAAGTAAGTGGTATTTTAGAAATTGAAACTACAGATTCACATAATCTTAGAGGTGGTGATAGAGTAAAATTAGATAGTCTTGAATTTAGTTGTGCTTCAGCACATTCTGGCGTTACAACAACTATCTTCCCAGATTATGATTATCCAGTAGATGTATTCAATGTTATTTCAGCAACTGAAGCTGCAATCAAAGTTGGTCCTAGCACTATACCTCACACATATGAGGGTGGTGGAACTCTTGCAAGACACTTTATTCAGAACTTTGGTTCTGGATATAGATCACCAGTTTCTATTGGTGTTACTGATCTTGCATATGATCACAGATTTGTAAGATCCACAAATAATAGCATTACTGCAAGCAGTGGTGGTCCATTCACACCAACAAATGCTAGATTTACTTCTCACACCGGAGTTCTTCAATTAACTATTTCCAATCATGGATTAGATACTGCTGACACTATTCAAATTGCAACGGATAGTTTAGTATTCACTTGCTCAGATGATGACTTCTTTACTGAGCAACCATATCCAAGAGCAACTGATCCTGCTGCAGGAGCAACTTTGGGTATTACCACCTTCACCACAAATACAATTAGTGTTGGTGTTGGATCTGCAGGTGGGGGAGGAACTGGTGCCGTTATTGAAGCATCGGTTGGTATTGGTGGAACATTATCCTTTACAATCACAAATCCTGGTAAAGGATATATTAATCCATCAATTATTATTCCAGAACCAAATTATGAAAATATGGAAATCGTTGGTGTATCAAGACTTGGTATTGGTGCAACAACTGAAGTTGGTAAGAATTTGCTCCTGAACTTAACAGTTGGATCTGCAGGAACAAGTGTTGGAATTGGGTCTACATTATTCCTTATTGATGAATTTAAGATCTCAAGATCTGGATATGGATTCCAACCTGGCGACGTTATGGAGGTTGTTGGTCTTGTTACAGCAAAAGACTTTGCCACACCAGTCAATCCTTTCCAACTTGAAGTTGTTGAGACATTCAATGATAAATTCTCGTCTTGGTCATTTGGTGAAATGGATTACATTGATAGTGTACTTGGATTCCAAAATGGTTCAAGAAAGAGATTCCCGCTCTTCTATAGAGGTGAATTGCTTAGTTTTGAATTGGATGTAAATAATCCACTTTCTTCTGCAATTGATTTAGATTCTGTTCTTATTATATTTGTAAACGGAGTATTACAGACTCCTGGATATGCATATCAGTTTACTGGCGGAACATCATTCGTATTCACTGAATCACCCAAAGCAAATGATAAAGTTGATATTTTCTTCTACTTAGGTATTGATGGTGTAGATGTTACTCAAGTTGAAACTACTGAAACTATTAAGATTGGTGATGAAGTCTTTGTAAGAAAGCATCCCAATTTTAATGAAACTGCAGATCAACTTCGCAAAAGAAGTATCACTGAAATCACCGGATCAGATATCTTTGAGACAGATATTTACAGTGGTCCAGGTGTTAATGATACTATCTTCAGACCATTTGATTGGATCAAACAGAAAAAAGACAAATTTGTTAAAGGGGATCTTATTAGTAAAGTAAGACCAATTTTAGAAACTAAAGTATTCCCAACAGCAAGAATCATTGGTGATGTTTCATCCACATCTTCTGATATTTTTGTTGATAATGCACAATTCTTTGATTATGATGAAATAATTCTCGACTTAAGTCAAAATACATTTACATTTGATGCATTTATGATGGATTCTATTGAACCAGTCTCTGCTGCATTTACTTCTACAGTTTCGGTTGCTGGAACTGTTTCTAATGTATCAATCACAAATGCTGGTGTAGGATATACGGTTACTTCTGCAGATATCAAATTTTCTGCTCCAAAAGAAATTGGTGTTGGAATTGGAACCACTGCAACTGGAACTGCCACTATATCCAATGGTCAAGTTACTGCTATTTCAATTACAAATTCTGGATTTGGATATACAAATACAAATCCACCACAGATAATTATTGAAACACCAAGAGCAGCATCAGAGAATGTTTCTAATGTTAGCAATGTTCAAGGATTTAGTGGAATTATTACTGGAATCAGCACTTCTGTTGGTACGGGTGGTCATCCATTAGCACTTAAGTTTAACTTCCGTGCAATGAAAGATTATGGTGTTAATGGAGAAGCAGAAGTTGCTTCTGATGCTTTAGATTTACAGGTCGGTTATCCTGTAATGATTTATAACACAACAGTTGGAAATGGAGTAACCTCGGTAAATAGTAGCGATAGTGCGGTTGTTGGTATTGGTACTACATTCTTAGACAATGTTTATATTGTAAATAATATTACAAGTCTTGCTTCAAACGCAGAAATTACTTGTAACGTCCATTCCAACAGTCCAATTATTGGAATTTTGGAAAATGGAAACTTTGATGATAATAATGCAGGATTGACAACTTCTCTTGGAACTTTATCTTGGGGAAGAATATTTAATTATGATAATAGAAATGGTATTGCAATCGGAGTCACTGGACTAACAGTTGATTCAGAGTTGTCAACATTCCCAACTATTCAAAGAAGAGGAAACTTTGGTGAAGGTAAAACTGGAGCAGTTCGTTCCACAAAACCACGCGCCGATGGTGTAAGTATTCAATCAGATAATATTCTGAATTTCTATATTCTATAATCTACTATAAATATATAAAAAAGATAACGATGTCAGCAATTGTTACTGATCAATTTAGAATTCTAAATGCCAGCAATTTTGTTGAGTCAGTAGAAAATTCTTCTAACTCATATTACATTACTGTAGGTCTACCAAATCCAACTATTGTTGGGTATGGTAGAACTGTTGCTTGGAATACTAACCCACCTTCCCCCATTGATAACCTTGCATACAATAGTCATGCTGGTGATGTTGTTCTTTATGGGAAAAAAATTAGTTCTGCTAACGTAAGGAGACTTGTTAGAAGAATTGATTGGGTTTCTGGTAATAGATATGAAATCTATCGTGATGACTATAGCATCACAAATCCTGCTCCTTTATCAAATGCATCTAGATTGTATGATGCAAATTACTATGTAATTAACAGTGATTTCAGAGTTTATATCTGTATTGAAAATGGTTCTAGTGGCGATAATCCAAAAGGTAATGTATCTCAGGATGAACCAACCTTTACAGATTTAGAACCATCTAGAGCAGGTGATAGTGGTGATGGATATATCTGGAAGTATTTGTTTACTATTAGTCCAAGTGATATTATTAAGTTCGATTCAACAGAATATATTACAGTACCAAATGAGTGGTCAACTAGCACTGACGCACAAATAAGATCTATTAGAGAAGCTGCAAACTCTGACATAAATGAGAATCAGATAAAAACGGTTTTCATTCAAAATTCTGGTTCTAACTATGCAAATGGTTTAGGGCAAGAAATGAGCATTATTGGTGATGGTACTGGTGGTAAGGTAAGAGTTGATGTTGAAGGCGGTAAAATTACAAATACTGTCGTAACTTCTGGTGGAAAAGATTACAGTTATGCTCTGGTTGATTTAGGATCCATCAATTCCAATACTACTGGTACTAACGCACATTTGATTCCTGTGATTCCTCCAGCAAAGGGTCATGGATTTGATGTTTATACCGAGTTAGGAACTGATAAAGTTCTTGTATATGCAAGATTTGATGACTCAACAAAAGATTTTCCAATTGATACAAGTTTTGCTCAGGTAGGTATCGTAAAAAATCCAACCAAATCTGGAACTAGTGATAATTATCAAGAAAATACATTCTCTGGATTAAATTCATTTAAATTCCTTTCAATCACAGGAACACCAAAAATTGGCGAAAAAATTGAACAAAACTTATTAACCGGAGGAAAGGCATTCGGATATGTTGCCTCATATGATAGTGAAACTAAAGTTTTGAAGTATTTTAGAGACAGATCCCTCTACTATAATGCAACAACTCTTAATCAGCAAGATTATACTGGAATATCAACAAGTGGAAGAGCATACAATTTTGAATCATCCGCAAGTGTAGTTACTGGAAAGATATCTAATTTTTCAGCATCAATTGACACTGCTTTTGCAGGAATTACAACTAATCCAACCGGAACAAAGTTAATTAATCTTGGCGTTGACTTCACAAGTGGGATGGCATCTCCTGAAATAAATAAAGGGTCAGGACAATTAATTTATCTTGACAATAGGGCTAGCATTGCTAGAAACGCACGCCAAAAAGAAGACCTCAAAATTATACTGGAATTTTAAAAAATGCCACAAAAGACGAATTTAAACGTAAGCCCTTATTACGATGACTTTGATAAGGCAGATAATTTTTATAAGGTTCTGTTTAAGCCTGGGTATCCTGTTCAGGCTAGAGAGTTAACAGGTCTTCAATCTATTCTGCAGAATCAGATAGAATCCTTTGGTAGTCATATCTTCAAAGAAGGTTCTATGGTGATTCCTGGAGGAATCTCCTGTGATAATGCATTTACTACAGTAAAGGTAAATAAAGATCACTTAGGATTAGATGTTACAATATATTTGGATGCTATTGTAAATGCAAACAATGGTAGAGGTACGAAGGTAAAGGGGCAAAATTCTGAAATTATTGGAACTATTAAAGGATATCTTTTACCACCAGAAGAGGGTGTTGAAGAGATTACTTTATTTGTCAAGTATCAAGACGGTGCTGTTGACGGAACTAGTGTTGAATTTGAAGATGGTGAGATATTAGAACTTGAAGAAAATATAACCTATGGTAATACAACATTAGTAATTGGTGATACTGTCTTCACATTAAACTCGGTAGAAGCAACTAAAACTGGATATGCTGTAGGTGTTGCGGAAGGTGTATATTTTATCAGAGGAACATTTGTTGATGTTCAAAAATCTCAAATTGTTCTTGATCCCTATGATAATGAACCATCATTTAGAGTTGGATTTGATATTATTGAGGAAATCATAAACTCAGATCAAGATCCAAGTATAAACGATAATGCAAAAGGTTTTACAAACTATGCTGCACCTGGAGCAGATAGACTTAAAATTGAACTTAGATTAACTAAGAAACAACTTACTGATTATGATGATACCACTTTTGTTGAGTTGGTAAAAATTGATGAAGGTGTAATCAAAAAACTTCAAGATAAATCAAACTATAATATTATTAAAGACTACTTTGCTAAGAGAACTTTTGAGGAGTCTGGAAATTATGCTGTTGATAATTTCGTAGTAGATGTCGTCGATTCACTGAACAATGAGACTGGCAACGGTGGTCTCTTCAGAGAGGATGAGGTAACTGACCAAGGTAATACCCCCACAAATGATTTGATGGGTGTTAGAGTCTCTGCTGGAACTGCATATGTTAGAGGATTCGATGTTGATCTTGTTGGATCTAGTGTAATTGATGTAGAAAAACCAAGAACCACAAAAAGAGTAAAGGATTCAAACATCTCATTTGCTCTTGGAAGTTTAGTCAAGGTTAATAATGTTCACGGAACTCCATATATCAATATTGGTGGAACCGCAGCAGGTGGTGGAACTAATTCTAACGTTATCGAACTGTATGGTGAAAGAAGAAACGGATCGGGTAATACTAATGTTGGTAGTGCATCTGGTGCAGGATTAACAACGAAAGTGGGTGAGGCAAGAGTATATTGGTTTGGTGTATCCGATGCACCATATAAAAATAATTCAACTGAATGGGATTTATACCTCTATGATATTCAAACTTTTACAGTTCTGACACTCGCTAATACATATAATCAAACAGATCAAGTACCATTGACTTCATATTTTAGAGGTCTCTCTAGTGGTGCTACTGGATATTTGTCGGCATCCAGTGGAAATAGTTATAGTTTAACGCAAACTTCAGGAAAATTCATAGTTGGTGAGCAAATCATTATCAATGAAAATGGGGAGTATAAGACTTCTATTACTGCATCTAGTTTCTTTGACACATCAGACATTAAATCAATATTCCAAGATTCTGATGCTCTAAACACAAGTTTACACACAAACTTTATTGCAGATACTGTCCTTTATGAGCAAGAACTTGCTGATTTTGGTGCAAAAGATCAACTTGTTGTTAGTGGTGGAAATACAGGTAGGGTAGCTGGTAGAAACTTTACACCAAAAGAGGGTGGAATTAAAGTTAATAGCATTATCAAGTATCAAACTGGTAATGCAGATCCAACTTTCAATAGAGTTAGTGCAATTCGCGCAGATGGAACTGCAATAACTTTAGCAGCTACTCCTGTAATAGTCGCGGGTGTTAACCGACGTACTGTTGTAAACAATGCATCTGGATATACATTCTCCCTGATGGTTCCCAGAATCAGGCAATATGGTAGTAATGGTTTATACTCTACACTTCCAGTTGAAAAAATTTCTTCCGTTGATCTTGCAAGTTCGGAATTAACTATCACAAAACAAATTACAGGTAAGTCTGTATCTTCTAATAGTCTTACATTGACAGTGGCAGATGCTCTTGACGTAAATGCTGGAATTACAAGCGTATTTTATGAAGCATTTGATGCAGAGAGATATACAATCACTGAAAATAATGGTTCTCCTGTAGAACTGAACAGTGGAATGTTTACCCTCAATTCTAATGGAGACTCTGTAACATTCTCTGGTTTACCCAATAATAATCCAGTAACTGTCAACGTTACGTTGAGAAAAAGATCTGTTACCAATAAAACAAAAGATTTTACTAGATCCAATACTTTATCAATTGTTAGAACAAGTGGAGTTTCTGTAGTTGCAGGTTTAACAACTAGCAAATTTTATGGAACAAGAATTGAAGATGAAGAAATTTCATTAAACGTACCTGATGTAGTCAATGTTCGTGCAATTTATGAATCTACCGATACCTCTGCACCTGTTCTTGATAAATTAACATTTGCAACAGGTCTTGCTTTAGACCAGAATGTATTAGTTGGAGAAAAAATTGTAGGTAAAGATAGTAGAGCAGTTGCTCAAGTTGTTCGTACAACAGCAAACTCTATTGATTATGTAAAATTGAATACAAATAATTTTACAGTTGGTGAAATTGTTCAATTCAAAGAATCTGCAGTATCAGCAGTTATCCAAGAAATAAATCCTGGAAGTTACGTTAATAAAACTCCAAATTACAGATTGGATAAAGGTCATCGTCATCAATATTGTGACTATTCTAGAATTATAAGAAGAGATGGTGTTGCAATTCCTTCTCGTCAATTGTTAGTAATTTTTGATTCCTATGCTGTAGGATCAAATAATACTGGTGATATCTTTACGGTCAATTCTTACTCTCAAGACAGATATGGAAGTGATCTTCCAGTTCTTCCAAATGGTCTTCTTGCATCAGACTTTTTAGATTTTAGACCAAGAGTTTCCGCTTTTGATGTGGCAACTAATGCGTCACCTTTTGCATTTTCTAGTAGAGAATATGAGTACAACTATAAGTATGTTGTTTCACCAGATGAGTCTTCATTCCTAGGATATAGTTATTATCTCCCAAGAATTGATCTTGTAACAATTAATCGTCTTAGTGATGTTGAAGTAATTAAGGGAGAACCTTCAGATTTCCCACAACCACCAGTTTTGGCAGATGATGCAATGGAAATCGCACAGATTTCTTACCCTCCTTTCTTGTTTAACCCAACATCAGAACCTCAAATTCTTCTTCGTGATAATAGAAGATTTACAATGAGGGATATTGGAAAACTTGAAGATAGAATTGAAAATCTTGAAGAAGTTACTAGTCTCTCAATGTTAGAGATGAACGCAAAAACATTAGCAGTTACCGATGCTAATGGTCTTGATAGATTCAAATCTGGATTTATTGTATCTGACTTCAGAGATAAGTCTTTGATGGATCCTCGATATTCAACTCTTGATATTGCAAAAGAAGGTGCAACTGCTATTGCTCCTGTAGATTTCTGGTCAATGGATGCACAGTTGGCATTTGATCCTGCAATTGATACAACTAAATCAGATCTCTCACAGAATTTAAGACTGTTAGATTCAAATATTCAAAAGACTGGTGATCTTCTGACACTTAAGTACGAAGAAATTGGTTGGCTTGATCAACCTCATGCCACCAATGTTGAAAATGTCAATCCATTTAATGTCATTGTTTTTGTTGGTGGTGTTCAGTTAGATCCTCAATCTGATAACTGGGTTAGAACAATCTATGTTAATAATCATAGAACTGAATCAACAGGTGCTAAGTGGAAACAAGAAGCAACAACTACTAAGGATGTTGATAAGAAAACTGAATACGTTACCTATAAAAAAGGTGGTGGTAGAGGTGAAAGAAAAACTAGAGCATTTACAACTACTACAATTACTACAACAACCAAGTATAAACCAAAACTTAAAGGACCTTCAAGAGAATTTAATTATGTAGAGGATGTAAAGATCTCTGGAGAAGTAGATCCTTGGATGCGTTCAAGAAACGTATACTTCAATGCCAATGGTTTGAGACCCTATACAAAACATTATTTGTATCTTGATAGTCAGCAGGTTGACGTTGTTCCAAAATTATGTGAAATGACTATGGTATCTGGAACTTTCCAGGTTTTTGAAGAAGCGAATGTTTTTGATTCCACAGGTAAAAAAATTGGTGTGATGAGGATTCAAAAACCAAATCATAAATTTGGTGATACTTCTAGACCAGACATTGGTGCTGGTCTTGGATCCCCATCAGTTCTTGTAGAAACTTATTCTACTGATCCATACAATAGAAATAGACCAGCACCTAGCGATACATATTCTGCTACATCTAGATTGATCAACTTTGGTGTAAGGGTACTCTCTAGAGGGGAAAAATTCTATGGATATGTAGAAAAAGGTTCTAAAGTTGTTGGTCGTACCTCTGGTGCAGTTTGTAGAATTGATCGTGCAGAATTAATTTCTGATAATTGGGGAGATATTGTTGCAAACTTTTTCTTCAGAAATCCAAATTCAAATCCAAAACCACCAGTAAGAGTTAAGAGTGGAACTAAGACCGTAAAAGTCACTGCAGTTCCACCTAATACAGTAGTTCTTCCTGGATCTACAGTATTCGCTTCTGAAGCACTTGGATCTTATAGTGGTAGTGGAACTGTTCTGACACAAGAGACCAGTCGTATTTCTGTTAGAAATCCACCCAAACCCAAAAGAAAGAAAACTAAGGTTGAGGTAAAGGTAAAAGCGCCACATAGAGATCCATTGGCACAATCATTTACTGTTGATGGGCAAGGTGCATTCTTAACATCATTTGACTTGTATTTTGCTACAAAAGATCCTGGAGCCAAAGTTTTTGTTGAACTGAGAACAATGGAGTTGGGAACACCAACATCTTTCCTAGTTCAAGACTACACACAAATTGCATTGAATCCTAATGATATTCGAATCAATACTTCAAATCCATTTGAACCAATCCCCACAAGAATAAGATTTGAATCACCTGTTTTCTTGGAAGCAGATACTGAATATGCTATTGTTATTCTCTCACCAGCTTCAGATGGTTATGAGATGTGGACAGCAACTATGGGTAAAAAGACGGTCAGAACCACAAATCTTCCTGATGTTCAGAACGTAGTTGTAACCAAGCAATATATTGGCGGATCCCTCTTTAAGTCTCAAAATGGTACGATTTGGACACCAAGTCAGTTCCAAGATTTAACATTCAAACTTTATAAAGCAGAGTTTGTTAATTCTGGATCAGTTACTTTCTATAATAGTGACATTCTTCCAAAAGGAGATAACAGTACAGATCTTGACGATAATCCAATTGAAGGATTCCCAAGAAAACTTAAGTTACCTCTTAGTGGAACTTTGAGTGCTGATGTTAAACCTGGTGTAAGAGTTGGTGAAACTGGCACTGGACCAAGTATAACTGGTTATGTTGAAAATATTGGTGGTCCTGCAATTGCTGGGTCTGGCAATGTCTCAATTGCAAGTAGTGGTTCTGGTTATAAACCTGGTGCAGTTGTATCTGGTGTTCAACTTTCCTCTTTAACTGGTAAAGGAACTGGCGCAACTGCAGAATTGACTGTTGATTCGTTTGGTAATGTTGATGAAATTACAATTTCATCTGTAGGTAATGGATATGTTAGAGGCGAAACCGTTGGAATTGTCACTTCATCTCTAGCAACAGCATCTAGAAAAGGTTTTGGTGCTAAATTTACTCTTACCAGTATTGGTGCGGCAGACGCACTTTATCTTACAGATGTTCAAGGAGAGAACTTCACAAATACTCTAGCAATTCATCATTATACTGATCCACTTGATGAATCTACCAGAACGAGTTCTGGCGTAACTGTCAATGGAACATCATCGCTTATTGATGATTTGTATAAAGGAAATGTATTCCGAATCAAACAACATAATCATGCTCATCACGGTGCCAACAATATTGTTGATATTGAGGATGTTCTTCCAGATACCACAAAGACAACGGTAACTGCAAACTTTGGTGAAACTGATACTGTTGTCTCTGTTGCTAATACCACAGTCTTTGGTAGATTTGAAGGTATTAGCACAAGTCGTGGATATGCACTTCTCAATAATGAAGTTATTTCTTATAGTGCAATTGCTTCTGGCACAGGGAATGCGGGTTCGCTTACAATTGATTCTAGAGGACTCAACAGTTCTTCTAAATCTTCTCATATTGTTGGCGAATCAATTCAACCATATGAGGTTAATGGCGTTTCTCTGATGAGAATTAATACTCCTCAAAATGTATCATATGCAGGATATAGATCTAATAGTTCAAATCTTGATAACTATTTCTTGGAGTTTGATAGAACAACAGCATTCCCAACATCTAGAAATTCTGGAACAGGAATGCTTAACTTCACATCTCAGAAAGGATTTGGAGGAAATACTGTAGGTATTTCTCAGAACTATCAGTTTAGTAGTCTTGAACCACAATTTAATATCATCACACCAGGTAAAGGAACTGCATCAAGTTCTCAAATCAGAACTATCTCAGGAACAAGTTCTGGTGGAAATGAAATTTCATTTGTTGATCAAGGTTTTGAACCAGTCACTTTGAATAAGACGATTAACTTCAATACACCTAGAATGGTTGCATCTAGAACAAATGAACTTGCAAGATTGAGTACTCTCCCACGTAATAAATCTCTCACTATGAGAGTTAATTTTACTAGTGAGAATAAAGATCTTTCTCCAGTAATGGATTTACAGAATTCAACTTTTGTTATTGGTAGAAATAAAACAAATACACCTATTACCAATTTTGTTGATGATGCTAGATCAAATTCAATAGAGAGTGATCCACATGGTGCAGTATTTGTAACAAAGCAAATTTCTTTGGCACAACCTGCAACAAGTTTGAAAGTTATTATTGCTGCTCAAAGACAAGAAGGCGCTGATTTTAGAGTCTTCTATCAACTTTTCAAAGCAGATTCTACCGAAATTGATCAAAAGTTTGTATCATTCCCAGGTTATGATAATCTGCGAGATACTGATGGTGATGGATTTGGAGATCGCATTATTGATCCAGAAAGAAATACTGGAAGAGCGGATGCTTTCGTACCAGCAAACGATACTATAGGATTCTCTGAATATCAATTCACTGCTAATAGTCTTGACCAGTTTAATGGATTTGCAATTAAGGTTGTATTATCATCCACTAACGAATCAACACCAGTTAAACTCAAAGATTTTAGAGCAATTGCACTAGCATAATGGAAGATGAAGATTTAATTAAAGTAGAAGGTGAAACCAACCTTTTTAGAGACAAAGGCACTGGTGCTATCCTCAATACGGATAGTACCGGTTATTCTCAATATATGAGGATGAAACAACGAAGACAAACAGAACGAGAAGAACTTGATACAATTAAAAGTGACATTGAAGAAATTAAACTACTTTTGAGGCAACTTACAAATGGATCCTGACCAAATTACACTTGAAAATCTATCAAAGAGTTTTCAATATGCAAAGATTGCTAAAGAAATAGACTCTTGTGATGATAAAGAGACTCTAAAAGATATTGCAAAATCGTATGCAAAACTTTATCTGAAGCAACAGGAAGTGGTTTCAAGATTGGGACTTGAAGGAATATAAATATATTTACATCCTGAGTTGTATATAAATGGCTGAAATCAAAGTCAGAGTAGGTCAACAACCAGCAGTAAAAGTTATATCTTCTCTTGCTGGTGCTCAAGGTCTCTCTTTGGCAGAGCTAAGTGATGTCAGTGCCACAAATTTGCAAAATGGCATGGTTCTTGTTTATAACAGTAGCACAAAGAAATGGGTTGCTACTTTAGAATTGACACCAGGTGCAACACAGAATTTAGACATCAACGGAGGAAATTTCTGACATGGCAAGTATTATCAGGATCAAAAGATCCTCGGGCACTGATAAACCATCACTACTTAATTGGGGTGAATTAGGGTATACAACAGGTATTGGTAGTGCTACCAATTCTGCCTATCAAAATAAAGATAGAGTATTCATTGGTGATGATGGTACAAACGTCTTAACTATTGGTGGACGTTATTATACTGCAATGATGGACCACGTTCCTGGAACTGTGGCAAACATTGCAGCAACTAATACCAGAAACCTTGATAAAGGTGTTGCTGCTTTAATGTCTCCTTTACCTAATACTGGTTTGGGTGGTGCAGAATCCCTTAAGGTTGATCAGTGGAACGTAGATAATTTAAGACTTGACACAAATACATTATCATCAACTGATACAGATGGTGATATTATTCTTGATCCAAATGGAACAGGTGAAATTGTAATACCAGATGACACATATCTAGCACTTGGTAATGATAAGGATTCGCGAATTGAATATGATGAAAATGGTACAAATTCTGTTCAAGTAACTGGTGCTCCTTGGGATTTCAATACATCAGTCACAATAAGTGGACAATCCTTCTTCGGTGACATAAGAATTGAAGATAATGTCATTTCTACAACCCCAGGTAGTAATGATACTCTCTATATTGATCCATATCCCGATGGTCTCAGTAATGAGGGAACTGTAATTATTAAGGGTAACCTTCAGATTGATGGTATGACCACACAGGTCAATTCCACACAAAAAACTGTAAATGATCCAATTTTACATGTTGGTGATGTAACAAGTTCAAGAACAGTAATGCAACCCGTTGCTGTTGGTATTGCTACAATTACTTTTGATTCTGTTGTTGGAATTAATCCTGGTGATGTTCTGAGTGGAAGTGCATCTCTTTCTGCTACTGGTATTTCAACAGTTACTGCCGTAAATACTGGCACAAAAATTGTTACTGTTGATAGTAACATAATTACTAGTGGTATTACCACAACTTCACAACTTACAATTACTCACGCATATGATAGTAATACCGACAGAGGTATTTCTTTCGCGTTTAATATCGGTTCTGGTTTATCAGATAACAAGACTGGTTTCTTTGGTATGGAAGATAGTTCCATCGCCACAAGCACTGCAGGTGCCGATAACCACGGAACTCATGCTAATGATAGCAGAAGATGGGTTTATGTTCCTGATGCTAGCATCTCAAATTCTGTTGTAGCAGGCACTAAAGGATTCCTTGATATCAAGGGTATCTATTATCAGTCTGGTGATTATGCCACTGGTGGTGTTGCATTCTTTGATAGCACTGGTTTACAGAGATCAACAAATGCACCTGCATCTCCAGTAATTACTTCTAAGCAAGTTTTAACTGCAATCACGAAAAATACTCTTACTCTTAATGGAAATATTACCGTTGCTGTTGGAGATCTTGTTGTTCAAGATGTTACAAATGCATATGGTATTGTTGAATCATTAGTTAATAACGGTCCCTCGGTCGATTTGATTGGTGTTGAAGGTACATTCAATACATCAAATAATTTGAGAAGAGAAAATGGTACTACTGGCAATGGTGCTACTGTAAGTCTTGGTGCAAAACCAGATAATGTTAGTGTAATATATACTAATAAGCCCCACTGGACTTCAACACTTGACGGGGGCACGTTCTGAGGTAACTAATGGAAAATCAAAGTGAAGTGGATGTTAATGTTCTCATTAAAATATACAATTCTAAATTAGCAGCAGTATCAAATCAAAACGTTCTTCTTGAGGCAAAGTTAGCAACTCTGTCTCAAGATTTTCAGGAACAATTAGATGCTCTGTTAGAAGAAAACGCTGACCTTAAGGCAAAATTAGAAGGTTAATATGGCAAAACCATCAACTAGGCAAGGACTTATAGATTACTGTTTGCGTCAACTTGGTGCTCCAGTGTTGGAAATCAATGTGGACGATGACCAAATTGATGATCTGGTTGATGATACCATTCAATACTTTAATGAGCGTCATTATGACGGTGTTGAGAAAATGTATCTCAAATATGAAATTTCTCAAGATGATATTGACCGTGGGCAAGGAGTAACTGTTGCTGGCGGAAATGAAGTAGACGGTAAAACTGGAGTTGGTATTGTAACCACTACAGCAACTTCTACTGGAATTGCTGCTACTACTTTCAACTTCTATGAAAATTCAAATTTCATACAAGTTCCAGATTCTGTAATTGGAGTAGAAAGACTTTTTAAATTTGATACTAGTTCAATCTCTGGTGGGATGTTTAGTATCAAATATCAATTATTTTTGAATGATCTTTACCATTTCAGTTCACTTGAACTATTACAATATTCCATGGTCAAATCATATCTTGAAGATATTGATTATTTATTGACAACAGATAAGCAAGTTAGGTTTAATAAAAGACAAGATAGATTATATTTGGATATTGATTGGGGAGCACAAACTGCAGGCAATTTTATTGTAATTGAGTGCTATAGAGCACTTGATCCAGAATCTTTCATTCAAATTTATAATGATAGTTTTGTAAAAAGATATCTAACAGCATTGATTAAGCGTCAATGGGGAAGAAATCTCAGTAAGTTTAGAGGTGTAAAACTTCCCGGTGGTATTGAATTGAACGGTGGTGAAATTTTACAGCAAGCAGACCAAGAATTGTCAGAGATCAAATCTCGTATGTCAATGGAATATGAACTTCCACCTCTAGACCTTATTGGATAATGGCACTTAATCCTTTTTTCCTACAAGGGACCGCATCTGAACAAAGATTGGTCCAAGATCTGGTGAACGAGCACCTTAGATTTCATGGTATTGAAGTTACATATATTCCTAGAAAATATGTAAATAGAAAAACTATTATCGAAGAAGTTCAGTCATCCGCATTTGATGATAATTTTGCAATTGAGGCATATGTAAATACTTTTGATGGATATGGTGGCGCTGGTGATATTTTAACAAAATTTGGTGTCAGTGTAAGAGACGAACTAATTGTAACTATTTCAAAAGAGAGATTTGAAGATTTCATTGCACCATTTATGGCAGGTCAGGATGATGGAACTGATGATTCCATTATGCCAACACCCACAAGACCTAGAGAAGGAGATCTTGTTTATTTTCCATTAGGTCAAAGAATTTTTGAAGTCAAGTTTGTTGAGCATGAAGATCCATTCTTTCAATTAGGAAAGAACTATGTTTATCAACTCAAGTGTGAACTCTTTGAATATGAAGATGAAGTAATTGACACTACAATTCCTGAAATTGATGTTCAAATTCAGGACGAAGGATACATTACAACTCTTCAACTTGTTGGTGTTGGTAGAACTGCAGTTGCATCTGCAATTATTCAGGGAACAGTAAATAGTGGATATATTAGAGAAATTTTCCTAGACAATGATGGTAGTGGATATACTTCCGTACCAATAATTGGCATCACAAGTTCACCTACTGGACAAGTCGGTGATAATGCAACAGCAGTTGGATTCTTAACAACGAGTGGTGGTGTAACTTCTATTGAAAAGTTACTCTTGACAAATGCTGGTGCTGGATATACAGCAGCACCAACGATTACCTTTACTGGTGGTGGTGGAACTGGTGCCGCTGCAACTTGTTCAATTGAAACGACAGGTCAAGGTGTCATAAGATTTGTAGTGACTGACAATGGCGTTGGTTATAGTACGGTTCCTAATGTTACAATTCAGGCACCAACTGCTAGTGGAATTTCAACTACCGCTACTGGTATTACATCTCTTGGAAAGGATACTGCTGGAGACACTGTTGTCAAATCAATTTACATTCAAGATCCAGGAAGAGGATATGTATCTGCACCAACAGTTACTATTTCAGATCCCGAAACATTAACTGGTCTTGGTAATTATCTGTTTAATGAAACTATTATTGGATCAAGATCCCAACTTGAGGCAAGAGTTAAAGAATGGGATAATGATACTAAGGTTCTTAAAATTTCTAACGTTGGTATTGCAGCAACTCAACCAGGATTCTTCACTGGTGAAAACATTATTGGAAAAACATCTGGAGCGTCCTATCCCGTATCAACTTATGCACAGGACGATGTTTATGATAAATACACAGAAAACGATGAGTTTGAAACCCTCGGAGATGATCTCTTAGACTTCAGCGAATCAAATCCATTTGGTACATATTAATGCTAGGAAATTATTATTATCATGAAATAATGAGAAAAACGATTATATCGTTTGGAACATTATTCAATGATATTCACGTTCGTCATTCAGACTCAACAGGAAATAGTATAAGCGATATAAAAGTTCCTCTTGCTTACGGACCAATACAAAAGTTCTTAGCAAAGATCACTCAACAACCAGATCTGAATAAGGCAGTTCAGATCAATATGCCAAGAATGTCATTTGAAATGACATCCATTCAATATGATTCTACAAGAAAGTCAAGTTTAGTACAAACATTCAAAACTTGTGAAGATGGGAGCAAGGTAAAGAAAGTTTTTATGCCTGTTCCATACAACATTGGATTTGAATTAAATATTCTTTCAAAATTAAATGATGATTCTCTACAAATTGTTGAGCAAATACTTCCATACTTTCAACCACACTTTAATCTTACAGTAGATTTGGTTGATTCTATTGGAGAGAAAAGAGATATTCCAATTATCCTAGAATCAATTGGATTTCAAGATGATTATGAAGGTTCATTTGATACTAGAAGAGCATTAATTCACACACTTCAGTTTACAGCAAAAACATATCTGTTCGGTCCAATTGCAGATACTAGTGATGGACTTATCCGCAAGGTACAGGTTGATATGTATGCTGATACAAATACCAAGACAGCGAAGAGAGAAGTTAGATACACAGTTACACCAACTTCTAAAATAGATAGAAATAATGATGGTGTTATTGATGCAGTAGATCATGCACTACTACAACCCGGAGATAATTTTGGATTTGATGAGGACATACAGTTCTTATCAGATAGTAAAGATTACTCTCCTTCTAGACAAACTGATATTTAATAATCATGAAAGATAGTTATGAGTCCATTGATAATGCACTTGATATTGAAAGTAGCATTGTTGAATCAAAACCAATAAAACCTGCTATATTAAAACAGGATAAAAATGATATCACAAGAGATTATGAATATACTCGTGCAAACTTGTACTCTTTGATAGAAAAGGGGCAAGAAGCAATAAATGGAATAATGGAACTGGCAGGTGAAAGTGCTAGTCCTAGAGCATATGAAGTTGCTGGGCAACTTATTAAAAGTGTTGCCGATACTACCGATAAGTTGGCAGATTTACAAAAGAAGGTGAAAGATCTGGAGGAAGATTCGGTACAGAAAGGTCCTAACAATGTTACAAATAATGCACTGTTTGTTGGGTCTACATCAGAACTGTCAAAACTATTGAAACAAGGTTTTCTAAATAATAATGACACTCCCACCAAATAATGGCAAAGTCCTGTAAAAAGGGTTATTACTATTGTAATACCTCTAAAAAATGCAAGAAAATTCCTAGAGGTTATCACGTAATGTCTACGGGATATTTAATGCGGGATAATGAACATCAGGATGAAAAGGAAACTGAAGGTAAAAAAAAGAATGGTAATGGGAATGGAAATCACTCAAATGGCAATGGCAACGGGAATGGCTCCTCTTCTGATGGAGGTGGTGAAGGCGGCGGAGGTGGAGTCTCTGAAGCATGGAGTGCAAAGTACAAAAAATCCATCGATTGCGATAATCCAAAAGGATTTTCTCAAAAATCCCATTGTAGGGGTAAAGAAAAAGTAAGCGAAGGAAAAAATGGTGATCATGAGGTCGCTATGGCACAATCTCAATTGAAAAAATCAGCAGCAAATATTGCAAAGTTGAGAAAGGCATTAGGTAAAAAAGAAAAAGATATTCCTGCTTGGATGCAAGCAAAGATTACTGACACTGCACACGACACTGATGCCGCTGCTGGTTACGCAGATAAAATGAATGAATCGAAGAGTGGTGATTCTTCTTTGCGTGATTGGTTTAGTAAGAGTAAGTCTAGTGATGGTAAACCTGGTTGGGTTCAATTGGGTGGGAAATACGCTGGAAAACCTTGTGCAAAGCAACCAGGTCAAAAGACCAAACCCAAGTGTGGATCCAGTAAAATGTCTGCAAATTTGAATGATAAGGAAGAGAAAAAGGCATTTAATAGAAAGCAACGTCAAGAT
>CETY01082979.1_pt1 | contig 34516 bp, 32 predicted proteins | sample 361551 | NCBI WGS metagenome assembly CETY01 (sample SAMEA2623135, study PRJEB7988) | marine metagenome | biome: marine biome (ENVO:00000447); feature: deep chlorophyll maximum layer (ENVO:xxxxxxxx); material: "saline water (ENVO:00002010), including plankton (ENVO:xxxxxxxx)" | depth 45 m | reverse complement strand
TACATATACTACAGCAAATCGGCACTGTTTGTCCGGGTTCGTTGTAAGTTGGTCCGGCTTTGCCGCAAATACATAATTGTGAAACACATTTCATATCATCTTTTTTATGCTCTTTACAAAATTCACCATTTTTTCGGCAATAACCAAAAGTTGCTCTGTTACGACAATTAAGATGTCCACAAAGCTTTGGCATCTTGTATTATATTTATACCGAGTTGTCCTTAATATAAAAAAGTGGGGTCATTTTTTATTAAATCCGATCCAAAATACTTTGTGGAATTTGATTCCCTGAATAATTCTCTATTTCTCTCAATAAATTCTTATCATTGTCGTCCAATAATGAATCCATCCATTCATCAATATTTAATAATTTTGAATTTTGTTGCAAATTATTTTGTTTAGGCTGAGGCGCCCTTGATTTAATAGCCGTTTTATCCGCGTTTGATAAATAATTTTCGGGGCCGTATTTAAACGTTAATTGTCGAAACAATTCCTTCTCCTTTGATGAATATTTTTGAACCAATTTATCAACATCACATAATTTTTGGGGGGCATTTAATTTATAATAACGAGTCAATCTAGTTTTGAAGTCCATTAATTATTAATCAATAGTAATTTGTTTACTTAATTTTTCGAAAATTTTTTTATAAATCTTTTCAACTTTATATTTTGTAATGTTATATTTCCTAGAAATTGTTGAATAAGATTCTTTCAAATCAAATCGTAAATATATCAATTGCTTTTCAATATCAGAAAGCGTTACTGTTTCCATTATATTGGTATTATCATTATAATTATACGATAGCGTTTCAAATACTTTATCGTCAATATGTTTAATTACGTGTTCACGCTCCCCCTTCCTGTATTCGGGAATTCTGATTAGGCCGTCTTTATAAATATGTCTCAAAATATAGCCTCTGATCCAATATGATGAATATGTTGAAAATTTTACGTTCCTATTTGGATCAAATTTATCAGCTGCAACGCAGAGTCCATACATTCCTTCTTGTAATAAGTCATTTTCATTGTTTTTAGATGATTTATAGTTGTTTGCTATATAATGAACCAATTTTATATTGTTTGTTATTAATTTATTGCGCCTTATAGCATTGTTGCTATTTGTAAAACCGTTAACAATTGTTAAAATAGTAAACAATGTGTATTTCATATTTGAATATAATATGTTGTTTATATTGTAAATCAATGTTCATTTTTCTGAATTATTTTGGATTGAACCAAATGCAATGTATATTTGGGAATTTATTATTCATTGATAATATGTGTGAATATTTATCATCAATGAAAACATAATTCATATTTTTTTCAATATTGACCATATTGTATTTTTTATTTGAACCACAAAATTGAATAATTTTTATTCTACGTAGTTCTAATTTTTGTAATGTATTGTAGGTTTCAGTTTTAACGAAAGAATTTCTAGATGTTAATGCGCTAATATTTCCTTTTATTTTGTTTAAAATATTTGGAATATTAGAATCAATTAGTTTGAATTGTAAATATTTTACCATATTACTCCAAATATTTATAATAATGTGTTCATTGCCTGGATTATGTTTAATTTCAGAGTCGAACCATTTTGTTGATCCGATATATTGGGTTGTTTCAATTAATGTATCATCTATGTCTAATAACCAATGTGTTTTGTTATCAAACAAATTATGTTGATTTGCAAATATTTCTATATCTTTCCAAGATTTTAAGTCATATATCATAAAAATTGCTAATTTATTAGATAATCTTGTAAATCAATTTTAACATAATTTAATTTTTAATCAGATATTGTAAAATAAACTAGATTTATTGCATTTGTATTTAAGTATTAGACAATATATTATTATAAATGTTTAAACAATCTATAATTTATTTTTTGTACATAGAAATGGGTTTTTGTTTTGTCAATCCTTGTTTTAAAACTAAAGTTAGTTTAAGAAGACCTCGTTGGAAATATGCTGGACAAATGTATTCAAACAATGCAAATATGGATGAATCAAAAATATCTAGAGAAGAATTAATTGAAGCTCGCGTCAATAAGCAATATTGGTCTTTGTCTGATTTATATGATAATATTGAGAGAAAGAAGATTTCTGTAGCAGCAATTGGTAATGAAGGTAGTTTTGTCGATGTATTGGATATTAATAACAATAGACATACAATAGATATATTACCTAGTGATGTTAATAATATTGAAAATTTATTACGTAAAAACAATATACGATTTGCGATTCAAAAAAAACAATTTCAGAATTTAAGCAATACATTTAATCTAATTGGTAGTATATTGATACCATCCGCTTTGTTATTTTATGTATTTGCTTTATTTAGAAGATTAAACAACACAAATGATCCTGGTTCTGGTGGTGGATTATATGGTAATAGTTTAGGAGGAGGAACTCATAATGTTAATTTAGAACCGGATACTGGAGTAACATTTGATGATGTTGCTGGTTGTGATGAATCAAAATTAGAATTAACAGAAGTAGTTGATTTTTTAAAGAATCCTGATAAATTTGATGAATTGGGTGCAATGTGTCCAAAAGGAGTTTTATTAGAAGGTCCACCTGGAACTGGTAAAACTTTATTAGCAAAAGCTATTGCCGGCGAAGCGAACGTGCCGTTTATATCAACATCTGGTTCAGAATTTGTAGAGGTATACGTTGGTATGGGTGCCTCTCGTGTTAGAAAATTATTTGCTGATGCTAAAAAAAATGCACCTTGTATAATATTTATTGATGAAATTGATTCAATTGGCAGAAGCCGGGGTAAAGGTGGTCCGGGTAGCAATGATGAAAGAGAACAAACATTAAATCAAATTTTATCTGAAATGGACGGATTTTTAGGTAATACAGGTGTAATTGTTTTGGCGGCGACAAATAGAATGGATATTTTAGATTCTGCTTTGTTAAGACCTGGTCGATTTGATAGAAAAGTTCCTGTTAATCTTCCAGATAGACAAGGTAGATATGATATTTTAAAAGTTCATTCTAAAAATAAACCGTTTGAATCCGACGTTGATTTAAATAATATTGCTGCTAATACAATTGGTTTTTCTGGTGCTTCTTTGAAAAATCTGTTGAATGAAGCGGCTATAGTAGCAGCTAGAAATAATAAAAATACAATTGGAACTGATGAAATTGAATATGCTATTGACAGAATAACAGTTGGTCAGCAAAAGCCAATAGGTAAAAATGTTCGTAAAGAAATTGTTGCATATCACGAGGCTGGTCATGCTTTAATGGCTGCTCTTATACCATCATATGATCAAGTAGCTAAAGTTACAATTATTCCTAGAACAAATGGTGCTGGTGGATTTACATTGTTTACTCCATCTGAAGAGCGGATTGAATCCGGTTTATATACTCAACAATATTTAAAAGAACAATTGATGGTAGCATTGGGTGGACGTGTTGCCGAAGAAATACAGTTTGGTGAAGAAAAAATCACTTCAGGTGCTTCAGCCGATTTACAGCAAGTTAGAACATTAGCTCGTAAAATGGTTACACAACTCGGTTTTACAAATCAAACAGATATAAATAGTTTTCCAGTAGCTTGGGAATCAAATGATCCTATGGAGACTATGTATAATAGTAAATTATCAATAAATACTGAGAATATAATTGATACACAAATATCTAATTTGGTTAAAGAAGCTTATAATAAATGTAAAGATATATTAACAAAAAATAAGAATTTGTTGGATGTTATATCAGAACAGCTAATTGTCCATGAAACAATTAATAATAAACAATTATCAGAATTATTAAACAATAATGTTATTGCGTGTGATAATATAATAATATAAAATGAAGTTGTATATTCTAATAATATGGTAAAAAAACAAAAAGGTAAAAAAGCTAGAAAAGAAGCCTTAAATGCATTAAATGATAAAATATCAATATTAACGCCGACTGTTAAATCAAGACAACCATGTTTATTTATATTGGCAGAATGTATAAAAAAGCAAACATATTTGTCTAGAATTAGTCAATGGGTAATTGTATCCGCTGATAAAGATTGGACAAAAACGGATTTTGATTATTTTATAAAAAGTTTGCAGTGTGTAATTCCTAGTGTCAAAATTGATGGTAAATATGTAAATAATGAATCTGCTATTTCTGAAGGTTGGCCTATTGTAGATGATTATGAAGCAATTGGATACTTAAGAAATATAACAAATATTATTGCAACTGGTGATTATATAGTATGTATGGACGATGATGACTATTATCCATCTAAAAGAGTTGAGCATGCTGTTTCTGCTTTACGTAAAAGTACTAAAGAAATGGCTGGGTGTTCTGGACATATAATATATGAAACTGATTTAAAACTTTTATTACAATTTAAGCGTTTTGGTCCAAACCATAGTGTTAATAATTCTCTTGCTTATAAGAAATCGTATATTGAATCTGGTGCTTTATATGATTCTACAAAAAAACATGCTGAAGAAAGGTCTTTTTTGAAAGACTATGCTACTCCAATGATTCAATTAGATCCTTTAGATACTATAATTCAAATGGTTCATTTTAATAATACTTATAGTAAAAGACATTTACTTATACGGGCTGAATGGATGACACCAGATAAGAAAAATGTAAATAAAATTTCGTCATATCCAAATAAATTTATTCCGCAAAACATATTAGACAAATATCAACAAGCATTAAATTATAGTGAATCTACAATTTCAGAATATGATATAGTTTATTATTTAGGATTAGGTGCTCCAATATGGTCACCATATGATAAAAAATTGGGTGGTTCTGAGCAAGCCGTAAAACATTTAGTAGATGAATGGTCAAATCTTGGTTATAAAGTTGCTGTATATGGAGAATTTAGTGATGCTGTTACACAAAAAAGCATTTCAGAAGGAAAAGGAATTTATTTAAATTTTTCAAATTTCAAATGCTCAACACATTATAAATATTTGATATTATGGCGTAGATATGGTACTCATCCATTAATATCGTGGCCTATTAGTGCCGATCATTTGTATTTAGATTTACATGATAGCATTCCATTGACAGAAACATGTTTAGACAATTTAGATAAGATAGATAAAATAATATTGCGTAGTGATTTTCACTCTAAGATTATATGTTCTCAGCATAAAGCATATGATTTAAATAGTAAAATGTTAGCTATTAAAAATGGAGTTAGAATAAGTGATTTTGTATTTAAACGAAATGATCCACAAAGAGATTTATATCGTTTTTGTTGGTGCTCATGTTATAAACGTGGCTTAATGCATATTTTAGCATGGATGTGGCCATTAATTAAACAAAAATATCATTCTGCAACATTTCATGTTTATTATGGAATGGACAATGTTGCTGAAGAAGATTTCAAAAAACAAATGAATGTGTTGTTAAAACAGCCTGGTGTTATTGACCATGGTAGGCAAAGTGTAGATATTATTATAAAAGAAAAACAAACTGCATCATTTCATCTATATTATTCGAAAACAACTGCGGAAACAGATTGTATATCAATAAGAGAAAGTGTTAGTGCTGGTTGTATACCGATAATAAGTAATTACAATGTATTTGGTGAAAGAGAAGGTTTAAAAGTACCTGGTGATCCACATAATTATTCTGATCATCAAAAAGTTGCTTTTTATATTAATGAATTGTTATCTAAACCGGATGAAGTTGAAAGAATTAGGAATAATATGTGTGGTAAAGAGGTTGGTTGGGATAGTATTGCAAAATTATGGCCATTCAAAAAAGATTAACAAATATTCATATCATATTTCAAAGATGGATAATATGTATTAAAAATATAATTTTCAGCATTTTTAACATGCGGCAAATATATGTATGTAATAATATAAAAGTTATTGAAATTTTTCCAATATAATGTTTCATAAATTTTTAAAATTCTTGAATGTTTATCGTTTGATGATATAAATATCAATGGATTGGTATTGTTTGGTTTAATAGGATGTTTGATGTCACACATAACTTTATTAAACAATATAATTTCCCGTGTATTCCACAAATGTTTTCTTAACAAAAATTGTTTGATTTGTATCCATATATCTTCGTTAATTGTCATTGATTATTTAATCAAACTTTGTTGTTAAATATGTTGACAAATGTTCAACCATTTTTGAATTTTTAATGTTTTTATTAACATCGTTACCTTTACCAATACATCCCATATAATGTAACAATTGTTTACGTTTCATCAATTTGATGTTTTCAACATTTTTCAATTCATCACAAATTTGAAACTTATCATATTTTTTGTCATTGTATTTTTTGCGCCAATCAACTAAATAATTTTCGTTCATTTTCAAAGCTTTTTGCTTATAAATTTCTTCTTGTTCTTTAGGCATATTCGCCCATTTTACACTGGCGTCTTTTCTAATTGAAATCAATGTTTTAAAATCCAATTTAGAATCTTTGTTTCCAGCATTTTTATGAAATCTAGCAATTTCATCGTTGACATAAACACCCCAACCACTAATACTTTGTAAACTAATTAGTTTAGTTTTAGAATTTTTGAATACTGGGATTTGTTGATAATTATGAATGTTCGTTTTCATATGATTATAAAAATCTTCAGGATTCATTGCTTCCATATCCATTGCAATATGGGAAAGAATATACTTTCGATCATTTATAATTCGCGGCGGAATATTGTGTGCAGTTTGAATAGCTGCCATAAATAATATTCTTATTTGATTTTTTCTTTATATATTTTTTTTGAACCAATTAAATTGTTCTCATATGTTGTTATTATTAACAATTTTTGTAAATATATTAAGAATATTTTAAATTATTTTTTAAAATAATGAGAATAAATTTATATTATTGGTCAAATAATATAGATGATGATATTAGTGATACAATAATAAAATTTCTGAGTTGTCAAAATGATTATTTTAACAGTGTATATTCGCATGTATATGTTAATCGATTTCTTGATAAAGAATTAAAAAAAATTATTTTAGAAAATATTCAAAAAACCTTGTTCAATAGATATATTATTCGTAAAACGATAAAAAAATATGTTTTCAAAAAAAGAAAATTGATTGAAATTAACAACAATGATTTACTTATGCAACCGTTTGAAAGTGGTGTTTTTTATCCTTATATAGTTGAAAATAATAATATTTACAGATTTGGCAAATCCGATTTTCGAAATATTATAAAAAGTAGTATAAAGAATTGTAGATATCGTCATCCATCAATTTTACCTATAAAAAATCCATATACAAATTCAATTATATCCAAAACTCAATTGTATAATTTATATGTGCAGTCATATGAAAGCAATCAAATGCATTGGATGTTAAGAGAGTTTGCCAGATTGGATTTTAATGCAACAGAATTTAAAATATTGTATTATAGTTATTTATCATCAAATGCTTTGAAAGAAGATATTGCTAGTTATTCTGAAAGAGAATTTAGAAAAGAATGTGATATATGTTTTCGTAAATATATAGTGGAACCTTTTTATAGAGAAGGTTTTATTTATAATGGTTTAGAGACAGTAAATATTGATATACTTAGAAAATTTTTTACACAATTTATAATATATGAATCTGAAAACGATAATATTTCTAAGGGTCGAAATAAACGAAAAAGAATTACTGAACATATAAAAAAATTAATGTCTTTCTGGGGAAACTATACATGGGTATTTTGTAGAATTAGTGAAAATAAAAGTTTACAACAAATACAACAAACTGTTAATGAAGATAATGCTAATATGACTTTATATTTGAATTCAATTAATAATCCCGATACAATGGAAAGAAATTCGCCGTTTAGTTCTGAAAGATTTTCGAATGTTATGAATAGATTAAACCGGGTCGTTAGTACAAATAGGAGAAACAATTCGCCATTTCCAAATATTTCTAATGAATTTCAAGAATTTGATTTTTCAAATGTGATTTATGATTCTTCTAATGAAGATCGTTTTGTATTCAATTATACACCACAACAAATGGAAAGAGATATTAGATATATAAATGACATAATTGCAGATGAAAATTATATAGCACAGGAAGAGGATGATTTAATAAGAGATGCTAATAATATTATGAACGATGTTGATTAGATTGCGTATTTTATAATGATGTTTATTATAATAATTAATAATGTGTATTATTAATTTCACATTATCAAAATATAGCATACAAGATGAAATTGATTTTGTATGTGCAATAAAAAGCAAATTATCATGTTTTGAATTTAAAAGAATTATTTCTGTAAATAATGATTCTGACAAATATTGGTTTGAAATAATTTCAAATGAATATAATCTAAAAGATGAAATTATCCAATTATTAATAAAATATCTTAGTTTGAGATTTCAATCATTATCAATAAAATTTCAATTAAATGAATACAATAATGAATTTAAATCATATAACAATGAAAAAAATGAACATATACTCAGTATATAGTATGTAAAAACATAAGTTAATAATTATTATAGTATTAGTAATATGAACCAATTACTTAATAATATTAAAAATGTAAATAAATTACCACCCTATCCATTACGAAGAATTACTAGAAATATTGAAACTGGTGAATATTATGCTGAAAAAGCTAGTATTTTACAACTCAGAAAATGTGTAGTTAAACAATTAAATTTATTAATGTCTTATAAAATTTAATATATATAAAGTTATTATGAATTAGTATTTAGTACTAAAATGACAAAAGTAAACATTGAAGAAGTATGTGGAGATACAAATGTTGAAAACACGAATGTTGAAAACAATGTTGAAAACAATGTTGAAAAGACAAATGCAGAAACATTTGCTTTTTCTGCTGATATTAATCAATTGCTTTCTTTGATTATTAACACATTTTACTCCAATAAGGAGATTTTTTTACGAGAATTAATTTCAAATTCATCAGATGCTTTAGATAAAATAAGATATATGTCTCTTACAGATGCTTCTGTTTTGGAATGTGAACCAAATTTGGAAATACAAATTATTCCAAACAAAAATGACAAAACATTAACTATTTTTGATACCGGTATTGGAATGACAAAAGAAGATTTAGTAAATAATCTAGGAACAATTGCTAAATCAGGAACAAAAGCATTTATGGAATCACTTCAATCGGGAGCTGATATTTCTATGATTGGACAATTTGGGGTTGGTTTTTATTCTGCGTATCTTGTAGCTAATAAAGTAGTTGTTACTTCTAAAAATAGTAAAGATGAACAATATACTTGGATATCAACAGCGGGTGGTTCTTTTACAATAGAAAAAAACGATGAAAATTCTGAAAAATTGACTAGAGGAACTAAAATGGTATTACATTTAAAAGATGATATGCATGAATATTTAAATGAAAGAAGACTTTCGGAACTTATTAAAAAACATTCTGAATTTGCGACTTTTCCTATAAAATTGAATGTAGAAAAAGTTACAGAAAAAGAAGTTACCGATAGTGAAGCAGAAGAAGAAGTTGATGATGAAGATGATGATGACGATGCTCCTAAAGTTGAAGATGTTGATGAAGAGGAGTCAAAAAAAGAGAAAAAAACAAAAAAAATAAAAGAAGTAACACAAGAATGGAAACATTTAAATTCTGTGACGCCAATTTGGATGAAAAATGCCGATGAAGTAACAAATGATGAATATACTGCATTTTATAAATCTATAACAAATGACTGGGATGGACATTTATCTGTAAAGCATTTTTCAGTTGAAGGTCAGTTGGATTTTAAGTCTGTTCTTTTTGTTCCAAAACGTCCCACATCTGATATGTTTCAATCTGGTTCAGATAAAAAATTTAATTCAATTAAATTATATGTTAGACGAATATTTATAATGGATAATTGTAAAGATTTAATGCCAGAATATCTAAATTTTGTAAAAGGCATTGTTGATTCAGAAGATTTGCCTCTTAATATTTCAAGAGAAACATTACAGCAAAACAAGATTCTAAAAGTTATGAGAAAACATTTGATCAAAAAGTCATTAGAATTATTTAACGAGATATCCGAAGATGATGATAAATTCAAAACGTTTTATGATTCATTTGCTAATAATATTAAACATGCTGTATATGAAGATTCTGTCAATAGAGCAAAATTTGCAAAATTATTAAGATATTATACATCTAAATCTGGTGATACAATGACTTCATTACATGATTATGTTGGTAGAATGAAAGATGATCAGCCTGGTATTTATTATATTACTGGTGAATCTATAGATCATATAGAAAATTCACCTTCATTAGAAACATTGAAAAGTAAAGGTTATGAAATTATTTACATGATAAATGCTATTGATGAATTTGTTATTGGTCAATTAAAAGAATTTGATGGAAAGAAGCTAATTTCTGCTACTCGCGAAGGATTAAAAATCGAAAATAGTGATGAAGAAAAATCGAAACTAGAAGAATATACAAAGAATACAGAAAAATTGTGCAAATTAATAAAAGAAACAATTGGTGATAAAATACAAAAAGTCGTTGTCAGTCTTCGTTTAACTGAGTCAGCATGTGTATTGGTTACACCCGAATATGGTGTGACAGCCAATATGGAAAGAATTCAAAAAGCACAAGCGTTTGGAAAAAATGCTGCTACAATTGCGAAACATAATTCTGCTAAAAAGACAATGGAAATTAACCCTGAAAATCCCATAATCTGTAACCTTATAGAAAGAATTGAATCAGAAACGCCTGATAAATCAGTCAAAGATTTAATATGGTTACTTTATGATACATCTGTTTTATATTCCGGATTTTCTTTAGACAAACCAGTTGATTTTGCGAATAGAATACAAAAGCTTATTAAATTAGGACTTTCAATTGATGATGAAGATGAAGATCTTGATAATGAAATGAGTGATTTGCCACCATTGGATGATATTAATGCTGATTCTCCAATTGACGAGAATGAATCAATGGAACAGGTTGATTAATAATTATTATTTTTGTTTTCACATTGGATCGGATTATACGCAATATAAATTAGCATCTAATGGGTATACCTTTGTTATTTCTTATATCTGAGTCTCCATTGAGTTCAGACCAACAAAGCAATGGTTGAGAATTTAATATATCAAAATCATTTGTTAAGAGATATTTAATTATAAAATGGTCTAGTTGAAGAATGTTTTGATTAAAATTTTCTTCGAACTCTAAACAAAGATTATTTGCTGCTTGAAGTGATATAATATATGCATGAGTTGTTCTGTCAAGATCGCCGCGATTTTTTATTGGGTATACCTTTTCATGTTTAACAATATTTTCAGATACATTTATAACATTTTTGCTGAAATGATTTTTTTTAAAACGACCACCAATATAACAAACGTGAAAATCCGTTGGTAAATTTTTTAGAAGTTTATTAAGTTTAAAATTATAATTATCAGTAAACTGAACATCATCTTCATAAATAATACAAAATGGAAGTCCTATTTTAGTCATATATTTCCATATTTCATAATGTGATAAAAAGCATCCAATCTCACCTTTATTTAACTTTACTTTGGATGCCATCGACGATATGCGGGTGTCATCACCTTTGCCATCTACTGCTTTTTTTGTATGTAAATCTACTACACCAGTTTCTTTATAATTTAACTTAAATTTAGCGAGTCTATCGGGTCTTCTTTTTAAATTAATTACAAAACCATGACATTTTTTGAATATAGGCAAATAATCTCTTCTTAGTATATCGGTGTTTAGATTTGAATTTTGTTTAAAAATAGGTGGATCAATACTATATTGCTTAAATTTTGAATTTCTAATATATTCTTGTGTGTGAGCATCAATTGCTCCAATATTTTTAATATTATAATCTAATAATTCTTTTGCACAAGATCCCTTTATTAAATATGATTCAGTTGTCTCTGATACAGCTGAAGAGAAATATATTGGTTTAGAGTCTCCATCACAATAGTCGATTTTATTTGGACATATGGTGGTTATGATAGGTCCAAACTTACCATTATCCAGTTTTTGGATAACATGGTTGTTATCTTTTCTATCAGCAAATTGATTATTTAGATATATAATACCCCAGTCATTTGGAAATGTGAGATTACATATATATTTTATTGGATTATCCATGTTTTTTGCAAACATAACATCATCTTCAAAAATAAGGTATATATCATTGTCTGAATAATCAAGTTTTTTATATATACTTAAATGAGATAAACAGCAACCAATAACACCAAAATTCTTAGGTTTTTTATTAACAATATTCCACGAGTTTATTGTTGATAACATTTCATCAGTATATTGAATATTTCTACCATCAACTGCATCTATGACTTCAAAGTTGTTGTTGTCAATGTCTAATTTATTGAGTATATGTTTTTTGAAGTGTAATAGTCTATCAGTCCGTCGTTTTAGATTTATTAAAAAAGTTTTTTTTATTTCCATAATAATTAATTTACCACTTATATTTTTAAACAATGTAATTTGTTACCAAAAACGAGAATTAAAAACTAAAATTTATTGAAAAGCAATCTTGTATAATTGGTAGAAATTAAAATAAATATAAAATAATACGATATATGAAGTATGTATTCTTATGGTTAAATCAGGATACAACTTGTCTGAATTCATGTATAGAATTTGAAATGATAGATGAGTATATAACAAGAGGGGGTTTCCATGATGTAATTCATATAGATAATAAGAATATTAATAATTATGATTTAAGAAGTTTAATTGAAAATAACAATTACAGACTGGTAATTCTTGCAACAGTAACTACTTTGAGAACTTTGAATCATTTTTTTACAGAAATAAAGAAATTAGATTATTATCCTAAGTTTGATCAATGCACATTAATACACATGGGCGACGAAGGTTTTATTACACCATGTGATTCTGAAAGGAATAAATTATATACTTTGTTTAAAAATGTCATTCGTTTTGGAAATAAAGATTCAAATAAGTATTCTAAATCAATACACGTAGTTCCAATGGGATATATAAGTGGTATGCGGCGCGATGATGCACCATTGACATTGGCTTCTCAACGTAAATATAAATGGGTATGGTTTGGTGCATTCAAACTTGATAGACAACACATGATAAATAGTTTAAAATCAATAGAACCATGTTATTATTATAATTCTGGGTACTGGGGTGGTTCAATGAATAATATTGGAAATAATACGAAAAAATATCTTAGAATAGCAAAATTCGTACCATGTAGTTGTGGAAATGTTTGTGTTGAAAGCGAAAGATATGCTATAGCATTAGAATCTGGTGCAATACCTTTAATAAAAAAGTACAGAAAAGGTGAATTGAAGGCTTTAAGAACTGGTTTTGATGATTATTATTCGATTTTGTTCGAAGATTCTTCATATCCTCTTCCATCATTTTATGAATGGGAACATATGAAAAGTTTTATTGAAAATATATCTGATGATGATTTAGATATTCTTCAAAAAAAATGCTTAGACTGGTGGATAAAGAATAAAGATTATTTTGGAAAGAAAATGTGTGACGTTATAAAAAGCTAAGTTTGGAGATGTATTACAATGATACTAAAAATAATATGTATTATATAACATAATGGATGCACAAGTCTCTTCATCTTTCATATATGCAGTTCTAGCTGGACTTTGTGCTGTTCTAATATTTATATATTATCAAAAAATTAACTTTCCTGAAAAAAAGAGACACCCTCTATATTACGCAGGTGTTTTCTTTATTGTGTCTAATATTATATATAACACAACATCACCAGAAAGTATTAATTCACAAATGACTTTAAAAAATGTTTTTAGTCCAGTAGTTTGTGAAATGAAAACGGGTCAACCATCTTTTTAAGATTTTTAATTGTTTTCGGTTTGGATTGTTGTCCAATTTACTTCTTCACCTCTTTTCATTCTTTCAAATCTTTTTACAAGTGCTTGTTCTAACTGTGTGTCAGAAATTTCAGGTGATTTGCAATATGTTATTTGATGATTTAAAATTGCTGGGGATGGTACCCAGCCAAGATTGTTTCTCCATATATCATTAATTTTATTAATACATACTTCATCTGGATTGTTAGATACATTATTTAAATCATTCAATTCGTTACATTTTATACAATCATTTCCATATGCCTCGTCACAATGTTCAAAATTTCTTGTTCTACATAGGTTACACATTATTTTGCATTCTTGTTTTGATTCACCAATTCCGAGTTCAGTATCATCACCATATTTGAATTCGGAGTTGGAGTTGTAATTATCTTCATTTGTTGAGTTACCATTTTCTATATTCAAATTATCATCATTAGCATCATTTGTATTTTCATCCGAATTTGTATCATTTGTGGAATTTGTATTTTCTGAATCAGGTGATGTATCATTATTAGTATTATTTTCGTCATTTCCAACATATGGTGTTGTGTTACATTTACCTTGTTTCCAATTGTTATGACCCGCTTTAGATGCTTTACACGCATTTCCATATGTCATTCCTTCTACACAAACGGGCGCCCAATTTGCTGGGCATGGTGTAGGTTCCGTATCATTGGGTTGTACAGATTCATTAGACTCAGTTATTTCAGAATCATCATTCGGTACATCTACTATAGTATCAACTTCTGTTTGACATGGAACTGGAACTGGGCATGGTTCACATGGAGGGCAATGTTTTGTATCATCTCTAAATTTAAGAATATAATACGCATATGCATATACAGATACAGATATAACAGCTATTAAAACCACTAGTAACAGTTCAATCATTATTAATTATAGAATATATATAAAATTGACATCAACTGCAGCCTTAACCAAGAATCTATTGGATGTCTAATTATAATAATTGAATATTGTAGATATGTTATCTTGAGTTTTACCTTGAAGGTCATTAACTTCAATTTGATTCAACATTTTATTTGGATAAAAATTATAAAAATAACCTATATCTAATCCAGGGGTTATGGTTCTGGTTAATCTATATAGCCATTATTAAGAGAAATATTAGACAATTCTATAAATTTACAAGAATCATTTACAAATTCTAATCCAGATGCATCGACTTTGATTGTGTTAATATTATCCTGTATAAGCAATGTTGACCATTCTGTACTATTCAATGCATGTCCCACGGATGAATACAATATAATTTCATTATTATGAATTGATGATTTCCAATTAGGTGGAATAACAATATTATCTTGTTCAATATTATCCTCAAAAATTAATTTTGTTGCACTTAAATGATATGGTGAGAGAAAATCCATTCTATATTCTGTTACATTATCAATTTGTCTGATTTCAATGAATGTTGAAGTTAATTCTGACACTTCACCTATAATATATTTAGCAAGATATGGTACCCCCCCTGCAAAATTGTTATGTATAGTATCATATTTTGGATCTGGAGTGTTACCATTATTATCTACATCTAAATGGGATACTAAAAAAATCAAATCCCGAAAATCGACGCCACCATCATTATTCATGTCACCCAATAATCCTGATGCATCAAATACTGCCATATATTATTAACAATTATTTTGTATTTTTCATATTGTTGGTGAATAAATCTTTGATGTTGCACTTATGAACATTTAAAATGCATTTTTTGTTCTAATATGATTATAACAATTTTTATAAAATGTTTTATTTCTCAAATCTTATAAAGTTATACAAAGGATTGTCTACAATAACTTCAGGATTATTCTTAATTTTACATATATTAATTTCAGGATAAGGATCTTGTATATATGATTTCAAATCTATAAGATGTAATTAAAATATTTATAATTAAAATATGTGATAATTTAAGAGATAATGTATAAGTCAAATCCTTCTAAAAGTTCGTGGAAATATTTTTTTGGATTTAGAGTACCGAAAACTGGAGGTTCAAAGCAAACTGGGTCCGCTTCCGATTCCGATTCAATAGTTGATATTGTTGAATTCAAGAATGGATGGTATAACAATTCCGCCGGCGGCGATGCTAAAGATGACGACGAAGTTCTAAAAGAGTATATACCATTCAAACATGACAATCACAATAGTTGGTTGTTTGATATAGATACTATGCATGATACAATTAATCCTCATAAAATGCCAGTTGATTCTATTAATGATTTTCTAGTAAAAGGTGGTAATAAATATATAAATTTTAGTAAAAGTAAAAGTGTTGAAACAATTCAAAATAAAATAGAAACAGCAAAAATATTGAACAGAAATGATATTGATACATTAGATGATAAATATACAATAGTAAAAGACTATGGTCCGGGTTCTCATTTACTGACTTTAGATTGCTTAATCGATTCTGCATCTACTCCAAGTATTAAGAAATTCTTGAAAAAGAAAGGAGATGTTTTTAATATTCAGGAAAGAGGTTCTTGTATAGGTAATGCCAATAATGGACCAAAACTTAGAACTTTTGATTTAACACCATCAACACAAAGTTGTGTAGACAATAATTCTTCTATTAGTGGAGTAGATATTAGTTTGTATCAATATTTATATGATAAATATTCCGATTCCAGCTTTTTCCCAAAACCGGATGAAACTTCTAGTGAAGATAAGAACTTAATATTACTCAATTATATTTGGCAATTGAATCTATATTATTGTATTTCTAAATGTGTAGAGCCTAACAACCCATCTAAATATAGTAAAGCTTTATTAACATTGAATCGTCTTGCATTTACAGGATTTGAAAAAACTCCTGGGTCTTTTGTGCCAAAGTTTAGTTATAAACATAATAATGGCAATATTTCAGCTATTCAGAATGAATTTTTACAAAGATTAGTAGATAAGAATTATGTTAAAGATAATATCGAAAATAAAATCGACAATTTAAATGAAAAAAAACAATTTGTATTTAATATATCTCAGGCGGAAGTTGCCAAACATATTATTAACATTTTACAAAAACGCAATCTTAATGATGATAAGCATGCTTATAATGCAGCCAATATTATATCTAGAAATGATGGAGAAAATGTTAAAGATAAGGATAAAACAATCAAAGTATTAACGAATTATTATTTCAATTTTTTTAGTGAAAATAAAACTGATGATCAAACTTATGTTCAATATATTTTTATGCTTCGACTTTTAAAATTTATGGGTGATCGTTCTCATATTGTAATGGCAAAGTTAGTAGAGAAAGCAAGTGGAAAAGACGATGATATTCTATCTCCGATTTTATATACTGGTGAAAGACCTTTACAAGTATCTTCGATAAATGAAGGTTTAAATACTGTTATGCAGTACGTTAGTGTTCACAATAATTTTTCTTCAGCTGAATCCAAACAATTTCTTTTTTGTAATTCTGGCTTAAAACCAAAAGAATTTAGTAAACTTGTATGTTCGAAAATAATTAGTGTATTTTGTTGGTATTATGTAAAAACAAATGGGAATGAGCCATCAGATAATTATACAATTATTAATACAATAACAAGTACAAGTGTAAATCTTAGTATCAGTCTTAGAATTACTTTTAACAAGGATAACATAGTTTATATTGATTTTGATAATGATAATTCAAATAATGATAATTCAATTAATTTCTTTACAAGTGATGATCAAAAGAAAGCTTTAAGTAGTTTAGAAACGAAGAATTTTTCTAAAAATGGTGTAGGTACTGTACAAGGTTTTGTACAAGACATTGAAGGCTTAACTAGTCAAATTAGTATTGAAGGTAATGTACCCATTATTTTAGCAAACTTTTTCAGAGATACAGATACTACTAATATTGACAATAACAAAAAATTATGGCAAGACTATAAAGTTATAAACAACATAGAATTTGGGAATATGTTTACAGAATTTTATGGCAATACTATAAAAAAATTAAGTGGAAAAAAGCATTTATTAGAGTTGCGGCGTTGGATATTTCAAATGCTATCAATTAATGATAAGAGACCTAAAGGTAATATTTTAATTAGGGAAACCCAAAATAATCCTAAAGCAGCATTTTTTTATTTTTTATGTACATCAGAAGAATTTGGTCAAGGTCGTTCGACTTTATTAATTCTTAATACTTTAGAAAAAGCATTAAAACAATTAAAAACACTTTATGATAAGAAACAAGAAAATAATCTAAATCCATTGTTAAAACAAAAAGCGAAAAATGCATATGAAGATTTATGTTTTAAACTTTCAAGCATTAAACCCGTTGTCGATTTATTTCATGCTGTTAATCTAAAAGTTGATCTAAAAGAAGACACACAAATAAAAGATAAAATTAAATGTCATATTGATGATGAACGCAATTTTAATGTTATTCGTGGTGATAATTTGAATTTGAATAACAAACTTAATGAAAATGTTTATTTGTTTAATACTGAGTTCAAAGACAATTTAAATGAAATACCGAATAATGATAATTCGAGTACTATGACATTTAGAACAGAGACTGGTGAATGGAATAAATATTGCTGTAATCCCAAATTATTATCACGTAATGGTATTCTAGAAAGCAATACTAATTATATGACTAGAAATCCAATTTATGGAAGTGATAGTGATAAACAGAAAAATAATAATTGTGTTGTAAATCATGATTCCCGCTTAAATATTTATAATAAATTATTAGATATTCGAGAGCTTTTCTATACTAGTCAATTGTTCAAAACCGATTCAGCAAAAGAAGAAATTGAAAATATACAAAAAGAGACAATTGTTGAAGAAGTATGTTTCGATGCTATTGGAAATAATTCCGAAATAATACAAGCAGTTTTATCAGATAGAACTACATCAGAGAGTTCTGATGTATCGGCTAGCTCTGACTTTGTATTGGCAAGCGATATAAAAACAAAAATAGATATGAACTATAAAAATCTTTTTGATAAGATTTCAGAAAACTATGACTATTATAAATCAGATGACATCACCTCAGATGAAAGAAAAAATCATTTAATAGAATTGGGCAAACGTTTTTTTAGTGTTGGATATCAAATTTATACTTCTGTCATAAGACAACCGAAAGTTGGTGGTATGAATGATGGTATGAATGATGAGTCTGATGATGATACCGTAGTACCAGCACCAGTACCAGCAGAATCAACACCACCAGCACCAGCACCAGCAACACCACCAGCAACACCACAAGCAACACCACCAGCAACACCGCTTCCGGGTAGTAAAAGACAAGATCCGCCGAAATCCCCAGATGCAGACGCAGCAGTACCAGTACCAGTGACCGCGACGCCAGGCGCCCAATCCGCCCACAAAAAGCAAAGACTAGGAAGATTAATACAAAGAAACCATGATGAATCATTAAAAATTAGTGAGTGGAATAAAATTAACAATCATTTTTTGTTTAACTGTATAGTTGAATATTTAATGAATATACATTTTGATTTATATTTGGAATCAGGAGATGATCCTATTAATAAAGATTACTTCACAAAAATTCCTGAAAATTATACTGTATATGATAACTTAGGCGTCTACAACGTTGATGCGAATTATGATTTTATTCCAACACCAAGAATGTCTGATTTAAATACATATATTGATCCATTTAATAGCCACATATATTCAATTCCTATAACACTTGATTGTGACGAGAATACCTATACCGTGGTCAGAGAACTGAACATGGAAAATATATCGCAAGATTATTCTCAGCCAGATTCTTAACCAATAACTAAATCATAAAATCTATAATAACCAAAAATGTGTACAAATATTTAATTTTATTAAATAATCAGAACTAATGAACAATTTTCATTTGGTTTTAATGTGTATTTTTGTATACGTAATATTGTATATACGTTATTATTTATTCAAATTTCCGCGTGACAATACAATTTATATTGAGGACGATCCTGTAAAAGAATTACGTAATGATGATAAGTTAACAATATATGAGAATTCTGTTGAATCTGAGTTTATTGGTAAAAATTTAAATGAATTGAGATTGAATAGATGTTTTTATAGTCGTGCTTTTCATTGCACTGCTCCCAAGGACATGCAAATTGAAATATATTTGCTTCCTCCTGAAGAAACGACATTTCTATATCCAAATACGCATTTGTTTAGATTGAATCAAACAAGTGAAATAAATGTATTGGAACCTGATTTTAAAATTCATCCTTTATTCAAGAAATGTGAGTATGTGGATGTACCGTTAGTTGGTGGGCAATTCATTGTAATACCAAGGGGTTGGTGGTTTTACACAGATAGTCCTAAAAAGCTCTTAGAAATGCGTTTCTGATATTTTAAAAATTCTTAGAGTAAAATCTGTAAATGTATTACTAATGGTAACATTTTGTTTTGACAGTTTTGGAAAACTAAAGTTAATAATTTCAAGATTAGAAAAGATATCTAGCGAAGTGAGTTTATATTTACATCAAGAAAGTTGTAGATTTATATGTGATAATATATGTTTAGAAAGTTTCAATGTGTGTGTAACTGATGGTGTTTTACCAGAAAATGGTATTTGTATAAAGATAAATTTCACAAATCTTCACAATATAACTAAAAACATTCCAGCAGTTAATAGGTGTTATCTACGATTAGAAAATAATTTTTTGTTTATAATAACTGATAGTATAAGAAAGAGGAAAAGTGTGCGTCAAAATTCATGCAAAATAGCAATAAATCGTGAAGATATATGCGAATATGACAAAAGATTTGATGTGATTAATAAACTGGATAATATTTATAGTTCAAACAATAAAATTTCTTTAAATATTCCCAATATTATTTGGTGTTTAGAGCGAATGCACAATTGTTTTGACAAATTAGAATTTGATTTAAAAGAAGAAAAAATGATAATCAAAGGTTTTTGTAACGAATACAAGGCGGAATCTGTAATAAACTATACCGATATGTATAACATAGGTGAACATAATATAGATGTAACTGGTGCGTCAATTCTTAAGAAATTCTGGTTATTAGAGTTAGCATCATCAAATTGCAAATGTTTTATTGATCCGAAAAGTTTAGAAGTGTGTATAAGTTCTAAATCTGAAGATGAAAATATATTAATATTTCTAGATTAAAGATTATATTTGGATATATTATGAGTATGGCAAGTAAAAGCAATATAACAATAAGTCCAAAAATCTGGGGTCCACCGCTATGGGATATTTTACATTATATAACATTTGTATATGAACCAAAGAATTCGGTACATGTAAATAGATTATTTACTTATCATTTACCAAATTTAATGCCATGTAGAACTTGTAGAGAAAATTATAAGAAACACATAGCTAAATATCCAATAAAACTTGACAGTAGTGAAAGTCTTAGTAAATGGTTGGTGAAAGTACATAACGAAACAAATAAACGTTTGAGTAAGAAGCAAGTAAAATATATTGATGTTAGAAGGAAATATTTAGCCAGAGGATCAAAGGAAAGAGTAAATAGAAATTTCTTTAAATGGGCTCAAATAGTTCGTGAATACGTAGTACATGGTTCTCCTCGTATTCAAAGAAGTTATAGTATTTTAATGAATTATATTGTAACAAAGGTGTAGATATAATAACAATTTATACTTTTTGAAAATACAATATATATTGATAGTGATAACCAATAGTACTTAGGTTTGTGGAATGTTTAAGAAGCATATTGTGTTGACCCATTTTGTCTACAAATGTATTTATATCAATATTTTTAAGAGTATGTCTTTGTGTTCGGATAGTAGGTCTATTTTTTAAGTGAAATGCTTCATCAAAATATGCATTATTTTTTGTTAATGAAAAGTTCGAGTGATAAATAAATTTTTTGAATGTAACTTTTGATTCTGTAATACGATTTTTAACATATTTTTGTGGATTGATTCCTAAAAATGGAGAAGCGGCATCTAATATAGGATCAAATTTTTGCAAATCTACAACATGCACAACAAACCATCCTTTTGGTTTTAGCCATTTTTTAATATTTTTCATCAATCTATCATTATAAATATAGTAAAGAGTAAAATAGTAAGATGTTATATGAGAAAATGATGATCTCATGAAAAGATCATTATTATGTATATCTTTTTTAATCAAACGAACATTTTGTGCTTCTTCCCCGAGTCTATTCTTTGTTTCAAGAAGCATTGCTTCTGATTTGTCGATACCATTTAATGTAAGTGTTTCAATATCTTCATCAGCTAGCCATTTGAGATGATCTGAACCACCACAACCAATATCAAGAAGATTTGCTGCATTATATTCTGTGATATCTGTTTGTTCAATAAGATCTTTGATTTCAAATTTAGTTCTATCTATAATTTGATCTGAAATCAATGTAGAATATACTGGTGCATAAAATGAATCGTAAGGATTATTGGCTTTTAATCTTTGAACTGGTTTTTGTTCATTGTTTTTGAAAGATTCCGCGTTATATGATAATCCAAAAAAATTAGCAATTGTTTTACCAATAATTCTAGATTGATAGCATTTAGTAATGTTTTGTTTACCGAGAACACATGGTTTATTGCGATTGCGTACTGCTTTAACACACATTAATATGGCAGCAATTAAGAAAACAAATAATAATACTAACACACGCAAATTTTTAGCATTCATTAGTCTTTCTATTTATTTTTTTAAACAAGTTGTGAATATGATAAACTTTCAATATCATTCATATTATTTCCTTTTAAATTAGCATTAGGTGGTAGGTCAAATGTAACCGGTCCTGTTGACGGATTATCATTTAATGATACAGATTCTCCGTCAATTGAGTTTAACATATTAGTATTACTACTAATTTCAACTGTTTTAATTTCATCTGTTGGTGTTGGTGTTGGTGCTGGTGTTAGTGCTGGTGTTGGTGCTGGTGTTGGTTGAACACAGGTTGGTGTTGGTGTTGTCATATCAGGTGTTAAAGGCTGCATTTGTGTTGATGTACTAGGATTAGCTGGTTGTATATTGTTCTGTTGAAGAGTTGCTCCAGAATCTGTTAAAGATGTAGTATAACCAACTGGTGCGGATTCTACAGGTGGTATTGTAGATCCTCCTCCAGATAGTGGTGGTAATTGTTGCATTGGTATTGTTGTTTCCATATTAGGCGTTGTTTCATTTGGTAATGGTGAGAAATAAGTAGATGCTGGTAAATTATCCAAACTAAATGCCATTGGTTCATCTAGCATTGCATACCCTCCTTTTTGTTTTTGTTTATCAATTTGGTCTTCGTCTTCATCATTTACAGTATATTCACGTACATGTTCTACAAGCATATCTCTAACTGGTAACATATCATCAATTGTATCAATAATACTTTTCCCAATTTTATCTTCACAAATATTGGTGTTTTGTTGAAATTCGCAAGAATTTTTGGAGTCTTTAAATAAATATGCAAATTTCCACATATCACGACATGTGTTAATGAAAGCTTGGAAAATAAAATTTTCTATTGACGGTAATTTAAGTTCTGATTTTTTTGTAGAATTATGATGTTGAATGACAGCTAGAATTTTAGTATGTATTATGAAAACAGCTTGTAAAAGTTCTTCAATATAGTCACATTTTGTTTGTGCAATGATATAACTATTAAACTGTTCAATTTTAACATCGTCCCACTCAGGTACTTTTTCTAATTTGTCTTGAAAGTATATTAATACTTTATCATCTTCATGCATATCATTACACTGCTCTTTTACTTCTTTTAATATGCTAAAAATTTTTTCACAAAAAGGTGTTTTAAGTTTACGAACTAAACGTTGTGTATATTCTTTTTTGGCGTCTGTTAAACAAGCGGCATCAAATCGCTCCATTATAACTCGTGATTATATTTAATTTTACAAAATTATAACATATTACCTGAAGCTATATATATGGAATTTTGTGTTTCAAATATCAAGTCATATGTGGAATTTTGATTAGAGTCTACATTTGAATCAATTTTAAACATACCCAATAAAGGTGAAGTATATTCTTCTGGATTTTTATATAAAAATTTTTCTCCATCGGTCCCGTTTCTAGCAATTTTACATTCTTTATTGTAACTAGCTTTATAATAGTCTAAGCATATAGGTTTGTCAAGATCAATTGCCATCTTTGCAGCTTGCATTAAAGTTTTAGATAATGGTACTATTTGATTTGAATTAGAAGCAGCACTAATAGCTGCCATTTTTAAAATTATAGTAAATATTTGTTCCAAAACATTGAACGCATTTAAGATTAATTGAACAATAAAAATTATAAATGTGTGCACTATGCGAAACAAAAGGAAGTTTGTTATTAAATTCATTATTAATATATTTTGAGGACAAGGTAAATATGGAATCTTTAGTTGAAATACTACAGGATCGATCCTTGGTGTCTTTGCGTATGATAGATTGGTTTGTAACCAAATATTCTCGAGTGAAAACTTTACAATATAATGTAGACGGTAAACCCTTTGCAGTATATTCAAATTACAAATCTCAGTTAAAAGCTTATTCAAAGAAACAAATGGATCCATTTTGTAGACGTGATCGAATTGTATTAAGGAAACATGGTTCTGAATTAACGACAACAATAGGTCAAATGAATTTTTTTAGATGGGCTATTGAAAATAGAATTCTAAAATACATATATGATCATTATGATGATTTAGAAACAGAAATGAAAAATGAGAATAAACAAAAAACAAATTTATCTCGAAAAAAGAATGGTTCAAATCAAAAGCGTTCATTTTCAAGAACAAATACGTCAATGATGGTAACTTTTGACTAAAAATAGTATTAGCTTTCAATAATTCTTTTAATATTTGCATAAATATCAAAAACGTCTCTTATTTCTATAGAATGAAGATTTGGATATTTTTGAGTAATAAATTCATAAATACTTTTCATTTTGTCTAAATGAACAAATGGTTGATTATTATTTGAAAGTACATTGTTTTTTTTACAGGGTATTTCTTTTATATTGTTGAGTATACTTGATACATCTTGTTTTGGATTTGATTGTGTTACAAGGTCATTATCACATATTGTTTTATATATGAGAAGTAATGATGATACGAGTGTAAATATATTGATATCATTGTTTTGTGAAAATATATGCTTTTTAACAAAAGCATCTATGAGAATTTTAGATAAATCATCAACTTTACCTTTTGTTTCTTGATTCATATTCTGGTGAATTATCTATATTTAATAAAAAGTTCTTAATGTATTGTTTCACATTTTTTTTGAATGATGGTATTGTGTTTGGATTTTGTTTATCTAATAATATCCATATCAAAATACTAAATATAAGTGACATATACAATGATACATGTAAATCTTTAGTAGATAAGAAACATATAGCAAAAACGACAAGCCATTTCATAATTTTATGAGAAAAAACTCCTTTTAATATAGCTTGAACATCACTAATAACATATGATGAACCCATATTGATTAAAAGAGTTAAGGTTGCATTAATCCAATTACTGTTAATAATTTCAATCATATTTGTATTAATATTTTAATTAAGAATTTGAGTATCCTTCGAGTATATCTAATGACAATACTAGTTGATTACTAACATTAATGATGTTATTCTTTTGTTCAGTATTTAACATATAATTTTTAATATTATCGAAATGGGTATGTAATTCAATAATGACTTGTCCATTGATTTCTCTATTAATGTTCTTAATTTGATGATGTTCATTTGAATTTAATATTTCTTCATGACTATTTTTAAAGTCATTATATTCACTATTTATAGTAGTATCATTAAAAACAGTAATATCAAAAAAATCTATAGTTTTATTATTTTTTGATAAACAGATTAATAATTCAAAATTTGTGTCAATAAATATGTTATTGTATTCAATTCCCATATGAAATGTTTGTGGATATGTATCCATAATTAGATTTTCATTATTGAATTCTGAAATAGTTTGTTGTTCCGAAAAATATGAATCTTGTGGATATAGTTGTATATAATTTAATCCATTAGTACCACCATTTGAAGAAATGTACAAGTAGTTGTTATTGAAGCTAATATGACATGGATTTTCTATTGTTTCAATTGTTCTTATTAATGTGATATTTGGATTGCATTCGAATAACAATATATTTTTAGTAAAATAGCATACTACGAATAAAAGTTTTAGACTTTCTTGATACAATATTTGTCTTGGCTCAATTAATAATTTAGATGTATAAACAGATTCAATAAAAGGAAATGTTTTATCACGTAAATTAATTGTAATAAGTGAATTGTGACTTCTTGAAATAACAAATGCAAAGTTACCATATTCAGTAACAATAATCCTGTAACTACCATCGAATCTTGAATCTGAAATATTACTTATAATTTTTAGATTCTTTAAATCTAGTATATAAAGATTGGTATTTGAAACAACAAATATATAGTCATTATAGACTTGAACACAATTACTACGTATATCAAATGAGGTTTCATTTTGATAATTTCCAATAAAAGCTTTAAAATTATCTGAACAACATATATAAAAACTTAAAGTTCCAGAACTATCATAATGATAGTCAAAATCTAATGCATTATTCAAATTGTTAATATAATTATTAACAATCAATCCACTAACATCGATAATATCTAATGAAGTGGATGTTAAACTATAAAATTGTCTGGTTTGTGAATTAAATTTGATATTTGAAATAAATTCAAATGAATCAAATGGTCCTATGCTAATAGAAGCACCTAATGGTTCTGGTTCTGGTTCTGGTTCGGGTTCTGGTTCTGGTTCTGGTTCAGGTGCTGGTTCTGGTTCTGGTTCTGGCTCTGGTTGTGGTTCTGGTTCTGGTTGAGATTCCGGTTCTGGTTGTGGTTCTGGTTGAGGTTCTGGTTCTGGTTCTGGTTCTGGTTCTAATTGTATTCCCGATGGATCTAATAAAAATGCAAAATGATTAGACTTATTACTAAATCCTAAATTATAAGAAAATGAAATTGCAATTTGATCTATATAATTAGAATATGAATCTTGTGAATAAGATTGTGAATAGGATATTTGTGGTACATCTTCTAATTCTTTCCATTTGTATGGTGATGAATAAATAGTATTGATAATACATTTTCCTGAATTTTTCTTATTCGATCCCAAATAAAAATCAAATTCAAATTTAATATTTTCTAAAAAGTTAGAATCGTTAAGGAGTTGATTTAAAGATTTAAAATGGAAACTAATAGTGCTAGTATTAAATTTATTCAATTTAACAGTTTTAATATCTAAACTTTCATATAGTTTCTCATTAACAAATATATGTGGAATAAATGTTACGTAACCATTGATATATTTATCTAAAACTAAATCTAGATTGTAATTATCCTTGAAATTGCAAGATACGATCTTTGAAAAATTTAATTTATCTGAAACGGGAATATTCGTATTAATAATTTCTAATGTTCTATCTATTCTTTTTGCAAATTTAATACAGTCACAATGTGTATGATATTCATTATCTGATTGTTCATATTCAATTAACATGTCATCATTTATATCGATGTTTTCATAAAAAAGTCTTGGAATATTCAAATGTTCTGAATTATAGTTAACGATATAACCATTATCTTCTAGTATTCCTAATGTTATAATAGTAATACATGAATGTTGTGTTAAAGAATGAATCATAATATCATCTGGATATGAAGGTTGGTGGTGTGAATAAGTTAATTTGTTAAATTTATCAACGGGAATCCCAGTATAAGTATGATATATATTATAAGAATTGGTAATTATATTATAATTCTCAACACCCTTATTTCCAATATAAAATCCATTGTTTGTAAATTGTTTCCAATTATAAGCAATCATATAGATAATTTCTTTTAGCAAAACGGTAACAAGAGGATTATTTGTTATAAACTTTGTATTTATGTTATCGAAAATAAAATGAGAGTTTATTTGGATAAGTCTATGTTCTGAAAAAGTGCGTATCAATTCGTGGTCATTTTCAAAACAACATTCTTCAATTGTAATTGGTAAATTCGATATTGTAACAGAATTATATGATAAAATGATATTTTTCAATAAATAAATAATTTCAGATATGGAATCTTTAAGTTTTTGTGAAGAGTTTTCTTTAAATTCTAATTTTATTTTAAAATCATAATAAATAGGTTTTTTAATAGGTTTTCCCATCATGATACGTCTTTTACCGTTAACATCAGAAAGTTTAGTTAAATATTTAGTAATATTATCAGATTCGAGTTCTTTTTGTAATATATTTGCTGCGACAGCAAATGTATCAAAATCTATAGTATCATCTCTATCTAAAGTATTATGACAAGTTACTGCTTTTGATAAATATTCTCTTGATTGAGAGAATGATTGATTAGATGTCAATATATTATAATGTTTAGCGATATCATTAATAATTTCTGATATATTATTTTTATTTGTGAAAGAGAAGTTATTTTCAGCAATATATATTGCCAATTTTGTACTAATAATTGAAATACAAACATTTTTTTTAGAAAATTTTTTAATAATAGTATAAATAGATTTAATTGTGGAAACGATTTGTAAACATACAATTCCTGCTCTAATGTTATTTGTTTTTATGTAGTCTGAATTAATATCTTTTAGTGTTAATATTTTGGAAAATAGTTCATAAGTTTCTTCAATTACTTTTGTATTTAATACATCACTATTCTTATTTTTGAATATCAAATAATCAGTTATCAAAGTTGTAATTGGAGTAATATATAAATCACTTTTATTATTAACAATAGCTTTCAATTCAATAATATTTGGACAACAATATGATGTATCAACTCCTCCGTGTGCACATGCAATAATATGTTCATCATATGTTGTGTTAAATTGGAATAGTCCATTTGAATCTGATAATGTTGTATTAATGTGTTTACCTTTGATTGTTCTGAATATAATTTTTGAATTTTCAATATAACCATCTATAACTGCGCCAATTTTAACATTTGTGTTGATATTTTTTGACTTATCATAATAAATTTTATCTTTTGGAATAAATAATAGATTGTTGATAGCAAAAGACTCATTAACATTTGTGGAAATAAGTTCTAAATATCCTTTAGAGTTTATTCTAGCATTTCTTATATTGAATCTATCAATATTTTCATCAAATTTTGTAAATGGATTAAAAATATCAATATTAAGTTTTTGTAAATTGGTTAATTGATCAAAAATCATTTCAGACGATGATATATATGTATTATGTGTAGGATTAGTATCAGCTAAATACAATGTGAAACTGACATCTTTATTGTTGTATATTTTAGTTGGTATATTAATATGACTATATCCAGTTAACTCATCAATTGATATATAAAAAATATGATTAAAATCTTTTAAACTATTTATAATTGAAATAGGTATATCAAGTCTAATATGTTTAATTCCTTTAACATATTTAAGTCTAGTTGAGAATGAACAACCTTTATTACCACTAACTTGTGTTCTAATATATCCAATAATATCTCCACTTGGTTGATTTGTATCAAATGGTGGATATGAATAACCGTTATATGTAAATCCCGCAATATTATTTTGATTTTCTGGATTAATTCTACTATTTTCATATAATGGTATGTTTTCATACATAGTATCAACATATCCAAATTTGACGTCAAAATTCCAAATTGTTTCTTGTGTATGGTTATTTTTAGAGAATGTATTCAATGTAAAATGTTGAATTTTTTGTAAATCGATATTTTCTTTTTCATTATTATGTTTTGGAATATCGAAGTAACTTTTGTTAATATTCATAATAAAATATGTTTTTTTAATTTTGAGTTTTAGCACAATAAATTAAATATATTTAATGAGCGAATTAATTTTAACTAATAGTTTAGGTAGAACTGGTAATTGTATGGTTTGTATAATGAATGCTATAAAGTTTTCAATTGATAATCATATATCTAAAGTGTCTTTTAATGCTATGAATTGGATGGGTCCACGATTACTTCCAAATAAGAATGATAGTTCTTCACCAATATTTACAAGTTATGAAATAAATATAGATTCATCCGATTTTCAAGGAAATAAACCAGATCATAAATCAATAGTAAAAAGGAAGGGGTGTGTATCTGACGCTGGAAATAATAAAGTAAGTTCTTGGTTTGTGGGTTTTTATAATACAGATACTTCGTTTAAAGAAAGACTACATATTTGCAAAAAATATTTAAAACCTTTATTTAATTTTAATGAACAAAAACTTGGTGAAAATGACTTAGTAATACACTTACGTAGTGGTGATATAATGGGTAAAGGGCATTATGGTTATCTTCAGCCTCCTTTGTCATTTTATATAAAAGTAATTGAATCAAAAAAATGGGAAAATATTTATTTATTAACAGAAAGAGATAATAATCCATGTATGCAAAAGTTATTAGAAAAATATCCAAATATAATACATTTTTTGGGGCATAATAATATAAAAAGATGTCCTGGGGAAGGTTTTGGATTTAAACATGATTTGGGATATTTAGTTGGTTGTAAAAACTATGCCGTTTGTCAATCATCTTTATGCCCATTAGTAATTCAATTAAGTGATACAATAAAAAATGTGTACATCCCATCTTATATGTTGAAAACTTCTGGCAAATATGGTTTAAGAGAACATCCAATTTGGTGGTCTAGAGATTTTATGGAAAAGAAGACAAATTTTGAATATTGTAATGTATGTTATCATATTTATGATTATGAAGAATATGTAAACACAAATGACAATAAATATGAATATGAGAAAAAGGAAAATGTAGATTATTTACTTGAATATGGAATGGATACTAATAATAAAAAAAAGTAAGAGATTAATGGATGAAACATTAGTGGATTTATTTTATTTTATAACAGTCGGTGTTCCTCCTAGAAACATGTCAAAAAATAGTAAATTGGCAACTGCAACAAATAAAACATTAAAAATGTTATTCAATGTGGACGATAGCAAACCAACATTATTTTCAGGTGATGATTTTGAAAAATTATTGGAACATATTAAAGTTTTATCTGAGTTATATCAGAATGTTGTAATAAATTATTTTTCTCAAAGTAAATTAGTAATCGATTTATCAGATGAAGCACGTGAAATGAGAAAACAACTATATGAAAAAGGTTCTATTAAAGAAATTCGTTTATTATATCCTCCAAATCCTTCTTATGGAGATTTATCAATATTTTCATTAAATGGTTCTGGACAAGGCGCAGTCGTTAATATAACAGAAGAAAAACAAGTCAAAATAATTTTAGGTGGAAATTCATTCAAAATATCAGATATAATAATCGGATTTTTTAATAATGAAACATATATATTTAAAATAACAGAATTAGAACAAGTAGAATTAGATGCTGATAATATTCCAATAAATTGGAATATGCCGTTACATACTCAATTATACAGATTTTTCTTCCCAAATGAGTTTGATGTAGCTCAAGTAAGAGCTACAAAAAATATGATAGAAAGCGAAGGTTTGGAATATACAGTTAAGTATTATGTGTCTAAGACACTTGGTTTTGTAGCATAATATTTGCAAGGATTTCGCGGCTTCTTGTACCTAGCGCAAGTGCATTGACATCCTCTTGGTTCTCATTATTATATATAACTGGATCACATTGACCTGGTTGTGAATTATTGCGTATAGTATGAACATTAAGGTCATGACTAGGTTCTAAATCGTTTTTTGTAAAAGTTCCCTTAATATTTTCATTGTTTTGTAAATATATTCTATATGTATTTGAAATATATGGACAAAAAATGTTATAATTAATTGATATTTTTTTGAATTCATTGTTGAAATAATGTCTTAAATGATTGATATCATCGATTAGATTAATAATTTTTTCTACACAAGATGATGTCCACAATGTTCTAATATAATCTTCAATAGTTGTAGCAAAAACAACCAATGTATTAAATAATTGTTTATATTTTTCAGTTTTGTTATATCTGAGTCTTAATATTTTTTTGAAAGTTTTTTCAGAAATAGAATTGGTTAATAGATCAATTCTGAGCTTTTCTGTATCATTTGTACATAACTGATTCCAATGTACAATTTCGTCATTTAAAAGACTATTTGTAAATCGTATGAGTGTTTTAAAAATTCTTCTAATTGGAAATTTTGGATATCCATATAATATTAATAAATCGATTCGTTTATCAATAATATATTGATTCACATTTTTAAAATGTGTTTCATTTATTTTGAAAGGAATAAGGTCTGGATTAATTTGTTCACATTCTTGGTTTGACATTCCAATCTTTCTAGCCCATTCAAAATAATGAGGATTGTGTACGTGTCCATATAAAACCATACCTGTTTTCCAAGAAAATGGTGTATTACAATTAGTGCAATACATTTGATCACATCCATCTATTTTTGTAATAAGTGAAGAACATGATGGACATGAATGTGTATCATTTTTGAGTAAATATACTGTTAGTAAATCGTTTTTATCACAAACATGATTAATATTTTTAATCTTATAACAATGATTACATATAGTAGACTTGCATGTATCACAACTCCAATTCGAGTTAATTATTCCAGCACATTGATTATTAGTACAATGCATTTTGAAATTGAAAGAATTATTATGTTGTAAGTTGTTTAATTGTTGTAGTGTATTTGTTTTGATAGTTTCCTGTAATTTTTGTTTGTGTATGTTATTTTGTTTTTTGAAGATTTTGATTAGTGTATTAGATGTTTTTATAATTTCTTTAAGATTATTTCTTTGTTTATTTTTTAAGATGATTGAGTAAGTTTTTTTAAAAAAAGTTTGTTCTCTGTTATACAATAAATTTTCCAGAAATGTTTTAAATTCATTGTTAATAAATTTTTTTTGCATATTAGAATGTAAATATTCGAAATCGAAATATGTTTTGCATTTCATGCATTTTGGGAAATCTAAAACAGATAATATATATTTTTGTACGCAATTTCTACATACTTTTATGTCACAATGTAAACATGGAATAATAGTGTTTGATGATTTATTGAGAGAAATTGTATCATAACATATGTTACATTCCATTGGTTAATAATAATGTATCTAATGTTTAAGTATTGGCAATATTATTGGTGATCTAAAAAAATGACATGAAAATGAGTCTAAGATATTAGTTATATAAAAAGAAAAGAATAATAGAAAAATGTCTAATAATCGTATTCCCGGATATGATTATTCGATTAATTACAATAAGTCTGAATTATTATTGTCATTACATAGTGTTAAGGTACTAAATGAAAAAGTTGTTCTAAAGACGTCATTAATTAAGAATTTAGAAAAAGAACCACAATGTGTTTCATTAAAATGTATTAAAATAAATAAGTAATTAATGAAAGATGAACATTATATAAAAATTTTGAAAAGATGTTCTAAGCAGCATGCAAAACAAATAAAACATATATTTAAAAATGTATTTGTTCATTCTAAAGATTTAGTGAATATTCATGCTGCAATTATGAAACCTGAATCTTTTTTTACTGCATTATCAATTTATTCATCATTGAAACCACGAAGTCCTCCTCCAGATGATTTAGCATATGTAATAGCATTAATAATTTTATGTGAACCATTTTTATTAGATAGCAAACATGGAAAAAAATGGTTAGAATATTTTGATAATATATATGTTAGTCGATTAAAAGAGTCTCCATCATTGAAGACTGAAACAATAAATTTGTATTTAAAAAACATAATTCGAATAAAGAACTATATATGGGTGAATCCGTTAAAAAGTGTTGATAATACATTATATACAATTTTGCATAATCCTGAAATTTTTTTTAAATGTCTTGAAGAATACGCTGCTCAAACGCCTGGTCGAATTGGTCATGATGGTCGTTCAGTAAAAACGGGATTGGGAGAACATGCAAAGGATAATATAACGTCGGCTTTAGTATCTTTATTTATACATAATGAAACTTTTAAACGTGATCATTATGAAACATATGAAAAGTGGGTTATTGGTCAGAAGGCATTACGTAAGCCAATCGAAGAGAAATATTTAAAAAATGAACCAACAAATAGGCAAAAGGATGGATATATATGTTATGAAGATGCAGTTAAAATAAGAAATGGTTTACCTGACGGTTCATATGAGAGATTATTATTAACATTATATACTGATATACCTCCTGTTCGTTCTGATTTTCATGATACGAAAATATACAATTCAGAACCATCAAATATGTCTAAAAATAATTTTATAATACTAAAGAAAAACAAAGGAACTTTGGTACTAAATGATTATAAGACATCAAAAAAACATGGAACCATAACCATAAATTTACCTAATGAAACTCTCAAACAACTACATTTGTCATTAAAAAAAGAACCAAGAGAATATTTGTTTTTATCAACATCTACAAAATTACCATATTCTAAACTAAAAACTCCTGAGAAATCTTTTAACTCTTGGGCGAATAGAACACTTAAAAATATTTTCAAAAATGAAGATTTTTCTTTAACAATGCTTCGACACTCGTACATATCTCGTAAAGACCTAGAAATGGAAAAAATGACAGGAACACAAAGAAATGAAATAGCTAAAAAAATGGCACACAGTGTTGCAACACAAGAAAGATATAGATGGATTAATAATAAAATCAAATCAAATGATAATAACTCATAAATATACTTTTTGAAAAAAGTATTAGGGTAAATAGTCAGGCTGCTACGCAGCAACACGCGAATGTA
>CETY01035924.1_pt1 | contig 34533 bp, 21 predicted proteins | sample 361551 | NCBI WGS metagenome assembly CETY01 (sample SAMEA2623135, study PRJEB7988) | marine metagenome | biome: marine biome (ENVO:00000447); feature: deep chlorophyll maximum layer (ENVO:xxxxxxxx); material: "saline water (ENVO:00002010), including plankton (ENVO:xxxxxxxx)" | depth 45 m | reverse complement strand
TCTTCGAAGAACCTTGATACTGCCTTCGGTAAATCTTCAGACTGCACGCCTAAAATCTCTGAAGCTTCACTCAGAATACGCTCTTGCCGCCTTGAGTTCTCCCTCGAAGTCTCCCCTGCCACGATTTGCAGACGCTCTACCCCGTCTTGTACCTGACTGGACTTTAGTATCCTCAACTCGCCAATACTAGACACTTGTTCGTGATGCGTCCCTCCGCAGGCTTGTACGTCAAAATCTCCGATACTAATCACTCTGATTCTGCTGTGCTTAGGCGGGCCACCTTGATAGATGTCAAATCCATACTTACTATCTGCGTCCGATCTATCTAGGACTTCTTTCTTAATTTTTAGATTTGAATCGATAATATTGTTCGCAAGATCTTCAATGGCCTCTATTTCTTTTCTGGTCAATCTAGAATAATGTGTGATATCTAATCTGGCATATCTTGCCCCCTTGTTAGAGCCCGCCTGCCAAACGTGCGGCCCTAGAATATGGCGTGCGGCCCCCCCGACTATGTGGACAGCAGTATGGTGATCCATCAACTGCTTTCTCCTGTTACGGTTTAGAGTTCCCATTACCTTGCCCTGCTTGAGCGGATTTCCTGTAAAGTGCAGAACAACTCCTTCCTGAGACTTAGTATCTAGAACAAGGAACTCCCTGCCGTCCTGCGAAAATTTCCCCTGATCGCCCAATTGTCCACCTCCTTCTGGGTAAAACAAGGTTCTGTCAGTTACTATGGCATGAGTGGGCATAGATTCGACCTCTCCTGAGAATGTCAGTTCCGAAATCATATCATCAGTGAGAGTGAAACAATGTAATACTTCAGCCTGAAATTCTAGAGCCTCTGTATCATCATAATAGTCTAGCTGCGTTATCTCTATACCACTCGTGTCGAAGACAAAACCTCTATCTTTAGACTTTGAAGCATTCTTAGTCATTAGTGCGTTTCTTGCCGCCATATCCGCAGTAAATCCAACTCTGACCTCTAAATTCGGCCATCCGAGTTCCTTAGCTATAGAAACCACCATGTCTGGATTTAGCCCTCTCTCTTCCGACAATCTGAATAGAATCTCATCATTAATTTGTTTTGAGCCTTGAGGGGTTCCCTTCAATGCAGTATTTACTGCCGCCCTCCCCTTCCTCAACATCTCGTGGTATCTGGCCTCTTCCAATTCTAATATTTTCAGAATGCCATCCTCAGATTGTACAAAACCGCCTATGTCCAAGTGAGTTTGAATATGGTGCGCACCTAATTGTGACAGACTGACCGGGATGGATAGTGCGTCTTTCATCCTACAAACTCTTCTTGCTAACATCCTTACTAGATATCCGGCCTTGCTATTGCTAGGCACTAGGCCGTCACCCAGCATATTACAAATTGCATGCATGTGATCGGGAATTGCATATATGGATGAAAGTGGCTCAGTTACCTTCTTTAGATCGTCCAATGAGATTGATATTCCGTTTTCTGATAGTCTTTCTGACAGATTTCTGTACAATTCCTCAACATCAGTTCCAACATCGATATTGAGAATTCCAGCCAATCTGGAAAGCTCGCTCAATAAAACTTCCATTTCTACTCTTATGCTCAGGGATTCAAGGAAAGAATCGAATCCAGAAATTGTCTTTAGCCAGTCGATAGATTCTGGGTAAATCGCCTCATAGATAGTGGGGGTTCCCGCGGCAGCCCAGCAGAATCTCTCAAGGCCGTAACCTGTATCGATGATCTGAAGTTCCATTTCGCTGTATTTCTGCCCCTTGATTATTATCTCTCCTTTTTCATCCTCCTCCAGATTCATAAAAACAAGAGTTGCTAGTTCTAGGCCCCCCACAATTACCTCTAGTGCTGGACCAGCATTACCCCCTCCTGACCATGGATTTTCGACATAAGTAATACTGGATTGTTCGATGCCCAATTTTTCAACTAGTAATTCATCGCAGTATCTAACACATCGATCTATCCAGTATACAACGTCTCCCTCTTTGGGCCGGTTGAAAGCATGGTGTGCCATCATCTCAAAGGTCGAAAGGTGCCTCCCTGAACGCCCAACGGCGGCTACGTCTGTCAATCTAATGCATGGTTGACTAATTCCTAATGGATTTGCAGGAGGAGGGACTGTACCACTGGTTACATGAGGCTGGAAATCAGCTATACTGGCAATTGTCAGATGGATATCATCCCTCCATCGGGCGATAACCGGATATGGGTTGATTCTTGTGTGACCCTTTGAATCAAAAAAGCTCAGAAATGCCTCCCTCATCTCATCTTTGAGTTGTTTCCCCCTGGATGAAAACCCCTCAATTATTGGATTTCCTATGAATGTGTAAGGATCTTCATTGGTATCTCCACATGTTACCCTATTGCGATCTCTGGTCCAAAATCTTAAACCCGTTACCTTACAAATTTTAAGCATATGACCAGATTCTTTCCAGTATGGAATGCTGATTTCGCCGAACCCCATTGTCGCCCTCCTTGCTAACGCATTGAAGGGCTTGACTTGAATTCGATTGTTAGATCATAACGGCGGTTTGAAACGTTGTGTATGCAACGCGAAACTATGGAGGCACCTTGGAGGAGGCATATGAAGTCCGATGGGCCTGGCAGAATTAGAATCTCAAAACACGGTAGGATGCTAACCGATGCAATACTAGTCTCTGATGAGAGGCACTTATCCGGTCACTCTGACGACAGGTCCCCTGCTCAACTGGTGAATACCGCCAGTCTCCCAGGAATTGTTGGAGAAGCCTGGGCCATGGCGGATTGGCATTTTGGATATGGTTTTCCCATAGGGGGAGTGGTGGCTACTGATGTAGACTGGGGAGAGCAAGGAGGTTCAATTTCTCCCGGGGGAGTAGGCTTCGACATAAATTGTGGAGTACGATTATGCTCTACTGATCTTCATATTTCAGACATTGATCCTAAGCATCTAGCTGAGGAGCTGTCTAGAAAAATACCAGCAGGAGCGAGTAGAAAAGGTGGAGTTTCCTTGGGGGAGTCTGAATTAGATTCCATCCTAGCGGGTGGCGCTTCTGCCGCTGTAGAACTGGGGCTAGCTGAGGCGAGAGACTTGACCTGTATAGAGTCTAATGGCCTACTTACCAGTGAGCACAGGGATGTAGGTGCAAAGGCGAAGAAGAGAGGTTCCACATCTCTCGGAACTTTGGGTTCGGGAAATCATTTCATGGAGCTACAGGTAGTTGACAGGATTGTTGATGAGGAAGCAGCAAAGGCTTTCGGCCTGAGAATCGGCCAAGTCACATCAATGATTCATTCAGGATCTAGGGGCCTTGGCCATCAGGTATGTTCTGAGCATGTTGCAAATATTGAGTCGAATTACTCGAGGAGGGGAGATTCTTGGTTTTCTGAAAAATGGGGTTTTTCTGTCCCGGATAGACAACTAGCATCCGCACCTATTCACAGCTCCGAGGGAGAGAGTTATTTTGATGCCATGAATGCCGCAGGAAATTTCGCTTTTGCGAACAGGTCTGCTCTTACTCAGAGGCTCCGTGAAGTCTTACGTAACGAGTACTCAGTTGATGGTGATTTGGATTTAGTATATGATGTCAGTCACAATATAGCAAAAATAGAGCGGCATCATGTAGCTGGCGGCCAGTGTAATTGCTGTGTCCACCGGAAGGGCGCCACTAGGGCATTGGGTGGTAATCATCCTGAGTTATCTTCCAGCTTCCCGATGGGACAACCTGTTCTTGTCCCAGGAGACATGGGCACTGCTTCATGGGTGATGGCAGGCCCGGTCAATGGGGCGAATGATGCTTTTTCTTCTTCTTGTCACGGAGCAGGCAGGAGGCTTTCCAGAACAGCGGCCAGAGCCTCTGTCGATTCCGAGAAACTAATTTCTGAGCTGGAAGGAAAGGGAATTCATGTTAGGGCGAAAACCCCCAATGTGCTATCTGAGGAAGCACCTGATGCATACAAGGATGTTGATGATGTGATTAATTTGACGAATCAGGCGGGGCTAGCTCGACCCGTGGCAAGGCTGAGGCCCATATCAGTTATCAAGGGATGACTATTTTGGACCATACTCAATTTCAATAATGTCTCCATCTTCCATCATATATTCCTCATAGAGAGAGTTTACTTCTCCGTTGATAGTCAGTAACACCTCATGTTGACCGTCGGCTTTGTGCCCCATTATCTCATCATCACTGAATGACTCTCCCCAAATCTCGAAGAATGCCCCTAATGGGGCTGACATGGGACTGGGAGTTTCAATGTGTAACTTACCAGAATTATCATGCGTATGTATTCCTTTCATTCCATTACATCCTGGCTCTCCAATTCCAATATTTGGACTAATTTCAACCTGAGTTTCGTTTATGATGATGGTTAGTTGGACGTGTTCGTGAGTATGTAATGAATTGTGGTCATCAAGGCAAACTTCAGAGATCTGCCAGTTATTATCATCTTGGATTGAATCTGCTGATGTCATTACGAGGTATAAGAATACCATAGTAAAAATGCCTGCTATGGAAATCACCACGTTCTCTGCTTTCATGGAGATGGGAGAAGGCCAGTAGTCTTGAACCATTAGGCGCTGCAGGTGCCATGCCCTTGCCAGGAAGACGGCCAGAATACTGGGAAACCGCCAAAAAAGAGCTGTCATTAAACGATATTATACTTGCGAGCGTAATCGATAAATTCGATGATTTGGAATTGATCTCCAGAGGTGATATTTTTTACACACTGATTAGGTCCGTGATTGGTCAACAAATATCTGTAAAGGCCGCTTCTACGGTATGGAAGAGGTTCTGCCAAAAGATAGGCGAGATTACTCCAAAAAATATTCTACGAGTTGATATTGATGAAATGAGAAGCTGTGGGCTATCTCGGAGAAAGGCAGAGTATGTCCTAGGGATTTCTGAATCCTGGGGCGAATATGATTCACTTAATTGGGAAATAATGAATGACGAAGAAATAATAGAGAAATTAATCCATTTTAGAGGAGTCGGGGTATGGACTGCTGAGATGATTCTGATTTTCACTATGCTTCGGCCGGATGTTTTTCCTATCGGCGACATAGGGATGATAAGAGGGATTGAAAAATCATACAACGCGGGCGATAAATTGTCTAGAGAAGAGCTTTTTTCAATTTCAGAGAAATGGAAGCCATGGCGTACGGTGGCCTGTTGCTATATGTGGAGAACAGTGGATCCGGAGCCTGTGGAATATTGATTACATGCAATATCCGCGCTTTGGCTGATTGGGAATAGATGAGGCCGAGCCAGTTTGAACTCCGTCGGCTTCTTCCATTATTATAGTCAGTAAAGTCTTCACTAGTTGTCTAAGATCGTCAACTTCTTCTCTAAGCTCTTCTAAAGATAAACTATCGTCCATTATTCCCACGCATCCCATCTGAGGGATTTCCCTCGAGGCCAAATTCACGATTTGGCCTATAAACACACGAGGTCGTGAAAAGGATTTGACACTGTTTTCCACATGACGGGTAAAAAGTCACTAGTACTCTTCTTCCTCGTATTCGTAGTCATCATCATCGTAGTATACGTCATCGTCATTCCCTCTGCGACTCATTAGGAAACCTATGGCCGCGACAGCGATGAGCGCAATTGCACCGATCATCATGATCGCACTATCCGAGGATCCTTCATCCGTGGGCGGCGGTGGCACTACACTCACTCCGCCTATCGCGATATCGGCCGCATTAAAATCGGCCTCCCCGATAGCGCCGTCGCCATCAATATCGGTAACGATGTAAAGATTAGGCTGTCCTGGAGAAGTAGCTTCCCATCTGAAAGTGACCCTCACACTGGTGGACTCTGCCTCCAGAGAAATCTCTAAATTAGGAGTCTGGGCTGTGGTTAGCGATTCCTTCCACCTCTCTGAGGACTGTCCATTTTCATCTACTTCATAGATCAGCTCGTAGAGTCCGACAACCAGAGTTCCACCTCTCTTGCCCGTATTTTCCCAGAAGGTCTCGATAGTTACTATCTCGTTCATCAGAGGAGCACTGGGAGAAGACACGGATCTCACATATTCGCCGAGGAACTCCATTATTCTCAATGCTGGAGCCCTGGGTACAGATTCACTTCCAAGGCCTGATACTTCATTACCTGCCTTATCAGTGGAGGTGATCCAAAAGGAAATCGAATCTCCTGCCTCTATTAGCATTCCATTAGCTGGAGTCAGGTCAATTCTTGACTGATACACGTCTGACCATTCTGAAGAAGAAGATCTATCCCCTTCTAGAATTAAAAGTAGTTCGCCACTATCCTCAGTTCCGGTCACTGGAGAGTTTTGTCTCATGTAGACCCATGATACCTGAAGTGGGCCGTCTTGCATACCGATCTGATCATTCATCGTTACTGTGACTTGGACATCGTCAACCATGTCGGACTCGATGATAGTAAGTGATGATTCAGGATACTTTAGCTGGTCGAACAGAGCGGTTGGGGACCTACTATCGACAACTATGGAATATTCAGAGTTCGCAGTTGAACCACCTAGTCCTGGAACATTTATGACGGTAAGTGAAACTGCCATTGTGGGATCCAGAGGAACTCTATCAGGAAGTGTTACAATAATTGAGAATGTAGAATCCTCGGCTAACTCCGTGTCGCTACTTATTTCCTGAGATCCATAAATAACACTCGCCTCGACCCTGAGATTATCAGGAATACTGTTTATGGGCATTCCAGAGCCAGCGTAGAGTAACGACCCGGTTACAATGAATTCATCTCCCTGCCTGAGGAATAGCTGATTTTCTACCTGGTCCATCATAGGAGAGGTCAGGTCGGTCATCGAATCGGGAATTGCCAGGAATTGGTTATCCAATTGCCATGAAAGCTCACCAATATTATTTTGATAAGCCACCGTATTCAAGTCATCCAATATGGAGACGCTGGGCTTGCAAGACGACTGCCCTTCCTCCCACACGTAATCCCAAGAAATCTTGAAGTCAATACTCAGTTCTGTTACGACTGATGTAACAGATTGAGACTGTACAGACAAAGGAGTAACCATACTATCGGGAGCAGCCCAAAGAACCCCTCTTGAAGGGTCGTAGGACATTTTCCCTACATTAGTGGGGCCATCCCCACATAGCATGATAGTGACATTGTCGAGAGTACCAACTCCATTGGGCTCGTCTATCTGCATAGAGAATGTATGCCTGTGGCCGGCCATTAGATATCCAAGCTCGGTATTCAGGGAATATCCCGATGCAGGGATACTGGTTGGCTCGTCTGTTGCAACTATCACCGAAGCCCAGGAGTTGGAAGCTCCTGCAGAGCCTCCAGTACCGCCTTCCTGATAGGTCAGGCCCGCCCAATCGGTACCTTCTACGTACATGTGTACTGGACTATTGAAGTCTTGAGCTGAAACATCTATTCCGATGAAGTTGACCTGTTGTTGCCCTGTCATTCCAGATGATAGAGGAAGGGTTTGACTGAGATATTCTGTTTCATCTGCAATTCCGTCCGCGTTGGCATCATCGGAAGTACCTCTCCAATACTTTAGAGTGATAGATTCACCTCTAGCTTCAGATTCATCTATTGTAACATATACTGAGAGCGGCACAGTTGGATCCCATACCTTTCCATGGGCATCTTGGAGCCCGGAGGGGGTGTTGACTTGCAATGGGCCTGCAACTGGTGCTGAAGAGTCGATGATTACGGTGGTCTGAGGAGGGGTTCCCGAAGTATCCACTGCCCCTACTGTCGAGCCTGAAGGGCCGACAGTCAAAATTAGCGGAGAAAGAGTAACTTCGGACCCTAGGGATGTGGATATCAGCCAATCGACGGTTGTTTCGAAGGATCCGTTCTGGCCCATTGTCATAGAGTATAGTGCTCCTGACATGTTGAGCCCTACCAAGAAATCAGTAGACTGAGGCCTTGCATCAGAAGCGTCTTGGAATCTAACAGTTCCAGAGACATTGATGTCATTTGATGACTTTACTGGATAGGGGTAGAATGTTGAGAACGGATTGGAAAGTAGCCTACCGTATTCATCACGTACCTCAAAGGACTCAATTTGCAAATCATTCTCAACGGCCTTGGAGTTGCCCTCTCCGCTGAATGATACAGATGGCCACACGAACTCGCCATATTCATCGAGAGCAGTAGACACCCATCTGATAGATTCCACATCATCCCAATTCCAGTTGACGTCGAACATCCAGTTGACGACGACATCATCATATCCATCAGAGTGTGTGATTATCTCTACAGATGACTGAGATATATTCAATGGGGCGACGCTACTTCCAGAAGTCTGGGTAATCGTCACTGGATCAGTTCCTTGGCCCCAAAGCCCGTCATTACCATTTTCAGCTCTGAATGCTATTATTTGACCATCAGAGGCAGAGCCAGTGAGTTCGATTGCGTGCAATAATGAGTTATCATTTAGGTGATGATGTGCAGTCTCAATCTCGTTTATCACTCCATCTGGATATAGTGTGTTAGGTACTTGGAATTCTCTATTCGTCATGATATAATCATACACGAGCTCTCCGGCAATCGATATAGAACCGGTGGAGGACGAAATGGTTACCGGGATGGCTATCTCCACAGGTGCGGGATCGTCTTGAGTCATCGTATCGTGATAGTCCGCTATAGGAACTGAGATGCCTGATACATTCTCGAACATTGTATATCCGATTGCGAGTCCAGTAATTGTGACTGTTTGGGCCTGTGATGATGAAAGTGAAAATTCCACGACCCTCCAATCTCTATCAGTTGCTGTGTCTGCCCATCCGGGCGTCAACGAGTTGATAGCTGCAGTTTGATACTGATTCATTTCAGAGGTGAACCTGTGAGATGCGGAACCGGTTGAGAATGAAGCTCCTGCAATACTAATGTCAACTGGAGATTCAAATCCGTCTGAGTCCGATACTATTGAAATTATTCCATCGTTTACACTTCCGCTGGACGGGACGATAGCGAATGCAGAAGAGGGAGTTGAGTCTATTTGCATGACGACTGACTTGGAGCCGTCGAGGTATCCAATATCGGATTGACTTCCTAGCAATTTGGTCTGCCAGGCATAGTGCCCTCTGGAGAGCTCATTTGGGAACGACCAGTCTAAGTTTCCATCATCTGCGAAATCTATCTCCACGTCTGATGCCGGCTCGCCATAGAGATGCGATATTTGGAGTCTGTCGATATATCCGTTTGTTGGTAACGAGACATGCAGAGAGTAACCAGTCCTTGGAGTGGTGAACAATACAGACCCTCCCTTGGAGGAGCTTCCTACGGTATTGCCCAATTCGTCCCTGACCTCTATTTGGACGTTAACAGATGAGTTGCCTCCGAAGCTTAGAGCCTTGATAGGCCTGACAGAGTGGATATAGTCTGAGGTAATTGTACCGGAAATATTGGTAGCATTGATCAATCCATCAACGATCTCGACATTTGTCATCTGCCAACTGTTTAGTCCCATCATATCTGCTGTAAGGAGTCTGCTTCCGCCGACTCTGATGTATTCTATCATTGGAGTTGAAAGTGGATTTGTAGTATTCATATTCACATCCAGTTTTACGGTGGGGTGTGCCTCTGAATCTAATCCCGCTAGGCTAATTGGGAATTCCAAGTTAGAGTATCCGGATATGATTAGTCCTGATGTGGAGTCGATTAGAGTGCCTGTAACAGTGTTGTTAGTATAGTCGCCCGACGACCCATCGATCTCTATAATTCCCCTGTTGAATGCATCATCTCCTGCTATCGAGAAGCTTGGACTTGTCCAGGTTCCAGACTGGCTGAAGTTACCCATCTTGATTCCGACATTATCGATATGCCAACCTGAGTTTGCATCAGAAAACCTGCCTCCGAATGCGAACTTAAATTGTAGATCATTCCCCTTGTACTGAGAGAGGTCGACCTCGTATGAGCCCCAATCATCAGTGTTACAATGTGTTCTAGTCCAGATTTCCAAACCATCATTGACAGTGTATGAACCACCTGTCCAACTGTACTGTATGTCATCGTAAGAGGGCATGTCCACATGTTGCCATTGGCCACCATTGACCCTCATCCACAGAGCACCCCCGACATAGACATAGGCACCAGTACCATAGTCCATACAGGCATGCATATCGAAAGTAAATGTTGACTCAGCGATACTTGAGACAGAGTAGATAGGGGTTACGAGGCTTGATTGATATGCCGCGTCAGTTCCGCCATTCTGCCCGATCTTGTACATGTACGGGAATGAAGATGCGCTATCGGGGCCAAAAGTAGTAGTGGGCTCGGAAAGCCTCCAATCGCATCTCTCGGTGTTGCATGCCCCGGGGTTACTGGATGTCTGCTGATAGACATTGGAGAAGCCTGGGTGGTAGTTGCTGGTTGGTCCAGAGACCTGGGAATCTTCAAACGCATGACTTGCATCCACGAATCCGCAGTTATCGCATAGATATTGCCAGTCGTGTAGATTGCCAGTTACGGAAGCTGTTCCCGGAATAGAAAACTCGGGTGGTTCGGTTTGGCTCGTATTGTTGTTCATAGTCCTATATCTGAAGACTGAGAATCCCTCTCTGCCATCACTAGCCGATGCGTTGTCGCCGCCATCATTATTTCCTTGGGGATAGCCGTATTGTACAGATCCATCTGTCTGGACTACGAATCTCAAGAGAGAGCCATTAAGTTGGTTGGCCGCTGGTACAGTGTTGTAGATAGTGACTTCTCTCCCACTGTCGTCGTAGTAATTGAAGTTGCTATACACGACGTAAGGAATGTCGCCAAATTTATCGGCATATCCCGATGAACCCGGGATAGTTCCAGTCCTAGACCTACACTGGGTAGTGGTGAGTGAGGTTCCTGTGGAAGAAATATCAGTCCATGTCTGGCCATTGTTGTTTGAGATCTCTATACACGCATTGTCATATGTCGAACCCTCCAAATCCCAATACACGTCAAATTCCAGACCGGAAACATTGTACAGGTCTATTGGAACAGTCAGATAGCCCAAAGCGTTGTTGTTGTAGTAACATCCAGTACCAGAAATGCTTGCATAGTTTCCTTCAATATCACAACCATGATGCCAGAAGCCATTTCCAGTCCCGGCGTTGTAATATTGTATATCATCGATAAACCATCCTGGCAAAAGTGAGGAGTAATTTGAGGTCCAAACTCTAAATCTGAACTCTACTGAAGTAGCTGAGCTAATGCTAGGGTCAGAGAAAAAGGCGGTCAAGTTCAGGGTCTCTGATTGCCAGCCACTGTGAGTAGTCCCGGTGAATACTGGCAGATTGCCACTAGGTGCGCCATTGACTTCTATGTCAGTCCGATCAATACTTGACGGATATCCCCCATCACTAGCAAACCATTCCCAGTCTTGGCCTGGTGTCTTGTATTCCAACCAAGCTCCCGCTTCTGAGGAGTCAAGGTGGAACCAATGATCGAACGAAAGATAGTAGTTGGTTCTAGTAGCCATAGAAGGGACTTGGACGGAAGGCAAAGTCAACCACGTATCTACACCGGCTGGAAGTGCCTCTCCTGGTTTGGTAGCCACAGCAACCCTGCCTTCGGATGCACTAGATGGGACTACTCCGTAGGCCACAGTCTGCTCTTGTCCATTTACTGATCCGTTGAAGTCAAAGTTTGTGGCGGCCCAGTATGTGTCCCTATTACAGAAGAACAGGGTCGCGTCAGTCTCTGTGGCGTTCAGTGATGAGTCTCCATCGTAGTAATACCCGTAATCGTTACCATAGACTAGGTATTTTCCGCCGAACGGACATGTGGCGTTGCCAGAGGCAAGAGAACTCTGGGAATAGACGAAAGTCCCATTGACTACAGTACCATTGGAAACCGCTCCGTTCCCGCCTTGAATGGTCTGATTGGTCACGCATAGGTAATCTACATGGCTAATCTCCGAGACATCGAGTAGCCCGTTTCTATCAGCATCATAACCTGAAGTCAGGTTATATCCCTTCAGTCCGTTGCAACTAAGGTGAGGGGTGTATCCTGAGGTGGATTCAAAGGCGATTCTAATTATTGGTGAAGGCCCTGAAACATAATTTGAGCCCAATTGGATATTATAGCTATAATTATCGAAATTCGTAATATCATTAAGTGTACCATCGTCCACCAAAGTTAGATTGCCCTCACGATATTCTGTGGTGGTCCCAGAGTCGGTTCCATTTTCCAAGACAAAGATATCCATCACATCGGCAGGAGTTAATGAGGCGGCCATCGGGGAATCTGTCACATGTGCCCATCCATCCATTATTGTAGCGTTTCCAGGGACCCTGAATCCGGTCAGTGTGGTGTCCCCTCCTGAGGTATTCACAGTGGACGGACCTGCCCATGAAGTGGTTGCGGCGTTCGTGATAGGTGCTAGTAGCATCAGGAGGACTAGGGCTCCTGCGAGCCTCCTGCGGTAGTTCGACATGCTAGCCCGTATTCTTGTAGAGATTATGAATGAATTGGTCGTCTTGCATGAACAAAGCAAAAACTGGATGAATTAGTCTCGAAAAATGGAGCCACTGGGGAGAATTGAACTCCCGACCTTCCCATTACCAATGGGATGCTATACCCCTAAGCCACAGTGGCGATATGCGTGGGAATGGCTAACTACCTTTGGGTGTTGCGATGGGATAGAACATCGATGGACTCAAGACTGTAACATGGTTCGCACAGGTTAGCCGAGATCGCATAGCCTGGTATTGCGCATGACTGGAAATCATGTGGGTTCATCCCTCCGGAGTTCAAATCTCCGTCTCGGCGCCACTACAACTGACCAAATAGTACTCAAATCGTCGAGGGGCTTATGTCGTCTATCTATTGGTCACGGTCATGGAGGAGGCACCTGTGGTGACTGATGACCTGCGTGCCGAAGTGCCGGAAGTCCGAAGATTGTCAGACTTTAGTAATGTAACCAACTTGGGAGAAAGATCGAGATTTCTATCATTTATTGATATCATGCTACTGCAATTCTCCTTCCACGCCTACACATCAAAAAAATTCTGGGGGACGTATGAGGCATTGGTGTTAGCTCTCGCTTCGGCCTCACTGGTGATGGGCGCTTGGGATTATGGAATTAACGAGCTGTCATCAGGTGGAGACTGGAGCAGAGGAGGGATACTTGGTGAGGAAAGTGGCTTCCTGTATCTTAAAGAGTGGTCATTGATGCTGAGTCTGCTGACAATCATGGCCTGGATTTCAGCCATGGTGCTGATGTGGATAAGATATCCCATAATGAGGGAAAATCTAGTTTTTCTAGCGGTCGCGTCATTCTCAGTCCAGCTAGGACATATTTACTCTCACTCTGGATCCCCTGACTTCCCTTTTGGTTCCGGAATATCGGATTTTGGAGGAGTGGCCATGGGGAATCTCATCATGATTTTCTTGGCTGTCTTTGTTGTACACAGAGCCGTCATTGAAACCAGGGACATACATGTTGAGGAGAAGCATGCTCATCCTGATCCGCGATTGGTAGAGAAAGCTTGGAAAGACCACCGCCTAGAAGCATGGAGTGCCAGCCTAGCGATTTGGGCATTAATGGTCAATGTTATGTCGTGGTCGGGAGCTCACGCTATTTCCCAGAGGCCTCCTTTTGAAGGAGGTATTTTTGGAATTTCAGTAATTTATGTCGCCTCTGGTATTGTTTCATTCTTCCTGCTGATGCATATTGTATGGTATCCTCATTTCATGCTAGGAGGGGGCGACCATACAATTCAGTCATCAAGAGCAAGGGAGGTCGCTGGCGTATCTACTGTAAGTAGAGAAGAGACTCTGCAAGGTCTTTGTCCGGTCTGCGGTGCTGAGACCCCAGTCATCAAGAGGCCGGGTGGCAGGATAGAAGTTCACTGCTCTGACTCAGAATGTTCAGGCTGGGGGATACCGGGGGAACCTTGTTCCTCCTGTACCAGAATTCTGCCACTTAGAATTAACTGTGAGAAATGTGGAAGTAGCTCTTCTGCAACTAGTCACTTCGTAAAGACTGATGCTTGGTAATAGATAATCCCTGAGTGAATATTATGTCTGAGGAAGAAATCGAGGATGATGTGTCATTTTTCGTCAATTCATCTCTAAATTTGCTGATTAAAATAGTTTCATCGCTGGTAGTTCTTCTCAGTATTTTGATAATATCGCTATGGGCCGTCTACCAGACTGCAGATGTCACATTCGGTGGGCCGCCTTCATCCCTGGAACTGTGGGAGGACGAATACAGAGAGATGACTGGGTTAGATAGAATTGGGGAGTTTGAAGGCAGTGGAGTAAAAATCTGTATTGTAGATACGGGAATAGATACTACCCATCCCGATCTGGAAGATACGAACATAGTAGCTTGGAATGACCTTATTTCCGGTTCTGGTTCGCCTTATGATGACGAAGGGCATGGGACAGCTATGGCAGGCATTATTGCATCTAATGGTGGGCTAAATGGAGTTTCCCCAAAGGCCGATTTGCTCATAGCAAAGGCTATCTCAGATGATGGATCTGGAACTGACTCGACCATTGCCGAGGCGGTGGATTGGTGTGTTGAGGAGGATGCGGATATTATTTCCCTTAGCTTGGGAGGAAATCAGGGCTTTGGAGCGGGATTTTTTACCACTGATCAATTAGAAGAATCTGTGCAAAATGCAATAGATTTGGGCGTTTATGTTGTGGCGGCGGCCGGAAACGATGGGGAAGATGATGACGGCGATGTGGAGTCGCCCGGTTCAGTGGAGGATGTGATTTGTGTTGGGGCAGTAACTAGAACTGGCTCTATCTGGAGTGGAAGTTCAGAAGGGGATAACAATGGAAGGTTATGGCCCAATCCCATACTCCCGAGACAAGATCCCGATAAGAAGCCCGAAATCGTCGCACCTGGGCATGAAGTCCCGATTTTGATGGCGAGTGCGACGGGTAGTGGAACTTGGTGGGGATGGTCAAGCGGAACCTCGGCCGCCACTGCATGGGTTTCAGGCTCGATAGCAATTTTCTTGGAGGCGAATCCTGAAATGAAAAGAGATGGGGAGCAAGGGGGAGGCACTGCAATATCTAATCTGAAAATGATGATTTCACAGAATTCGGAGATGAAAGAAAATCAAGAAGATCATGACGATCATTATGGGTACGGGTTACTAAGGTTGGATTTACTCATCAATGAAACTCAAAATTCTAGCTCAGAGTCAGGCATTAGAAGCTCTGATCTTGTGTCTTTGAGAGATATTCAAATCAAATACATACAGGAATTTCAAGCAACACGTCGAATGACGGCCAGCGTCCCTCCTGATAATTCGACGAAAGATACCGAATGATTGGTACTTACTTCTTTGATGAATGAAATCCATTGATTGAATGCGACTACCTTCGCCTGAGCCTCTGTGGGATCGTCCCCCTCTCTCGGAACCCCGACATCACCAGTTGGAACCTCAGGCTCCGGGACTATCATTATCCCCCCCGGAGAAAGTATATTGAATGCAGAAGAAGAAGCGGCCGGCCTCTCTGAGTCTGGTAGATCTATTATCACCAGAGAAACTGGCAATGGAATATCACTAGGTCTCGCCGAAGATGGCAATGAAGCGGAAGCAGCGGACCAACTAGTTACTTCTGCCGTTAATTCAGTCCATGGCTTGGCAATTACTCTTGACCATGTTTCTGCATTGTATCTTCTGATTAGTCTGTCGATAATCACTCCGAATCTAGCACCTTCTTCAACGATGATAAAAGAGTCTGGCTTTTCACGGGTTACATCATCTTGACTGGAGGGGTCGCCACACCAAAGATCGAATAGCCATGCTGAAAGATGTCCTATTCCCCCTCCGACTAAGATAGCATTTCCGAGTGGGACCCTTGAGACGATATCCCTTATCCTACTCCTCAGAGATCGAGGCATCGTTCGGAGCCCCATTAGGAGCATTTGTTCACCTATGGAAGAAGCTATCTGAGACTCAGAATTGGTCATATCTGAATCTTCAGAAAGCAGTCTTTCCAGCATCTCCTTTTCAGACATTTGGGGCAACCCGAAACCACCGTTGGCAGATGTCATGAACAGCGATAGAAGCATCATTTTTCAAGATTGGTCTGCGAGGATGCCTTCAAGAGACTCATTCGGACCGGATAGGCATGGGCGGGGTAGGCGACGACGACGAGATTATCGCTGATGTCACTAAATGTCCTAGATGTTTGGGCATGACTGAGCATGAAATTCTGAAAAGGGTTTCCAAGGGCAAGGGAGAAGATATATTGGTGAGATGCTTCGAATGTTCTGAGGTTCACCTATTGAATCTTAGGCCAAGTTCGTCCGTTAGTATCAAGACTACTCTTTCAGATGGATCTGAAAGCTCATTGGTATTTGTTGAGTCTGATTCTAGTGAGGTTATTTCAGTTGGTAATTTATTCGAAAGAGACGATTCTTTCTGGTCCATTACGAGGATAGAGATCGGAGATAAGATGTCAGTTAAATCATGTAAAGCCGAACAAATAGTTTCAATGTGGGCGGTAAATAAGAATAAATGCACAGTCAAGATTACCCTTACAGACGGGGAAAATAGTACTGCTTCAGCCATTGATTGCGACCCCGAGAAGGAGTTCTCTTGCGGAACTGTGATGAAGATAGATGGCCGTAGATGGAGGATTAGGGCCATTCATACCGGAGAGGGCAGAACATTGAGAGGAAAGAGAGTTGCTGCCGATATACGAAGAATGTATCTTCATCCGGTTGTAAAGAGTTAGCTTATCTCCTGTTTGTCCATGGCATGAGGAGGGCTTTGAGAACGTGTGTTGCAACTTCTGGATTCTCCTTCAATCTCCTTATTCCATATTCATACCATTGTAGCCCATAAGGAACATAGATTCTGGTCAGATGGCCTTCTGATGATAGTCGTCTCCTCAAATCTCCCCGAACTCCCAGCAGGAACTGGAATTCATATCCCGGCCCCTTGCCGGGAAATGAGTTGGGTGGGCTATCTGGAGAGAGGCCGTACTTCTTCAATAGTGACAGAGAATTTTCTATCACTGGATAGTCATGTGAAGCAATTGCGGTATAGGCTCCATTTCTCAGCATATGTCCTATGGCGTTGTTTGTAGAATCGACGATATCACCATATGCAGTATGGGCTATTTCTTTAGGCTCAAGATAAATTCCCTTACAAATTCTAAAGTCTGATTGCTGGCCTAGTTTTTCACATATATTTTCTATATCCGAGATAGTTCGAAATAGTCTCCCCTGGAGGACTACCCCTATATTCCCTAGTCCCTCGGATCTGATCCTAGTCATCAATTCAATTGTAGAATCGGTCACTCGGCTGTCCTCCATATCGAGTCTGACGAAAATATCATTATCGGAAGCTTTTTTTGTAATATTTAGAATATTTTCGAAAGCTGATTCTTGATCAATCAATAGTCCGAAAGCTGTAGGTTTAATCGAAATATGCGCATTGATATTATTTTTTGTTATCGAGTCAATCAATTGGGAATATTCATCGATAAAGAAGTTCGCTTCCGCCATTGAAGTAATTTCCTCACCGAGAACATCAACAGTGAAACACGCCCCCTCTGAGGAGAGCTTTATCATTGTTGAAATGGCATCTTCTAATTTAGGCCCGGCTACGTATCTACTGGCTACCATACGAACTATTGGCTTTGGAGCCAGTGGCATTGTTGCAACTATCAGTCTCCCTAACAACGCCATCAAATAGTCCGAAGGGGAGTCGAGACTTCACGATTACTCTTGAGAGATGTCCTTCCCTCTACGAATTAGTATATCTTTTTCTGTGAGGAAATTCTTAATCAAATCTCTTTGCCACCCTTTGAAAGACTTTCGATCCAGATGGACAAAGATATCCCCTCCAGGAAACGCCTGCTTAGTAGATTCGATTGCTGAAATAATAGAATCCTGCCAGATAATGGGTGATTTACCTCCAATAATTCTATTCGGCGCATCGAAATCTAATGAATACCCAGCTAAAATATGCCCCAGCCAAATATTTCCATTCTCCACTACGGCTTTGTGCCTAGGTGCATAATGACCCCCTCCCAGCCCTATCATGACATCTCCCTTACCTTTCCAATCACCCATAGGGGTGCTACCCTCAAGACCCAGTACATTACAAATTACTCTGGCCCATAGATTGAGCGCGTCTTCTCTGTTCCAATCTAGCTCTGTAGAGCCCACTTCGATGTAAAGAGTGGGGGCCTCCAAAACTGGCCCGTGATGAGTTGCCTCCAGAGTAAGATCGAAATGTTCATCCAATTTTTCCTTTCTAGCCTGTTTCACCATCTCTCTATAAAATAAGGCAAACCTTGGCGATGGAGGGACCATTTTTCCATTTATTCCTCCTGATTTCCCAGGTAATCCGATAGGATAAATGCCCGGTAAACCAATGGCATGCAAAGTTATTGCGGGCGTATTGGTTGAAGAAACATGTCTGGAAAGAACGAGGACTTCGTCAATTCCGCAGCCTACCTCTCTTTCGTGAATCATATCTATTGAGTCTGCATTGATATGTATTTTCTCTATAGATAGAATATGAACATCAGAAATCTGATTTCTGATTAGGCGTCCATGAGTAAAAACCTCCTCTGAACCCCACTTAGAGACTCGCAATAACGAGTCCCTGAGATTGACTGAGGCATCATCGGATTCGGAACACAGAATCAGAGTTGTCATACCTCTCGCAGGAGAGTCAAGTATTCAATATTACAGCCACACCTTCAAGCAGTAGTGTCAAGACGCACAATCAATATGGAAGGCGTTCTGGGATTCAATCCCATTAGGATCGACAAGGGCATAGAGGATTGCATAGTTGTTGGCTCGGACGGGCAAACTGTGAAAATCAACCATGAAGGTGACATAAATGGAACAGTAATGTGCCCATTCCCGGGAGTGGCATCTTGCGGAGTGGTTACTTCGGACAGTTGGATTGGCTCATGGGTAGATAGGAATTTGAGAAAGGCCTACATGGGAGCTTTTCCATTAGGGGGAGAATGGGATTCTACTGGGTTGGAATCTGATAATCTAAATAATGCGGACTCTGATCAATCAATCGGCAAGTCTGCTACTTGGACCAGAGAGCTTCAGTCCGAGCCTGTTGCTATGTGCAGTGTAGAAGAAAATATCGTTTTTGCATGCCTTGGTTCTGGAATCTATATGATTGACAGGAATGCCAGTGAAATCTGGAGATCTCCCTACCCCAGATGGAGAGAGCTGGAAGATCTTGTTGGGCTGGATTCGATTGTTTCCATAGTTAGAAGGGAAGATGAGGTCTATGTCTTCTCATCATCAGGAGGATACTCGGCCATCTCCATAGTTACCGGGCATGAGATGGATAATGGTATTTTACAAAATCTTCCAGAAAAAATTCATGATGTTCGATTCGACCAAGATTCAGGGTGGATAATAATGCTAAACGGGAAGAAACTGGCCATATTAGATGACTTGGTTTCGAAGCCGGTAATTTTCAAAGTTCCTGGGCCGGTAATGGATGCTTTTCCCCATGGAGGAGGATGGATGTGGACGGGATGGCGCCATGATGGTTTTCTTTCAAACGACAAACTGAGTATCTTCCAAAGGAGCGAGGTGGGGGTTTCACTTCTAGGGGATAAAGTACTGACGAATAGCGGCTCTTGGAGTAGATTATTCGGAGATGGCACGTTACCAGATGAAAAATAGGGAGCGATGTTCACTCGATCTTAACTGTATATCCACACTTGCCACATGACTTACGATCTTTATGAACAGCTAGGAAAATGCCTGGGCCGCATGTAGGATTGGGACAGAAGTCAGCTCGCACTAATTTGTCTTCTTCAATCTTGTATTTTGACCATTTTGAATTCGCATTTGGGCTGTCTGACATCACTCATCGCCCCCTTCATCTGATGATTCATCTCCTCTAACTCTCTTATGTCTCTTTACGATGAAATTTGGCTCGATTGAAGATGCTTCCTCTGAAGAGTAGATTAGTGCTAGTCCGGTTGTTCTTGGCATTCCGAACCTTGTAGAAACGTCCTTGATGAAAACAAGATCTTCTTTGGCGCCGGGTTCGGCCTTAGCGGCGGCCGCAATCATCTGTGAAAGGTCAGGGGTAGGCGAATTTGGATGATTCCAAACAAATCTAATTTCGACCCTGTTTAGCAATGGGTTGTCTTTTCTATCAATTACTTGCATTTCTTCACCTACCTAATGTTGACTTTGAGGGCATAATTTCCCGGCCTAGTAATATTCAGTCTCTTAGCAACTTCGGACCTACTAGGATTGAGAATTACCACAAATCCTTGCCAGTCCGTAGTCACAGGTGAACTTGGACAGTGAGGACATATTACAGGGTCCTTTTTATTCTCTGGTTCAGGGAGAATCTGATTACATTCGCCACATGCAAATGGTTGCTTCGGCATTCTACTCATTCTCCTTAATCCAATCGGCGGCTCCGAGTCCGTCCATCTTACAATTTAGACCGATCTTACTAGCCCTAGGATCATTTTGATTTATGGCTTTAGAGACTACCCTAGATCTAACATGGGAACCTTCTTCGATGTGCTTACCTGACTGAGACCCCTCTATTCTTCTTATGCCCATATTCACTTGAATTGGCTCATCTAAAATCTGAGACTTGTGAAGTAATGCCTCGACAGGACCAATCCTAACGAATGCCCCATATTCAGAAACGTCAGATACATATCCATCCACAACTTCGTTATTCTCCATATTGAATAGAAGTGCCTTGAAGCTGACTGCCTGGTAAATTGCCCCGTCGCCATGTATTATTTTGCCTCTTCCCACCGGCTTGTGGTCGAAAGTTAAAACAGTGTAATTCTCGTCAATATCAAATCGCCCCTCGAAGGCATCATTGGCAAGACTATCTATGTGGTCAACTAGACTTTGTCCTTCTCTGATATACTCTGCAGGAATACGAATAGTGTCCTGTCGCTCTACAATACTGTACATTTTTTTTCCTCCAAAACAGACCTCTCCAAGGTTTGCCAGGACGGGTGGGATATCCCTCCCGTCCTTCATCGGCTGAGCCTCTGGAGGAGAAGTCCGTGCTACGGCGAGCTGCCTCTCCGGTATAAGCGCAACGGATGCAAAGATATGTCGGCTAACGGCAATAATCATTCAGACCTACGGTCTGAGAGAGAATATGGTGCGAACGTTCAAGAGTATTACAAATACCATCCGCTAATCTGATGGCATCTCATGATAGGACGAGTGGACAGGCCAAAGGCCGGAGGGCCCTGATTATTTCTGCAATAATGTCTCTCGTAATTTTCTATCCGTTGATTTTGGAGGGGGACTCTGTGATGGTTGAGTCGGAGAACAATTCAAAATCCATGACGGGCATTGTAGATTCTTGGGACGACGGAGGGCAACCATGGCCACAGCCTGGGAGAACGCCTGGAAGAATGTCTTCCAGCCCTGTGCACGACCCTGCCGGAGGAGTTGGCTCGCTATCCTCTATTATTGACCCCGTGATTAACTGGGAGTATGGCAACAATGATCTTGGTACAGACTCGCTTGGCACACCCATTGGAGATTTTAGCGGTTCACTACTTGTTGATTCGGAATCTCAAGAAAGATGTGGAGGGAGCTCTCTCTACACTGTGATCGTTCAGACTGAATCGTCCTCGGGGGATAGCTACCTTAGAATAATTGAAGGAGAAGACTCTGATCTAGCTTGGGAAGTAAACTTGGGGCAAACTGAGACAATCAAAGCATCTCCTATGATCGTCGATATTGATGATTCCGGCGGTCCTGAAATTATCGTTGTATACGATGTGACAGTAGGGAGTGATGTAACATTACGAGTGGACGCATGGTCCCCCGTGCTTGTCTGTGACGTAACTGGGTGGTCGTCAAGTGGCTCTCACGAAAGTCAATTACTCTGGAATTGGGAGGATCCGGACCTAATGATAAGCAGTGAAGAGGGACCTTACACTGGAAGCATTTGGGGAAGTCACAAGCCAACCTCGCAGCCACTTCTAGCCGACTTAGACCTGGATGGTGACGCTGAACTGGTCATCTCAGCCATTAGTGAGGGCGATAGTTCCCCTCAGGTGGTCGCCATCAATCTCCCATCATCTGGCTCGCCAACGAAGATATGGGACAAGAACTTGAGATATGGGAGTCATGGATCTGATCCAGTATTTGTTCAAACTGATGATAATACAGCTTACGTGATGCTGACCACAACTGAGTCGACGAATGGGGCCATGTGGCTATGGAAGCTAGACTCATCAAGTGGAGATCCCAGTTGGGACGGGAAGTCACTGGGCAACCTAGATGGTGATTCCAACGTCCCCCATATCAGACTCCCTGGACCCGTTGTAGCTAATTTAGATCAAGATGGCAGTCCTGAGATTATTGTGACTATTCCTACAGATGGAGATTCCTCCGGATACCTAGATGGGGCAGAATACAGGGGCCTTGAAGTCGCTAACGGCTCCGAGATATGGACTTACAGATCTCCCAATGGTTATGCTGATTCTCCTCCGCTACCCATTGATACGGATGGAGACGGAGACCATGATAGGATGTGCTGGATAACATGGTGGCAGACCACTACTGCAAGACATGGAATTACTGGCTGTGTAGATGATACGGATACATCGAGCCCAAATGAAGCGTGGTATCGTGATTTGGAGCAAAGCAGTGGTACCCCGAATGATGAGATTGCTGTCTCTCAACCAATTTGGATGGATATCGATGGAACTGATGAGCCAGAGTTGCTTGTGGCTTATGGGAGATCGCTCTGGGGCTTCGATGGAGCACAAGGTACTGGATCGGCTATCGGAACGGATTGGACGGATGATCTGGAATTAAATCAGCGGACATGGTCATCCCCTTCGTTAGCGGATATTGATGGAGATAATACATTAGACGTGGTCATCGGAGCTACTGTGGTTTCTCTCGAGAGCCCCGATATTAGACCTCTACTTGACGGAAGAGGAATTGAATTCGATCCGACTTCGCCCAACCCGGGGCAGAATGTTCAGATTTCAGCATTCATTGAGAATTCTGGAACTGGTAATCCCGATTCAGATATCGATGCGGTACTGTATGCGGACGGAATAGAGATAGGAAGGGAGCGTTTTTCGTCAATGCAACCTGTTTCTCCTTCCGGAACTGGATCTTTCGAATCTTTCTCTGTTGAATGGTCAGGCCCACTTGGAGACCATGAGTTTACATTGGAGATTGACCCATTTTCTAATTTGACTCAGACAAGGGAAGATAATGATGTGTTCTCCAAGACACTGTCTATAATCCCCACGTACAATGTTACATTCGAAATTTCCTCAGAGCCTCTGAGAGTTAGTCCGGGAGAGGCAATTGAAGCTAATCCGGCAGTTAGATCCACAGGGAGGCTGGCGGGAGCTTGGTCTTTGGAAATAGATGGAACGCAACTTCCTTCGGGATGGACCTGGGAGGATATTACCCCGGGAGGCAGTAACGGCGTTCAGATTGCAACTGGAGAGTCTTGGTCACCGTTGATCCAGATTGCCGCGCCTTCCAATGCCATGGGCTCGGATTCGGGTTTTCTTGGGTTGACAATGTCCCTAGACAGTGACTCTAACGTTAGTGTTTCGTCAATACTTCCCATTGAAGCCAATAGGACCAGGGGACTTTCTATTAGAGGCCCAGAGGGTGCATCATATAGCTCAGGCTACGGATTAGTTGGCGATTCCGCTAGAGCATGGATTGTTGTAGAAAATATTGGGAATGCAGTGGAGAATCAGATCTCCTTGGATTGGGGAAATACACTGTGGGGGAGTGACCTAAGATTAATTGATGAAGAGGGCGATGAGAGGTTCGCTTTGGTTCTTGATCCAGGGGAGAGACTGATACTGGAGGCTTATCTTGATGTACCCTTGGTAGATGATAATCAGCAGGCAGTATCAATTGGGGATTATGTTGAAACTTCCCTGACACTGTGTGTTGATGGAAATGAGGCTTGTCAAACTGTTGATTTGACATTCATAGCTTCAGGGGTGATTAGTAGGAGTCACATCAGAAATGTCCCCTCCGATGGCCTCGAGTGGATTGTGGAAGCTAATGCCCCCGTTGGGCAAAATTTTCTTTCATGGTCCCTCTCATCGGCTGGAATGGCAAAGACTGGTTGGTCATGGGACGCCTCGGGAGATCTGAGTATAAATGGAGATACTCTTACAATGAATATTTCTAGTGGAAGTGGAATGGGAATTTTGTCATTGGACCTTCCAAATGATGCGGCCCCCGCGTTTCACTACTTCGAAGGCGATAGTGAAGAGTCGTCATCGCATTCACTAAGGCTGTCTCTGGAGATACTCCAGATATTCAGGTCATCTATGGTAATCTCATCCCCTAATGATCAGCCATTCCTAGTGGAGGTCGATGATGAGTCACTGGTAGTCTTGAGACTGGAGAACCCTGGAAACGGCGACGATTCATTCAGTCTAGATTTTTCCGTAATACTAGATGAGAACATCACAGAAGACCCAGGAGTTCGTGTGTCATTTTCGAGAGAAATCGTATCCTTATCCGCTGGCAGCCTAACTACCGTGCCTGTAACTGTCCTCCTGCCTGAGAATACCCCTGCCAGAGTACCACTGAAAGTTTCATTTACGATGCAATCCGAAGGGGATTCCAATGTTTTCTCCACTGTCGAAATAATCTTTGAGGCCAGACAGGATCATCAGTGGGATATCTATCCATTCTTGACTGGTGGGTCCGGGGATATTCATGCAGACGGGGAAACATTCCAAGCCGAACCTGGAGGGTCAATTTCATTGGATGTCCTAGTAACAAATGTTGGAAATTTAGTAGACGATTTGACATTAGTAACATCGGTCACAACTTCTCTGGAGAGCGGCGACTCCTCAACAGAATGGATTTCGAGCGGGGGCACAATTTCTAATCTGGGAGTAAACGAAACTGGGACTATTAAGGTGAATACTAGTATACCTCCAAATGCATGGAGCGGGTCGTCAGCGGATGTGATTGTTACTGCTACAGCACAGGGCCAAGAAATTACAACATTCTCATTTTCGGTGGTTTCCAGCCATGTTCCTTCATGGAATGCATTAATTGATCAGGCTAACCTGGAAGTGGACCCTCAAGGCTCTGAAATTACACTTTCAGTATTACAGGCGGGGAACTCTCCAAGTCGCCCATACATCTCCATGTTCGTATCAGGAGAACAGGGTTGGGAAATCGGAAATATATCTGCGATGCCGGTGATAAATCCTGGATTTAGTGCCCCCCTGACCATCAACATTACCCCACCTAGTAACTCAATACATGGAAGAGCAGTTGAGCTGACCCTTAGGATCAAGGAGAGTGATTCCAGCGGATTATCCGAAATTGTATTCCCCCTGAGAGTTGCGGTAACTCATGATTTCTCTTTGTCTGGGCAGGGAGATTGGGTCGTTAGTCAAGATGGCGGCTACCCGCTAGCATTTATCGAGAATCTAGGGAATGCACCGAGTACAATTTCAATTCAGATACTTAGCCTGCCACTAGGTTGGGAGATTTCTGGAGATCAGTATGTCATACTGGGAGTCGGGGAGATTTCTGGCATTCCGATTGAGCTGTTACCCGATGAGAACTGGAATGGCGATGTTAAGACAATTAGAATCCTGGCCGAGGACTCTGAAGGCAACCAAAGAGAAATCTCAATAGACACCAGGAAAGAGAGTCACTCATGGTCCTCAAGTCCGGTGATTATCTCGACCTCGGGTGATGGCTATGTATTGGGAATACATCGAACCAGTACGGATAGCACCGTAATTGATTCTGCAAACGGGCCACTTCAGTGGAGTGATGCGGGCGGATGGCTATGGGACTCCTACACAGGTGGAAATGGGAGCCTGAGTGTTAATCCATCCACAATACTCGAGTATAGATCTTGGGTGTCCGAACCATCGTTAAGGCAGGCTAGTTGTTCTTTAGGAGGGAGTGTGAATTCTGTTGAAGCTAGTTGCACAATAATGAATGGGAGCGATAAATTTGCATATACCCTAATTCTTTCTGATGATCGGGGTAATATGCTGGACTCGATTTCAGGATCACTGGGGGCTGGAGAGTCTTCTGGAATGCTAAATCTCAGTGCAGATGAATGGAACCCTCTACCGGGGAGGAGCGAGTTGACAATTAGGGCCATTGATTCGAGAGGAATTGAGTTTTCATCGGATAGTAGCACATTCGAAGTTAGAAGAACTGATTGGAATGTCGGACTGGTTGGATTGGAAATTATAGGTACCGGACAGGATCAAGAAGTATCAATACTAACCAAGAGGGAGAATCATCAGATCTTAGATGGGTCGATATGTGTGATTGACATTGAAGCGGGGGCCTTTACCGCAGAATACATAGTCGATATGTCAGAATCTAGTGCTCTAGCGCCCAGACCTACCATAGATAGGCCGGATGTCAAAGATGGAGTGGAATTAGTGGCTAAGATTAGTTGTGGTTTCCCTTGGGATGTAGATTCAAATCCTTCCGATGATGAGGCGAGAATAATTCTATCTGGGTCAGATGAGTCAGAGGGGGGCTTCAGCGACTCTAGTACTGCATTAGCATCGGCTAGCTTGGTGATTGGGATTTCCATAGCTTTCGCATGGATGGCTAAGAATTTCAGAGAAAGCAGAGAAATGATGGAGAAGACTAGGCAAGCTGTAGAGAAAAGGGCATTGGAAAAGAAGGCCAATATGACAAAGAAGGCGAAGGATCTTGATGATAAAATAAGCAAGGAGGAAGAGATTCCAAGACCACCGGAAGAAGTATCCAAAGAGGCAGGAGGAGAAGTACCAGTGGAAGGCAAAGAAGACCTACTCGATAGCTTTGAACAACGCCTTAATCGTCTGAGATCTGAAAAGTAGTGGTGAGAAGATGTCCATAAATTCTAATCTTCCTAGTTTCCATACATTTGATCCGATAGTGAATGACCCACTAGACATCATTCCTGCAATACTAACATCTCTGGGAGGCGATCACAAAGAATTGAAGAAGGCGAGCCCCCATTCAATCGATATTCAGAATCTAAAAGAAGGGAGTGAACCTATTTTTGACCCTGCCACAATACTATACCTGTCCATAGGAGAATTAGATTCTGAGGGACGGAGGGCGGACTCAATAGACTCCAGCTCTGGAAAGGAAAGGCTGGGAAGGTTCCCCTATGGTGATGGAAATATCGTGACCTACCTCTTGGATAATACTAGAGAGAAAGGAGATATGACATTATTACATGATCTACTATTCAAACTAACTGACGGGTTGTCTGAAGAAAACTTAGGAGAGTTTGGATTCAGAGAGGGTTTTGGAGGTTTGACTCTCCTAGGATGGTTGAACACAGGAGAAGTATCAGAGTTACGTAGCGCAATACTCTCTGGGAGGTGGACCGTGCTTTCAGAAGAGCCTTTGGACGGTGGCGTGGACTATGCCTTCAGACTCTTGCTCGCAATGCTTAGATCCGCTCAAAGGAAGAGGTGCGGAGTCCTAATGAGAAGGCATTCATAGCTAGAACTCTTGACCGGTTAGGCGTTCGAACATAGTGGCATAAAGTTCTGAAGTTTGCCCAATTATTTCATCTGGAAGAGCGGGTATAGGAGGCTCTACAGTGCCTGCTTCTCTGGCATCATAAAGTTGCTTATAATGGCCTGTTGAAAGATAGTGTTCCCTAACAAACTCCTTGGACAATGACACAATCTTACCGTTCTCATAATCATCTGCTGCCCACCATCTATCCTCATCCAGAGTTCCGAATGAATCCACTAGAACCGGGACCCGTCCAGGTCCAAGTGCAAATTCTTTCTTTCCATCGACGTGAATGAGTCCTCTCTTAGATGCCTCCCTATGAATAATTTCATCTATCTTCACAACAATATCAAGGATAGCGTCGAACTCCTCCTCTTTTAGATTGGAGATTTCTAGCGCCTCTTTACGATCTAACAATCTGTCGAATTTCTCGAATTTAGTAGAAACTTCCAGATAGGGACTTGGAAGTTTGATACCTTCATATAGAACAGTGCCGGGTTGAAATCCGAATTCCTCTGGACCGACATCACCCCGATTATATCTCCTCCAACCTCCCCCAGCAAGGTAGTGTCTACAAATAACCTCTAGGGGGACGAAAACATTCTCCATATCTTGGGGAATTTTCCCCGGCTCCCTGATTACTTCAAATCGACGTGCTAGAACTCTGTCTGGTGCATTCATTTGGATAACATGGGTTTCACATATCTCGGCTTCTTCAACAAGTTTGAACCAATGGCAAGAAGTCCTGTTTAGGCTCTCTCCCTTTCTTGGGACCAAACTCGGTATAATCTGATCAAAAACGCTAATCTGATTCGTATACCTAAATTCTATTATATCCGGATCTTCCGTACTCCATACTTCCTTGACTTTGCCCTTGTATAGCATGCCTACCATGTTACAAGGAAGGGAAAGATGATGATGAACATTACTGAAAGACAATCAGATCTTTCAGCACCGCCGGGACTATATCCCAAGAACCTCGCCAAGTGATGGGGAGCGGATGATTGAAAGTATGAATTCTGGCAATCAGAGAAGTCCTCATCTGGCATTCATTGGCTATTTTTCGATTGCATTGGCAATATTGCTAGTCCTATCCGTACCGGCAAACGCTCAAGAGTATAGAAGTGGTTGGGACATTGTCGACAGCGGTACATTAGCTGATCTTTACTCTGTAGAGTCCGAGGGGAGCGAGGTATGGGCTTTCGGGGAAAATGGAGCTATGATATCGAGCAATGACGGAGGCCTATCTTGGGAGGCGGGCGAATCGCTCACTTCTTCGGATTTGACAATATCAGATTCAGGCTATGGCTCGTTCTTAGCCGCCAGTGAAGATGGTACGATTCTAATTAAGTCGGGAAATGAAATAATATGGTCAGATATTTCATTAGATATTGGGAATGAACTGGTCTACGGCGCATGCCTAACTGGCGATAATGCGGCAGTAATCGTTGGCGGAAATGGTTCTATTTGGACTTATGAAATGCAAGTATGGAGTGATCGCTCAGTTTCGGGAGAAGATCTCCTAGACGTATCCTTCTTGGATTCTGAAAGAGGGATTGCTGTCGGCGAGCAAGGAACAATTCTATTCTCCGATGATGGAGGTTCTTCGTGGGATTATAGAGATGCCCCCACTGAAGCTTCATCATCGAGGATAATAGACATAGAGTTCTTCAGTGAAATTAGGGCATATGCAATTACCGATGAAGGAGAAATTCTGAAGTCTTCGAGAGAGATTAACACTGCAGTAGGTTTTCTCTGGAATATGCAATATTTTGAGTCAGAAGGAGGTTCGGCTAATCTCGGAGTAAATCTTACGTCCATTGAGATTGCTACAACAAATAAATTTCTTCTTTCTGGAAACGATGGTTACCTCTCAATGAGTAAAGACGGAGGAAATATAGTATCCAGGCAGATGATACCCCTAGGCAACTCAACATCATTCAATGACATAGCTATGCTGGATGGCTTCAACGGGGTAGCCGTAGGCAGTGATGGCTCCCTGCTTTTGACCGAGAGATCTGGAGAGGATGAACAGGTTGGCTTTGAGGTCAGGGACTTCTCAGAATTTGGAAACTTTGTAGACTACTCAAAGGGGATGTTGATAGAGGGATTATATGCTACCATTAACATAGTAATATTTGGAATCTTTCTAGGATTCTTTCTCGGAATATCACTCTCGATGATGAAGACATCACCTACCACTCTCAAAGAAATTTCTCAGAGGAGGAGTTTGGTAGTAATCAAATCTACAGGAGTCATTTTTACTATTATTGGATTATCCTTACTTCGGTATCTAGTACCGATAATTCAGAATCTTGGACTAGATGGCTGGGAATATATTTACGCACCGATTGGAATTATCAATCCTGATGGAATTACTGGGGAGTTGCAATTCGAAAACTTCCTATTTCTAATACTTGGAGTAAGCCTCTTCCTACTGGGGATACTCCTCATTTCTGCGAATGGGGAATATAAAAAATCTCACTACAACATTCGAGGTAAAGAGATTATTTGGAATCCTTGGGGCATAAGACCTCTAAATTTCATTGCAACTATCTATACTGATATTTTCAGAAATACTCCTCTTATTGTCCAATTCTTGTTCATACATTTTGGAGTTCAGATAGGCGCGTTAATTGGAGACCCTGGAGCAGAAATGTTAGAGGACTCTAGTAATTTCATACTAACTTTCCTCAGGGATGATATCCTTTCTAACAGAGCCTGTGTCAGTGCAATATTTGCATTAGGCCTGAACTCAGGTGCATACCAATGCGAGACAATACGTGGAGCTATTTCCGCGATTCCCTCTGGCCAGATGGAGGCTGGAAGGAGCATAGGGCTAAATTACATGCAGACAATGAGACTTGTTATTATGCCTCAAGCAATTCGAATATGCATTCCCCCGATGGGAAATGAGATGGTTAATTTAGTCCTAAATTCATCGCTTGCAATGGTAATAGGTTATTCTGAGCTCACTCGTAAGGCCAAACTGATTAATGCGGTTACTTTTCAGGTATTCTGGTCCTATGGTATGGTCTTAATTTCCTACTTTATTGTTACTTGGACCCTGGCATTATTCCTAAGGTATCTTGAGAATAAGACCAGGATTCCAGGACTTGGGATATCCGGAGGGAGCTGAAATGGACAGTGTTCTAACTATCACAGATATGCACAAAACATATGCTGGAGGAGTTCAAGCGGTACGAGGAGTTTCGTTTGATGTCAATGAGGGCGAGTCAGTAGCCATTATTGGATCGTCTGGCAGTGGGAAGTCGACTGTTCTACGGTGTATTAACAGACTGATTGAGCCAACAGGAGGAGAAGTTAGGCTTCGTGGAGATTTGATTAATACTCCGTCAGCTGACATCAATAATGTAAGATCCCGTATTGGGATGGTGTTCCAGTCTTTCGAGCTATTTTCTCACCTTAGAGTCATTGATAATATCACACTTGGTCTGAGACATGTCAGAAAAATGAGCAAGAGAGACGCGGAAAGTGAAGCTCTTGGAGTTCTGGAAAAAGTCGATATGCTAGATAGGAAGGATGCTTTTCCTGGTAATCTGTCAGGGGGGCAGAAACAGCGTGTTGCAATTGCCAGAGCTCTAGCAATGAAGCCGGAAGTAATGTTGTTTGATGAGCCTACAAGTGCATTAGATCCAGAATTGATTGGCTCAGTACTGAAAACAATTCGAGGATTGGCTGATGAAGGGATGACAATGATAGTTGTAACGCATGAAATCAGCTTTGCTAGAGACGTGGCAGATAGGGTCATTTACATGGACAATGGAATAATTGCAGAGTCGGGAGAGTCTTCTATTATCGATAATCCAAAAACAGAACGCCTGAAGAGGTTTCTCTCATCTATCAACGAGGAAGATTAAATCATTCCCTGTGACGTCATGGCCTCTGCGATTTTTAGAAATCCAGCTATGTTGGCACCAGCAACGTAGTTTCCAGGCATTCCAAATCTTTCTGCGGTTTCGTATGCATTCTTGTGGATATCGACCATTATGGCATCTAGCCTAGAGTCGACCTCTTCACGTGTCCACGACAGCCTGAGACTATTCTGACTCATTTCAAGTCCTGAGGTAGCGACCCCTCCTGCATTGGATGCTTTTCCAGGAGCGAAAAGAATTCCATTCTTCAGAAATACTTCAACTGCCTCGGGAGTACAAGGCATATTAGCCCCTTCTGCTACTGCAATAACCTCATTCGCGACTAGCATTTCTGCCTCGGATTCGTTTAGCTCATTTTGTGTGGCGCATGGAAGTGCGACGTCCACATTGACACCCCAAAGTCCGTTTGGAGTAGGCTCTGGTTCTGAAGCGGTGAATTCGACACCATCGAAATTATCCGCATACTCTGAAATTCTTCCTCTTCTATTGTTCTTTAGATCCATGATCCAATCTAATTTCTCTCGATCGATTCCAGACGGATCGAAGATCCAGCCACTGGAGTCAGACATGGTTACTGGCTTTCCGCCGAGATCGAGAACCTTCTCGCATGCGAACTGGGCTACGTTGCCTGAACCAGATATGGACACTGTTGCTCCTTTGAACGATCTACCAGTTGTCGCCAGCATCTCACGTGCAAAGTACACTAGTCCATATCCTGTGGCCTCAGGCCTGATCAAGGAGCCTCCGTAAGACCTACCCTTTCCAGTAAGAACCCCAGTGAACTCATTAGCGAGTTTCTTGTACATTCCAAACATGTATCCAATCTCTCGTCCCCCTACGCCTATATCTCCGGCTGGAACATCTAAATTGGCACCTATGTGCCTCCATAATTCCATCATAAAGGATTGACAGAATCTCATTACTTCCGAATCAGACTTCCCCTTTGGGTTGAAGTCTGAACCTCCCTTTCCCCCGCCCATAGGCAGTCCGGTAAGGCTATTTTTGAATACCTGCTCAAAAGCTAAGAATTTCAATATAGACTGATTCACGCTTGGATGGAACCTGAGGCCTCCCTTGTAGGGCCCAATCGAGCTACTCATCTGAATTCTGAATCCCCTATTTACTTTCAGATTTCCATCATCGTCATACCAAGGCACTCTGAACTGTATAATTCGCTCAGCTTCTACCATTGCCTCGATTACTGGCATATACTCCGGATACTCCTTGATCACAGGAGTAAGGCTGTCGAGAACTTCCTCTACTGCCTGATGAAATTCAGGCTGATTCGGGTCTCTTGCAATTACGCTCTCATATACTGATTTAATTCTGCCATCCATAGCACTCACCGACGGTTGATAGATTCCTTTCTTAGGTATCAGCCGCTTTTGCGAGTGGCCTTTCCCTTTTGAATTATATCCACCTGGGCATTAAAGAAAGTACCAATTAAGAGAATAGAATATTCTCGGATACTTGTGAAACCTTACCTTCAAATCCTGGCAGGGTCATTACGTAGAATACGGCCTGACTGACCTGTCTATTTCTCAGTGCCTCGGCAATAGGCGTGTGTTCTCTCAGCCATCTGGTCCTGCCATCGTCCCCAACGATTCTTATATCTACTTGGGACATTCTAGGCTCGGCTAGTAAGAGCTTGATATTAGGGACATCTATGGCCACATAACCCGGCTCTAAACCGGCCCTCCTGGCAATATCATCTTCAAATTCTCTCCTCTTGTTGGAATCTGAAGCAAGCTCTGCTAGTAAATCGACATCGGCCTCATTGAGTTCTTGCCTTCTCCTAGATAAGCAAACTTTGAGCAATTGCCTGTACTTCAGTCTTCTAATCATATCTCGAGCGAAATCTCCTGCCTCGTGCATTACTTGCCAAATCTCTGCGTCTACCCTCCTCTGGAGATCGAAGGTATCGGGAGTGTTTTCTTCACTTCGCTCTACGGCCCTTGAGAGCATGACCTCTGTGACCCTAGTCACTCTATGGAAATATACTGCACTGTACATCAGGCCTCTGGCTACGAGCATTCCTTCGAGTGCCGGTAGACCGCCTTCTTCGACTGATATATCCCCTCCGTGCCTCTTCAGGCACCTGATTAGTCTTCTATGATCAATCACTCCGTGCTTTACACCTGTAAAGTGTGAGTCTCTAAGAAGGTAGTCAATTTGATCACAATCTACGGGACCATGGACAAGATGAGCCATAGTCTTATCATTTTGGACAAAATCTGTCTGCCCTTCTGACCATGAGAGCAGATTTCTCTCCGAACCTCTAGCATCAGGACCTCTTATCAGGCCTGCTACCTCATTAGGATCTATGCCGTGATTCTCAAGGATCTCTGGTACGCATATTCTCTCCTGAATTGAGGATTCTTCGCCATCCCTTAGTACATCATAGTCGCCAAGAATAATTCCCTCGGTAATTGACATATGGTCCAAACCTCCTCTCTCGTGTAAGATATGTTCTAATGTATGGGAATAGGGACCGTGCCCTACATCATGCAATAGTGCCGCGACGCTTACCGCTTCGGTCTCCGAACTATCAAGACCCAGAGAATCGGACATCATACCGGCGACATGAGATACGCCGAGGGAATGCTCGAAGCGAGTATGATGGGCTCCTGGGAATACTAGATGTGCCAGTCCGAGTTGTTTGATATGGCTTAGCTTATTCATCTCAGGGGTTTTGAGAAGTTCCTCTCTGACACCATCAATCCTGAACTGTCCATGGATTGCGTCATTGATTGTTTTCATGCGAGTCCCGACCATGCGAGAGCGTGCCTCCCATTAATGGAACTGCCTAGATTTGGTGATGATAATTATAATTCAATTGTATTTCATATGAGATACAATTAATACCCTCTCCCCCTTTCGACAGTCTAGTAGGTAGTCGCTATGTCCGGTCACAGTCCAATGGTCTCCCTTAGAATTCCCGAAGATCATATTCTTGAGATAGATAGGATGGTAGGCTTTGATGGAATGAGAAATCGTTCTGACGTCATCAGGTCCGCAGTTAGAAAATATCTCACTGATGAACATCAGGTTAGTGGCGATAAGGTAGAGGTCAATCTAGGTCCTGAACTAAGTTCCAGAATGGGGGATTTCTGCAAATTACATGGCGAAAAACCTGATTCGGTTTTGAGGCAAGCGGCTAGAGAACACATTAGAAACGTTACACTTGAAAACAGTAAAGTTACAGATATGATTTCTTCCAGAATGAATGAG
>CETY01196212.1_pt1 | contig 34778 bp, 17 predicted proteins | sample 361551 | NCBI WGS metagenome assembly CETY01 (sample SAMEA2623135, study PRJEB7988) | marine metagenome | biome: marine biome (ENVO:00000447); feature: deep chlorophyll maximum layer (ENVO:xxxxxxxx); material: "saline water (ENVO:00002010), including plankton (ENVO:xxxxxxxx)" | depth 45 m | reverse complement strand
TATCACATATACTATGATGACAAGTGTTTGTTTAAGGATCTAGATGAGGAGGAGTTTGATATTATCTGGGGCAGGATCTATAAGTCTTATCATACAGATAGTTTGTCGTACTCTCTCATTATGGGAGATACTAGTTTAGAGGAGAGTTCTTTCTAATGCACCCTCTTGATAACTTGGAGGACTTTACCGATGATTGGATTGCTCATCTACAGGAACCCACTTCTAATGGCATGAGTAGATGTCCATATGCAAAGAAGGCTAATCTCAGACTTAGAAAGGTATATGACTATTTCTCTGCATATGACTTCTGGGAAGTAGTGTCAGATGAATGTGATAAGTTCGATGGCACTCATGATGTAGTAATTGTTGCAGCACATAGTAACGCGAATCATATTACTACAGAGTCTATAGGCGGCGGCGTTGATGCTCTGAATACTTTCTTAAACTGTAAGAGGAAAGACTTATGGTTAGTCACTAAGATTGATCAGTTATTTACAATCGTTATGGTTCAAAAAATTACCGCGTTGGACGACTCTGCCAAACTCTTAGATAGTAAGGGATATTATACGACTCGCTATAGTGATAACCAAATGGAGAAAGTAGTCACTGGTCGTAGAAGGTATCGTGAAAAATTATAATGTATAGATAACTTAATGAAACAAACTTACGAAATGAATGTCGAATTGGATGCCAAGGCACTAGAGTACATCTACGAATCGGTTCAGTTCCGCTTAGAGAACGACACACATTTATTGTATCATCCAGACATTCGCAAAGACTTAGAGGATATGCTTGCTGAATGGGAAGATGAATACTTATAATGTGTATATTGGGGAGTCTCAAATTATGAGAGATATTCCCGAAGGCGATATTAAACATAAACTGGATTACTTAACAGAATATTTTAAACACTATCCTGATGATTCTCTGCGTCATGAAGAGATACGAGTGATTAAGAATGAAGAGCAAAAAGATTAATCCGCCCAACTATGGGTTTCTGGATGTTACACTGGAAAAGAGTCATACAGATTTTCTCTACTCTTTAATAGAGAAGTATGAACCAAAGCAATCACATCAACAGTGGATGCTTATAGATGATGGTAATCGCTTTCAGAAAGAAGTTTTAAACGAAGCAGTAAACGAGTATATTGAAGAGTGGGGGTTTCCTGAGAAACTCAAAACAACTCATATACATGAACTTACCTTTCAGAAGTTCTGGGTGAATAAAACTGGTAGGGGACAATATCAAGCATTACATAATCATGACTCAGTGTTTTCTTTTGTGGCATGGTTGAATATACCTTATCATTCACAAGAGGAACAACATGTTCCACATACTATGCACCCAGAGGCAGGGGACTTTATACTTACCTATAGTGATATTGTAGGTAGGACTCGTAAGGTCAACTGGAAATTAGAAAAACAATACAATGAGGGACATCTATTACTCTTTCCAAGTGACTGTTATCATGCGGTTTACCCCCATTGGTTAACAGATGAAAAGAGAATATCCGTTGCTGGCGACATCACAATCAACAGCATGGTTTACGGAGAAGCCTATGATCAACATATGCCTCTAGGTCCCTGTAATAGTCAGGAGTTCCTTTGATTTCGTGACTATATAATATAACACTATGGACAAATTGATTTGACCGTGGTATACTTACTATGTACTGACAATAAGTTATGGCTAAAGGATTTACAGTAAAAGCAAACGCTCCCAAGACTAAGAAAGTCGAGGATGATTTTAATCTTGAGGAAGCGAAGGCATTAGCAAAAGGAAAAGCGATCGTATTCTGTCTACCAGGCAGAGGCGTGTCATATATCTTCCTCAAGAATTTCGTTCAACTTTGTTTTGATCTAGTTCAGAATGGTTCTTCTATTCAGATCAGTCAAGACTACTCATCTATGGTCAACTTTGCACGTTGCAAGTGCCTAGGTGCAAACGTATTGCGTGGACCTGATCAAGTTCCTTGGGATGGTAAACTCAAGTACGACTGGCAACTCTGGATTGACTCTGATATCGTCTTTGATACAGAGAAGTTCTACCGTTTGGTTTGGATGCAGAAACAGATTGCAGGTGGTTGGTATTGCACAGAGGATGGAAAGACCACTTCAGTGGCACATTGGTTGGAAGAAGAGGACTTTGCCAAGAATGGTGGGGTTATGAATCACGAAACCATTGAATCTATCTCTCGTCGTCGCAAGCCTTTCACAGTTGACTACACTGGATTTGGTTGGTTGCTCATCGAGAACGGTGTATTTGAACATACAGAGATGAAGTATCCTTGGTTTGCACCTAAAATGCAAGTCTTTGACTCAGGAGAAGTCCAAGATATGTGTGGAGAGGACGTTTCTTTCTGCTTAGATGCAAAAGAAGCTGGTATGGAGATTTGGATTGATCCTAAGATTCGCGTTGGACACGAAAAAACAAGGATTCTCTAATGGATACTAAGTACAAAGTAGTCGAATTGGGTACTTCTGGATGGTGTGTAAACAATCCTAAGCAAGATACAGGTCTTACTAAGGACGAAGCACAATCCAGACTGGAGTTTTACCTCTCAGAAGGTATTTCTCCAGACCGATTACGGGCTCAAATTGATAAATAAAAGAAAAAAAGGAAAGTAGTTATGGATTCAGATCCTACAAAGTCACCAAGGAATGTAGAAAGCGCTGGTTTTAAGGACGGCAGTGTCAAAGGTCAGTACGATGTTAGCGCTCAAGCTCGCAAAAAGGCTGCCGCAAACACCAATTCATCACAGTCTCCACTATCTGCTGGTTGATATTAACTTATAATTCTTTCAAAGACCCTAAAAAGGGTCTTTTTTTGTGTCTAAATACATAATGATAATAATTTTGTCCAAGATGAAGTTAAAAAACACCCAATTCACCATTCCTGACGATGGTTTTATCGAAAAACCAGAAGAATCAGACGATATGTTGCGTGAAGTTGTTGGCGATGACACTAATGATAAGAAAAGAAAACAAAATCTGAGTGAATAATGTCCAAAATCGATAGAGCGTTAGTCCAGAAAAGGTATTTTCGGGATATTAGTCTTAGTTTTGCAAAGCATCCTGTCACAGATGACATTGGATCTTTGACAAATGAGGATGCAATCAAGCGATCTGTTGAGAATTTGGTAAGAACTAAGCTTGGAGAGAGGTTTTATGCTCCACGTTTAGGAAGTGAGATTGAAAATTCTCTATTTGAGAATGCTGATGAGGCTATGGCCTACAGTTTAGAGGATGATTTGTACCTTCTGCTAGAAAACTTTGAACCTAGAATCAATAATATTAAGTGTCAGATATCTGTTCCTATTGATACCAATAATTTAAACATAACTATTGCTTACGATATCGTTGGATTAACTATTCCAAGACAAAATGTAGACTTTATCCTTCAATCAACTAGAATATAATGTCCTTCAATCAATTCACAAACCTAGACTTCGCTGATCTTCGAGCTCAAATCAAAGATTACCTTAGAACTAATAGTGATTTCTCAGATTTTGACTTTGAGGGATCTAACTTTTCGATTCTAATTGATCTTTTAGCGTACAATAGTTACATTACTGCCTACAATACTAACATGGCAGTCAATGAGTGCTTCCTTGACAGTGCAACTCTAAGAGAAAACGTTGTTTCACTTGCTAGAAACATTGGATATGTACCTAGATCGACTAGATCTGCTAGGGCAGTCATCAATTTCTCAGTAAACATGGGTGACAATGAAACTAGAATCGTAACTTTGAAGGCTGGACAGGTTGCCTTAGGTGCTCAACAAGGTGGATCTTACATTTTTTCGATTCCAGACGACTTTGTTGCAACAACAGACGAAACTAATGTAGCTAGATTTAATAATTTAAACATTTACGAAGGAATTTACCTTCAAAAAACTTTCCAAGTTGATTATTCTCAACCAAATCAACGTTTTATTCTTCCAAACGCAAATATTGACTCAACTTCTATTCGTGTTATTGTCGAATCTACGACAAAAGAGATTTATACACTCTATGATAACATTTTAAGAGTCGATGCTACGTCAAAACTCTTCCTAATTCAAGAAATTGAAGATGAACAGTATGAACTTCTCTTTGGAGACGGTATTTTAGGAAAAAGACCGCCAGCTGGAGCTACAGTTACCGTAAATTACATTGTCACAAATGGAAAGAACGGAAACGAAGCTAGAAAATTCTCATTTGTCGGAGTTTTGGAGGATGATCAAGGGCAATCGGTAACATCAGGCATCTCAGTTGTCAGAACTTCACAGGCAGCAGCTGATGGAGACAATATTGAAGACATTAGTTCTATCAAATACCTAGCACCTCGTATATACTCCTCACAATACCGTGCAGTGACGGCAAATGACTACACAGGTATAATTCCATTCGTGTATCCTAACGTTGAATCTGTGACCTCCTACGGTGGAGAGGAACTTGATCCACCTGAGTATGGAAAAGTGTTCATTTCCATCAAACCAAAGAATGGTTCTTTCCTTTCACAGATTACAAAGGACGATATCTCCAGACAACTTAAACAATATTCTATTGCTGGTATCAAACCAGAAATTATTGACCTCAAATATCTTTACGTTGAAGTTGACACTTCTGTCTACTACAATAGTAACGCACTTTCAGATGCCACTGAATTAGTTACATCTGTAACAAAGGCTTTGACATCATATTCACGATCATCTGATATCAATGCTTTTGGTGGAAGATTTAAGTACTCTAAAATTGTTGGATTGGTTGATAACTCTGCAAGGGGTGTTACTTCTAACATTACAAAGGTAAAAATGAGAAGGGACATCACTCCTGAGATCAATACTTTTGCAACTTATGAACTTTGTTATGGAAATGCGTTCTTTAAACAACGTAATGGATATGGAATACGTTCCACAGGATTTAACGTAAGTAATATCTCTGGAACCATTTACATGGGAGATATTCCTATCGCTGGAACTGATGTAGGTAAGATCATTTTCTTTAAACTTGAAAACAACCTACCTTTAGTCGTCAAAAATGATGCTGGTACAATTGATTACGTTCACGGAGAGATCAATCTTGATGTGGTAAATATAACAGGTACTTCTTTAGCGAATGGTCAGATACAGGTTGAGGCAATTCCTCAGTCTAATGATGTTATCGCTCTTAAAGATCTTTATCTACAGTTAGACGTTACCAACAGTTCTGTTAATGCACTTCCTGACGTTGTATCCTCTGGTGAGAATACATCTGCTACTGCCTACGTCACAACATCTAGTTACGCTAGCGAATCAATCTACACAAGATAAATGACAGATATTAAAAGAGTAAAGATATCTCATTTAGTTGAGTCTCAGATTCCTGAGTTCATTAACGAAGAGTCTGCACTGTTCCAGTCTTTCCTAGATCTGTATTACCAGTCTCAGGAACATCAATCAGGTATGACTGACTTGGCAAACAACCTTGCCGAGTATAGAAAGATTAGTGCCTTCAATAATGAGACTTTAATACCAAATACCGCTCTTACCGCATCTTGTTTTGCTGGTGACGACGTAATTGAAGTTGCTTCAACAGTTGGTTGGCCAGATACTTATGGTTTGTTGAAGATTGAAAACGAGATTATAACTTACAAGTCTAAAACTGCCACATCCTTTGTGGAATGTGCTAGAGGATTCAGTGGTATTGATCAAATATCAAAAGACGATGATGCTGAGTTCCTACAGTTCAACGAAACAGAGTCAGTTGCACATCCAAGTGGATCTGTAGTCTTAAATTTAAGCAATCTATTCCTACAAACATTCTTTTCAAAATTCAAGACTGAATTTTTGCCTGGATTTGAAAACAGAAACTTTATCTCTGGTACATCTGTTACTAACATCCTTACTAGGGCAAAAGACTTCTACATGTCGAAGGGAACTGACGCTTCCTACCAGATTCTTTTCAAACTTCTATACGGTGAGGACATTGAACTCCTCAAACCGATTGATAGTACTCTAACTCCGTCTGCAAACGTATATTTCAAAACCAAACATGTTTTAGTTGAAAACCTTTTCGGTGGACAACCATTGGAATCTATTGGTAATTTCTTATTCCAAGATGTTGCTGGAATTGGTACTGTAAGTGCTTCAATCTACAATGTAGAGTATAGACCGATCAACCAGACTGACTTTTTCGAGTTGTCATTGGACTCTACATCATTTGATGGCAATTTTCAAGTGCCTGGTAAGACAAAAACACTTGAGATCATTAATGCTGCGTCAAGTACGATTGTAGTTGACTCTACAGTTGGATTCGGACAGTCAGGAACTCTTCTTGTAAGACCTACAAAGGGTTCTAACTTCCTAAACGTCAGTTATAACGATAAAACTATTAATCAGTTCCTAGGCGTTTCTGGAATCTCTACTGACTTGATATTTGGTGCAGATATTCTTGAAAATAAACTTGCATACGCTTATGCTGGTTTTGGCCAAACATCTATAATGCAATTTAGACTTGTAAACGTCATTGATAATGCAGATGCAAGTCAATCCACCAATATGCAAATTGGTGACAGTCTTAAGTTGCTTTCATTCGGTACAGACTTAGGGCAAAAGCCACAATTCAATAACTGGATCTATAATATTCCTTCCAGTCATAATATTTCTAAAGTTAGTCAGGTAAACGTCAATACTTACAGAATTAGTATCTTTGATTCTGTTGTTTTCTACGTTGACGAAGTTTTAGTCATCAAAAATCAAAATGGAGAGTCTTCTCTTATTACAGTTAAGGATATTGAGTATGACGCAAGCAATACTTCTAAGGTCTATGCAAATACTGTTGTTGTTCAGACTGCCACAGCAATTCCAGTCAATCCAAATGTAATTACAAAAACAGTTACTAAAGCATCTCACAACTCAGACTATTTCCCAGGCGTAGATGAATTTCCTGTTGGAGTTCATAATAGTTACTTAGATAAGAACGAAGAATTCTTCTATATCACTTCTTCTGGTCTACCTAACTATCCTATCTTTGCAACTGATAATAAGGTCTTTACAAAAAGTTCCTCAGTGGAGGTTGTGGACGGTTTTGGGACACCTTTACTTGGTGGTGGGTTTACTTATACCCTACAGTCTTACGACTCCTCATTCAGTCTAGGAGCAAACACTAATCAACTCCTAAATCACAACTATGTAACTGGTGATAAGGTTTATTGGGACAATTCAACCAATAGTGGTATCAGCACTGGTATCTACTTTGTAACTGCTATCAACCAAACTGACTTCTACTTGTCATATAGTGGTTCTGATGTATTTGCTAAAAAATACATTGCTGTTAGGACTGATACTTCTGGACAGTTCATCTATAAGTCGGGATGGGAGAACAAAACTCTTAAAAACCAAAAAATTCTTAGAAAGTATCCTAATTACAAACAACAGACTTTATTCGACGATAAGAACCAGAGACAAATTAATAACAGAGCAGTTGGACTGTTAGCAAACGGTGTTGAACTATTCCCTCCTACTGTTTTTGATGAACAGATCTTCCACGGTGACATCACAGAAGTTAAAGTCACTAATTCGGGTAAAGATTATGATGTTATCACAGGACCTCCACTCATCATCAACGATCAACAGGGAAGTGGTGCTTTTGCTCATGCTAATGTCTCTGGATCATTCAGAGAGGTTAAACTAGTTACTCCTGGCATCGGATATCAGGAAAAACCTAAGATTACTGTTATCGGTGGTAACGGAACTGGTGCCGTTCTTGAGTCTAACCTAGTCAGAGGTCGTATTGTAGCTAACTTCAAGGCTGATGGTACATCTGTTAATACATTTGACGAAAGTATCACCTTCCAAAAGAGACATAACTTTGAATCTGGAGAAGGCATCATTTATGATGCAAGAGGTAACACTCCTATTGTCAATATCGTTGATGGTTCAACATATTATGCTGGTGTTATCGATGAGAAGACGGTTAAGTTACATAAAACACCTGAAGATGCAAAGGCAGGCATTAATACCGTAAATATTGGAAATATTAGTTTTGGTTTCCACAGTCTTACGACGGTGCAAGCGAAAAACACAATTACTAGGATCTATGTAAAAAATTCTGGATCTGGTTACTCAAACAAGAAAGTCATCGTTCAAGGTAGACCAACTAACGGTGATGCACAGTCAGGTATTAGCACATCAGACGATTATGTTCTTGCATTTAATCATAACTTCAATAATGGTGAAATTGTTGAGTATTCTTCGGATGGAATTATTGCAAGTGGTCTTTCTACAACCACACAATATGCAGTTAAGGTAATTGACAATAATAGATTTAGATTATGTGATGTTGGAGTTACTACACAAAGAAATCTTACCAATTATAACAAAAACAAGCCAACTGTCATTCGTGGATTTGGTTCTGGTAAGCATACCTTCAAATATCCTCCCATTATTGTTAATGTTGAAAGTTTATCTGCTATCGGTAGTACAACTGCCATTCGACCTGAGTTTTCACCTTTGGTTCTTGGTGAAATCGAAAGTGTTTACCTAGAAGAGGGTGGTACTGGTTATGGTTGTACTAACATCATGGATTTCCACAGAAGACCCGATGTTGGTATCTCCACTGTTGTTTATCAAGCACTTCTCAAACCAATCATCATTGAAGGATCGATCGTAGACGTTCAAATCCTTGCTTCTGGTAAAGGATACCGTAAAGACTCTGATATCGTCATCTACAGTCCTACAGGCGACTTTGCAGACATCAGACCAGTCATCACTGGTGATAAGATTACTGGTGTAAGAGTTCTCGACGGTGGTATCGGTTATAAATCAGGTGATACTACACTTGATCTACAAAACAGAGGTAAATCTGCAAAGTTCATTGCAAATGTTCGTGAATGGAAGATTAACCAAGTTCAGAAGAACGATGCCATTATTAGTGATGAAGATTCGCTACTTACTAAACCAAGTACAAACCCTGCCTTCCAATTACAGACAATAGGCATCTATCCACCACAAAAACTTAGATTCCAGCTTGGAGACAATATCGATTCTGGTAATCTAGAGACTCCCAATGCTTTTCACTCCCCTATACTCGGTTTTGCTTACGACGGTAATCCAATTTATGGTCCTTATGGATATCAAACCCCAACTGGAGGAGCCGTTAGAAGATTGCAGTCAGGATACATTCTTGACACCACTCCGAGATCGGGTCTGAGACCTCCTGGCTTTGCCTTTGGGTATTTCACCAATGATTACCTCTTTGACAACTCTGGAGACCTTGACGTGCATGGTGGGCGTTATTGTGTGACACCACAGTACCCCGATGGATCATATGCTTACTTCTACAGTGTAGATGTTGATTCTAGTGGAGTTGCTAAACCAAAATTCCCATATTTACTTGGTTCATCATTTAAGGACAGTCCAATCGAAGAAAACTTCACAACTTTCTTCAATCAAGACATTGATATTGCATCTAGAGAAATTACAAGAAACGTAGCACCATATTATCTCTCTTATGGTAATTCTGACTACGAATTGATTGATGATGTCAAGGATGCCCTAAAACAAGAATTTGAAGTCACCAAAACAAAGAGTTCTGGTATTTCTTCCGTAACTATCTTTTCTAGAGGTGATGGATACAAAGTTAATGATGTATTGGAACTTGATAATAGTGGAACTAACGGAACTGGAGCAAATATTGTTATTGGATCAGTTCTGGGTAAACCTGTCGATAAAGTGGAGATTGGAGTTACTACTTTCCGTGGAACTGAGTTAGTTAAGACCAAAGAAACGATTACTGGTGTAACAACTATACCTCATGAGATTGCAAGTGGTGAAACTGTAATTTTAAGTGGTATTAGCACTGCGGACTTTACTGAGTTCAATGGTATCCGCAAAGTTAGCGTTATTACTAGAACATCTGGTCTTTCTCAATTCTTAGATAACGTTAATACCACTGGTGTTAGCACTGCCATCTTTGTTACTGATGTAAGAGGGTTTGAACCTGGCGATAGGATTGGTATTGGTACGGAGAACATGACAGTTACCAATATTGACTCAAGGTTCTCTAGATTGTTCGTAAACAGAGAAAACTACGTTGGTGCTGCAATGACCCACGCAGTTGGCACTAATAACATTGTTTTAAAACCAACTAAGTTCTCTTTCCCTGTTGGTAATTCAACTGTCACTAGATTTACCTTTGAGAACAGCACCACATACTTTAATCCACGAGAAACAGTCGGTGTTGGCTCTACAGGCACACATTACAGTATTCCTCTTACAGGATTATCCACAGCTGTATCACAAACCATCGAAAACAGGTTTGTGCCTCAACAACGAATCTTTATTAAGGGACATACGTTCTTTACAGGTCAAGAGTTGACTTACAACATGGGTATTGGTGGAACATCTCTTGTATGGGCAAAAGTTTCTGCTGGTGCTACATCTGGTGTCGGAACCGAGGTTCTAGTTAACGATAGTAGTGTTTATGTAATTAACTTTGAACAAGACTACATTGGATTATCTACAACTGGTATTCCCACCACAGGTAATGCAATTTGGTTCTATGGTGTTGCTTCAAACGCTGGATTTGCACATTCCTTTACCACCAACTTCCCTAAAGTTACAAGTAAGGTAGAAAGGTTCTTTGGAGAAGTTGGAGTTAGTTCTGTACACGAATTATTGACTGGTGACATTATTACACTGGATGCACTTCCACAATCTGCTGAAACTGTTGAACTTAGGTATGATCCAGTTGTTGCTAAGATTACAACTGCAAAAGTTGGATTCTCCAAGTCTGATTTCACTGCGGACTTAAGAAGTTTCAATATCGCAGATGATGACTTCCAAAGTGGTGATAAAGTTGTTTATTACGATAATGGCAACACTATTGGTGGATTAGTACATAATGAGACTTACTTTGTGCTTAGAGAAGATATTGATAACATCAAACTCTGTAAATACAAGTCTGATGTGTCTGAATCTAATCCTGTAGCGATTACAACTATAACAACGCCAACTTCAACCAATCCAAGTTTTATTGCTAAGGTTAATCCTCCATTAGAGTTCATAACTGGTAACATCATCACTTTTGATGTTTCGGATCAAAGTTTGTTGGATATGAAACTTGATTTCTTTGGAGATCTTAATTTCACTCAAAGGCTTGATGTTAGTGGAACTAATGATGATGGATTCAACATCATAAGAGATGGTATCTCTGGAAACGTCGGTTCTACAGTTAAGATAACAACAAACACTGATTGGCCTAAAAAGACCTTCTATGACTTGACTCCTGTTGTTCCTTCTGATGCTAGAAAGACATATGGATCTTCTGACACGGATGTTACAGGTAGAAACAACATAACATTTAAAAATGTCGTTCTTAAGACTGATCATGAAATTATCAGAAAAGATGATAAGGCATTTACCTTTAACTTGAAGGAAAAACCAACTGCACCTCAAAGACTCATATCCAGAGTTGGTGTAAGTACAATCACATATAGCACTGCTTCTAGTAATGCTAGAGGACCTATTAAATCTACCAAGATTAATTTTCCAGGCAAAGGATACACTATTCTTCCTAGAGTCATTGGTTTTGCTAGTACACAAGGTAAAGATGGTATTGTCAAAGTTTCATCTCCTGAGATTGGTCAAATTGACATTATTGAAAGAATCAAAGATGGATTTGACTATCCTACTGATCCTACTCTACTTCCCTTCCTAAGCGTCCCTGCAATCGTTGATATCAGCGGTATTGCAAGAATGGATGAGATTCAAGTGGTTGACGGTGGTACAAGATACAACCAACCTCCCACACTTGCAGTTCGTGGTAATAACAGAGTAAAAATTGTTGCGACTGTTAAAGGTGGATCAGTTGATAAAGTTGACATCTTAGAAAATGCTTTTGAATTCACTGAACCACTTAGTGTCATTACAACAAACAACTCCAATGGTTATGACATTGATGCTATCACTCATAGTGGTACAAGTGTTACAGTTGAACTTCTTTTAGATCCACAGTTCAATCTTCCCGTAACAACAGGCTATGGATCTACAGATGTCAAGTTACCATTTAATGTTGGTGATAAGGTATTTGTTGAGAACTGTAGAATCAAACCAGCTTCACTTGCAAATGGAGAAGGTAACTTCAACTCTGATGTTTATGACTTTGCGTTCTATACCGTAACTGGGATTAATACCACAAATTCAACTGTTACATTTGACATGGGAAATGCTCCTGGCATTTCTACGGTCACACTTGGTTCTTATGATGATGACTTCACTTTAGGATCTATTGTGAACTTCAATGATATGGCGAAGTTCAACATGACAATCATTGACGATGCTAAGTTCCTATCTGGTGAAAAAGTTACATCCAATAGATTTGAGGGATTTGTTGCAGAAGGTGGTTGGCAAGGTAAGATTAGTCAACTTAGATTGAGAGACACTATCGGAACTCTCAGATCTGGTGACACATTAGTTGGTGAAGTTTCTGGTCTAAAAGGTAACGTAAGAGATGTAAACAGATTTAGTGTTAGAACAACTCTCGGCGTTACTAGAGATAAGGTTACTAAGAATGACATGAACATTGGAATCCTCAACGATTTCAGTCAAAGATTATCGGATAACTTCTACTTCCAAAAGTTCTCATACTCAATCAAGAGTAGACTTCCATATAACACATGGAAAGAGTCTGTAAGATCTATTGTTCATCCATCAGGATTCTTAGAGTTCTCGGACTTGATTATTGAAAGTGATTCTAAGAAAGATGCAACTACACTAGATCTTGTAAATGTTGGTATTGCTAAGTCCAACAATATGAAGGTTAAGGCTGTAGATACAAAGGTAGATCTCATCTTGAACATTGATAATGAGATTTACTTGGGTAAGAGAACCAACTTTGCCATGGTAACTGAGGACGATCAGTTGGATAATGGTTCAATACAGAGAATCTTCTTCCCAGAAGGCAGACCAATTAAGAGTTTCATTATGAACAAGACTAACAAAGTCTTGAACTTAGATGATATCTCCGCTGGTTTTAATGGTACTCATAATAGATCAGGAACACTAGTTGGTAGTAAACAGTTCTCACTCTCTGTTGGGGGTGAACCCGTATTCAAGAAGTCATACAATTCTGCGGCAACTGCTAATGTTGATCTTGCATTAAATATCATTAGTATCCAGAATCATAACTTCCAAACTGGACAGACTGTAATTCTTGATACTCAAGGTGGTTCTAAGATTGGTATTGCAACTACATCTCATACCACAGGAACTAAAGACATCATCATGGCTGCCAGATCATCTGGTATCGGTGGTAGTGCAATGTTTGAAAATGGATATAATGTTCAGATCCCAGGTCCTGTTACAGGAACCGCAGTCACTGCTAACCCACCAGGCGACTTGTTTAGGATCTATGGATTTGGAAATATTGATGGTGGATTGCCTGGCATCTCCACTAGAGGTCAAGATGCACGATTCCAAGTTAAGTTTGATTTTAATCAAACTACAGGACTGTGCATATCTACAGCAGTTACTTTGACTATTGGTGGTGCTGGATACTTTGTTGGAGACAATGTAAGTATTGCTGGAACTCATTTAGGTGGTGCAACCCCTGCTAATGATCTTACATTCCCAGTTACAAAAGTTACTGGTACAAGAACAGGTGTTCAGACATCGTATCTTAATGTTCCATCGACAAATGATGGAACTGGTTCTGGTGGCGTATTCAGTATCACTAGAGATGGTAACTTGGATGTTACTAATATTGATGTTATAAATGGCGGTACTGGGTATGCCTCTACTAACGTTATCTCTATTGCTGGTACATATGTTGGTGGTAGTACACCTACTGATAATATCTTCTTAAGTCCAGTTGAACTTGGAACAGATGTAATGCCTAATGAATTGTTTGTTCAAAAGGTTGATGATGTTAAGTTCAGAATCTCTGGTTTATCTACATCATTACCATTCCAATTTACAGGTCTAGGAACTGGAACTCACTTACTCAAGGTTGCTGATCCAAACAAACAGGCCTTGATTATGATTGATAATATTATTCAAACTCCTATCAAGAACAAGAAATTGGGAGTACAGGTCTCTGTCCCAGTTGGAACAACTGATCAGGGTATTGCAATCGGTGTTGGTATTGGTTCTCTTTCTAAAGGAGACATCATCAGACTGGATGATGAATTGATTAAAATTAATCAAATTGGAGACACTACATTTGTGCAGTCAAGATCTGCATTGGCAAACAGTACAGTCGATACTGATTTCTATTATGATACTAAGAGAGTTAACTCAACCGTGACTAAATGTGGCAGCACATTTGCTACTCACGATGATAACCCTCCATATTAACTATAAATAAAGAAAAAACGTTTTTAAGTAATGTCTAAACAAGGGATTAGTACTGGTTCGGCTCCTAATGATGGGACGGGCGATACCCTATTGGCAGGGACTATTAAGATAAATGATAACTTCAACGAGCTATACGATATTTTCGGAGATGGTGCAAACCTTGTAAGTTTTGTTTCTTTCGCTAGTACCGCTGGGTATTCCACAAATGCTGGTATTGCATCGACATCTGTTCTTGCTGGTATGGCATCGAGCGTTACTGGTAATATTGATATCAACACAACTGGTGTTGTAACGTCAAGTTATGCAGATATTGGTAAGATAACAATTCAACAGCCTGGTGCGATCACAGATGGTCCTATTGAAGTTGGATTTGCTGCAACGATGTTCCGAATCAAAGCAGACGGTATGGTCGGCATTGGAACTTCATTACCTACATCACAACTAGAAGTTGCATCATTCTCAAATCAAAGACCAACTATCTGGGCAGTCGCAAAAGGCAATGGACATGGATTGCGAGTATCCGATGCAGATATATCTGACAACAAATCTTTTGTAGTTACTAATGAAGCATATACTGGTATTGGTTCTACTGCTCCCAGATGTAGATTGGATGTACGAGGAGATATCCAAGTAAGTGGTGCAAGTACACTGATGGATCAGGTCAACTTTAACTCTGATATTACAGAGAAAGTTGTAGGAAACTTTAGTGATCAGTTGACTGTAAGTGCAGGCGGTACTTTCACATTTGACTTATCACAAGGAACAGTTGTTCTTGGTGGTATAACTACATCCGTTAGTTCTTGGAACTTTACTAATGTCAACTCTGATAATAGTAAAGCATCAACAGTTACACTCATCAACAACTCTGGAATTGGATACACATATGGTGACTCATGCAAAGTAAACGGTGCATCAATCGCCAATGGTATTAAATGGGTTGGAGGCAACCCTCCGCCGTCTACGGCAAATGATGATATTTTAACCTTTAGTATAGTGCGTGATAGTACTGGTGTTACCAGAGTCTATTGCAGCAGTTCTATTAACATTATCTGAGGAAGACGATTAAATGTCAACAAGAGTCACGCCAGGAGCAGGAGCTCTACTAAGACCGTCTTTTAACTCATTGTATGGAGTAGTCCAAGTTGAAGTTTTAGACGGTGGTGCAGGGTACGCTGCAACAGATCCTCCACAAATTACAATCGACGGAACAACCACACCTTTAACAGAGGGTGTGTTCTTTCCTGTAATTAGTGGTGTTGGAACAATATCCTCCGTCATTATCTTTAATACTGGAGTAGGATACTATCCAGTGTTCAGTACATCTACACAATCTCAGGTTGTTGTGGAAAGGGGTGCTTTTGGTACTATTTCTACCTCTCATGGTGTTGGTACTGCATATTCTGTTTTTACTGGTGACTATAACATCGTTGATGATAACATCTTCTTTACTGATGCACCATATGGTCAAGCAGGACCTATTGGATTAAAAACTAGTTCTTCTTTTTCTGGTAGATTATTCTCTAGAAAATTAGATCCATTCAATCCTAAAGATAAGAACGTAATTCTTGATGATATTTCTCTAGAATTTACAGGTATTGCAGGCACACAGTTTGACTTGTCTGAAAACCTTGGTGTGGTCACTTCTTTATACAACAGTGTAAACACAGGTGTTGACATTAACAACAATCCGTTTATCTTGATTAACAATGTTGTTCAAACGCCTGGTCTTGATTTTGAAGTTGTTGACAATGCAGATAATAAGATTAACTTCCTGAGTGGAGTTCCTAGAGCTGGAAGAATTAATAAAGTTGGATTACAAACTGGTTCAGGATATTACTTACCCCTGAAAGCTGCAGCAAGAGTTGGTGTGGGATCAACAGGTAGTCTTCAGTTTATTCAACTAGAAGGAAAGGGTCAAGGATATAGAGAGTCCCCAGTGGTCACTGTAAGGGCTTCACAAGGTTTTGGTGCAAGTATTACTGCACAGATGGGTACATCTGCTGGATCGGCAGTTGCCATCTCCACAGCGGATTACAACCAGTTTACAGGTATCTGTACATTTGTTACTGGTGGCACATCTCATGGATTTGTTGAAAATGATTTAGTTAGAATTACAGGTGCTGGATTTACATTTACTGCTATATCTGCACTGAGAAATATTAACACGTTTGGATATGATTATGTAACTGGTATTGCAACTGTTAGCGTATCAGGTGGTCACTATATTGGAACTGCAACTAACAGTGGTAAAAGCTTAGTTGTAAAACAAGTTCAAATTACAAATGGCATAACTACAACTCTATTCAGAGAAGACGCATATCCTATTGTAGAAGTAATTGATGCTAATAATGTATTGGTAGATTGTGGTGTCAGCACGCAACCACTGACCTATGTTAGCGGAGGATTAGTGCAAGCAGGCGTTGATACCGCAATCATGGAAGGTAGAAACGTTATTGGTTTTGATGTTCTCAGTGGCCACACTACAAATACATTCAGAGCTTTTGTTGGTGTCTCTACATTTCCACATCAATATTTTGGTGGTGGTGTTGTAAACAGAGCCGAAGCGGGTATCGTTACCAACTTCACTATTGTTGAAGGAGGAACAGGATTCTTTGCTCCTAAGACTGTTGGATTCCTTGAAGGAACTCCTGTAAATGGTATTACAACTGTTACTGCATTTGGTAACAAGAGTGGCGACGAAAAGAATATAAATGCAGTCGATTATGACGTTACTTCTGGTATCGCTACGATTACCTCAGCATCTGCTCATGGATTGACAACTTCTAATGTTGTTAAGTTAGCTGGTATTGCATTTAGTACTGGAATTGGTGATATTATATTCCCTTCAAATGTAAACAGATACTTTGGTGTTGTAGGTGTAACAAGTACACTTAATTTCCAAGTAAATATCGGTGTTGCAATGACAACCACTGGTATCCATACTGCGAATGTAGGTGCTGGTATTGGTTCATTCATACCTTACGAAGGTCATGGATTGGAGACTGATGATTTTGTGAACGTAACTGGTATTGCAATCACATTTGCAAGTGCTCCATCTGTTCGTGTTGGTGGTGCAGAATACGACCAAACATCTGGTATTGCAACTATCTTTACTAGAGATAGACACAACCTTACAGAGGATGATTGTGTAATACTTTCTGGTATTGGATTTACTTGTGACTACGACCCTTCATTAGGTGTATCAACTGCTCAGTACAATAACGTAACAGGAATTATGACTGTTACTACTGCTGCACCTCATGGATACAAAGTGGCTAAGGATGTTATATTATCTGGTCTTGCATTTACATGTTCATTAGACAATGGTTCTAGATTCCATTACTATCCAAGAAGTAGATCTACTGCATACGATACATCTCTACCTATTACTGGTTATGCTGGTACTGCACTTTCAATAGATGTTGGTGCTGCACCTCCTAAAGATCAATATACTCACCTATTCTCAGAAGCAATCAATGGTGCTTTAGTTTACGGTGGTGACTATGATCATACTTTTATTCGTGCAGTAGATGGCGCATTACTTACTGGAGGACCTTATACACACTCCTTCATCGGTGCAACTGCAACATCTACCTTCGCAGGCGGTGATTATGCACACACATATGTAAGTTCTGATGATAAGACTATTAAGACTGGTGGAGACTATGCACACATCTTTGATAGTGCTGTTACTGATGCAGTCAATATTCTTGGTGGTGGATCGTTAACTCCTACTAATGCAGATTACACTCCCACTACTGGTTCATTAATTGTAACATCGGCTGGTCATGGTTTATCAGGACCTAGTCAACATTCACTTACAACTGCTAACTACAACCCGATTGTGGGTATCTTGACTATCACTGTTCCTACTCATGGATTCTCAAATGGTGATCAAGTTTTAATTGCAAATGATTCTATAGGTTGGAAATGTTCACTTGATGGATTTACAACAACCAAATATTACCCACGAACTACTGATACTTTAAGCAATACTTGGGTTCCTATCAGTAACGTCACAGGAGACACTTTTGAAGTCTTTGCTGGTATCACAACTAGAATAGATTACACCGTGTCTGGGGCGGACTACACACCCTCTACAGGTATTATGACCATGAGTATTGGATCTCATGATCTAATATCGGGACAAACTTTCAAATTCAAACCAGAATCACTAGGATTTACTTGTGATGCTGACGGAAACAGTCTTGTAAAATACTATCCAAGATCCAAAGATCCTACTTACGATACTGCTGTTCCTATTTTGGGTGTTGCTGGAACCACAATTACAACTCAAGTAGGTATCACCACAGAGGTTAAGTACAATATTAGATTTGCTGCATACACTCCTCAGAGTGGTATCATGACTGTCTCTCTTGACAGACTTCATGACTTCCAAGTTGGAGAGTCAATCAAATTTAAGCCTGGATCTATCGTATTCAAATGTGACCAAGATTTTTATCAAACAAAACACTTCTATCCAAGACCAAGTGACCCATATTACGAAAAAACTGTAACCTTAGTTGGTGCTGCTGGAACACTCTTTACTGTGAATGTAGGACCTACAACTTCATCACAGATGTACGCTTTTGTTCCCAATCAGGGTGTTGCGGTAGATGCTGTTATTGCTGGTGGTGCCTACCCATATAATTTGTCTGGCATTGGTACAGATGCAATGATCACTGGTGGTGGTGACTACACTCCATACTGGTATCAAAATTCTACTACTGGTGCAATTCAAAGACCTACTCAAAAAGTTAGTGTTGTAACTGGTGGAATATCATTCAAGTGTGCTAAAGATAATTATGCAACTGTTCACGCATATCCTCGTCCTACAGACCCTATCAACAACCTTAATGTTGGTATCGTTTCTGTAACAACTGACACTTTTGAAATAAGAGTCGGTGTATCTACAATCAGAGAACGTGGTATCTCCACATCAGTCTACAACCCTGCAACAGGTGAGTTGACAATGACAGTGGGTGCTGGACACTCTTATATCAATGATTCGGCTCATACAATTTCGACGGCAACGTATAATTCTAGTACTGGTGTACTAGAACCAACCATATCTAATCATGGTTTTGTTGCTGGTGAATATGTCAAGTTTGATTTGGAATCAATTTCATTCAAGTGTGATCAAGATGGATATACTGCAACTAAGGCATATCCAAGATACTCTGATCCATTCTTGAATGAGTGGTTACCAATTTATCATGTTGGTGTAAATACATTCTCTGTAAATGTTGGTGTATCTACTATTGTAAATGCTTACTGGTTCCAGAGTGCAACCACTGGTGGTCTTAAGAAAGCTAGAAACACTGTTGGTATCAATACAGGTTCTATTATATTCACATGTGACAGAGACGATCATGCTACAGAACATGCTTATCCTCGTTCCTACGATCCTATTGGTGGTAACGTTTCTGTGGGTATCGGTTCTACGTCAGCAACCACACTCACAATTAATGTTGGTGTATCCACAATCGTAAACTACGGTATTGCTACTGCTGCATATACACCTAACACAGGTATTATGACTGTGTTCTCCAACGTTCATGGTCTTAATGGTGCATACGACGATAAGAGAATTCAGTTTGCAACCTACGATGCTGGTAGTGGTATTATGACAGTCACCACTAATCAATCTCATGGAATGATTACTGGTAATAGAGTCAACTTTAAGAGAGATTCTATCAGATTCAGATGTCTGATGAATCAGAGACAGAGCGTCAAGAGTTACCCAAGAGCAAAAGATCCATCAGATCAAAAGTGGTTATCTGTAACAGGTATTGATGAAACTAACTTTAGTGTCAATGTAGGAACATCACCTCTTGTTTATCACGATCCTACAAGTGGATCTTATGATCCATTTACAGGGTTGATGACTGTAGATATTGGGTCTCATACACTGAAAAAAGGAACTGGTGTAAAACTCAAAACAAGGGGATTCAAATTCACTTGTGCCTTAGATAATCATGCGACAAATCACTTCTACCCAAGGGCAAGTGGTATATCTGGTCCAGATCCTGCTTATAACACTTCTGTTAAGATTACTTCTACAACAGATACTACTATCACTCTGGATGTAGGTAAATCATCTAATCAAACAGAACACATCTTTGTTTCTGCTGGTACAAGTTCAGTTATCAGTGGCGGTAATTATATTCATACTTTTGAAAATGCAGACTTAGATTCACTGTTGATTGCAAGAGATACAGTTGGTCTTTCTACTAACTCTTACACATGGAGATGTGCTCAGGATAACTATGCAACTGATCACACATATCCTAGAACCACTGATCCTATTCACGATGTAGAGGTTGGTATTGTTTCTTCAACTCTTGACACATTCACAATGAATGTTGGTATTACATCAAGAGTTAAGTTCAACATAAGTAACGCTACTTACGATCCTAATAGTGGATTGGTAACTATGACGACTGATTCGTCTCATGGATTGTCAACTACAACTTCTGTAGGTTTGGCGACAAATGGATTTGTGTACACATGCACAATGGATCAGAACTCTACTGAACACGCATATCCTCGTGTTACTGACCCTGCACACAATACATCTCTATATCCAACTGCTGTAACTGCAAACAACGTAACTGTAAACGTTGGAGTCTCTACTAGAGTAGAGTACAACATCAACCATGCAGATTATAATGATGTGGTAGGTATCATGACTATGTTCTTACCTACTGCTCATGGTATTACAACCGCAGCTGGGGCTCCTAGAAATGTCAAGTTGAAGAATGAGTCGATATACTTCACATGTTCTAAGGACGGTTATGCAACAGCGCATGTATATCCTAAAGGTGGTGATCCTTATTACAATGGTTCAATCGTTAATAGAGTTATTGATAATCAAAATATTGAGATTCAAGTAGGACCTTCAACAACACCTAGTTTCTATAATGGTGGTGGTAAGATTCAAGGTGTTATTCTTGCACCTAGGCTTAGAAACAACTCTCCAAGTAGTGAGGACTTCGCAGCTGGCGGTACATTTGTTGATAAGATTATTGACGATCACACTTACGTTGTAAATGTTGGTATCTCAACAGTAGATCACAACTATGCAAGAGGTGGTATTTCACAACAGGGTAAGAGAGTCGCTGCTTCTAATGAGATTGGATTCTCTGGATTTGATGTCATTGAAAAAATTGACGCTGGTAAGTTTAGAGTGAATGCTGGACTTACAACTGAAATCGCACTCTTCAAGAGAGGCGGTAGAATTGACAAACCAGTATTCCTTGATATTACAGAACCAGCTGGATACTTTAATAGAGACTTAGAATACATTTCTGGTAATTCTGGACTCGGAACAAATGCAGTTGTTAACTTCCGTATTAATGTAGACGGAAACATTGGTGAATTTGAGCTTCGTGAAGAAGGTACAGCATACAAAGTTGATGAGGTTCTAACTGTTTCTGGTATTGCAACTAACCCTAGAGTTGGTGTTTTAACTGAATTCCAATTAACAGTCCAAGAACTTGAGAATGATACATTCTCAGGATTCTATCCAGGCCAATTTATTCTGTTTGATGATATCGCTTCATTCTTCAATGGTTCTCGTACAAAGTTCACATTATCTGTTACAACCAGTGGTGTTACTGAAATCTTAAGTCTTAAGACTCTGCCTGGTAGTGATATGGATATCACAAACAATATCTTTATCTACATCAATGATATTTTACAGACTCCACAGTCTTCTTATACATTTAAGGGTAGTAGAGTCATCTTCTCTGAAGCACCAAAACCAAATTCTAAATGTTCTGTATTCTACTTTAGAGGATCTGCGAGAGACGTTGAAACTGTTGAACCAGTTTCATCTGTTAAGGCTGGTGATATTGTTCAAATCAAAGAGAACAAACTCAACCCTGCTGACATTGATCAGTTTGCGAGAACAGGTAAGAGAATCGTTGCTTCCGATGTTCTTGAAACATTCTCTTACGATAGTATCGGTATTGACACTAACACCGCTGCAGAAAGACCACTTTCTTGGGAGAAGCAAAGACAAGATCAAATTCTCTCTGGTGTTCTAATCTCGAAAGCAAGACCAGGCTTGAAGAGTAAGGTTCTTCCTACAACTAGAATTATTAAGAACGTTGGGGAGTTGGATGACAAAATTTATGTCAACAATGCTTTCCCTGTATTCAATGCGATTGATTTGTTAGTTCAATCTGAGAGAGATGTTCAAATCTTTGAGGATAGTGAGATCTCTCCAGGCGTTGTTACATCTATTGTTTCTACATCATCTAGTATATCTTCTTTAAATATAGTTGATGAAGGAACTGGATATAAAATCTCAAATCCAACCGTTGCAATTTCCAGTGCATTGATTGAACGTAAAGATCCTATCTTTGCTTGGGAGTTTGATTCGATTACTGGTATTACATCATCTATTGAGTTTAAATCGATCACCAAAGAAGATCCATATGTCGCTGTTGGTGCAAGTAGTTACTACATGAACACTAAGAGTGGAACATTCTGGGAGAGAGGTAGAATTGGATTTGGTGGAACTATCACATTCAATGGTGTGTCTGTTGGTAACAGTGCAACTGGTAATGTAAATGTTATGGCTGTGGGTGAGTTTGCATCTATGGCAAGAGGAGTTTCAATCGGTAACAGTATCGGTTCATGGACTCCTATCAATCTACTAGAACAGAGACAAATACCTGCTATTGGTCAAGTTCAAACACTAGACAGTACCTACACAGGACATTTCAATGATGTTATCTGGGAAGGAAGTAGAAACACATGGGTTGCTGTTGGTGCTGCTGGATCTATCTTTAGTGCAGTTGGTCTTACAACCGCAGATGCGTTCAGTCAATTCTCAGGAACATTACAAAATCTAAATGCGGTTTGTTATGGACAGTCAGAATATGTTGCCGTTGGTAATGGTGGTGTAATTCTTGCATCTAATGATGGAACAGGATGGGGAGATAAGACAAGTAATACTGTCTTTGACTTAAATGACATCATCTATGATGGTAATAAATTCATCGTTGTAGGTGACAATGGTACTATTGGTATTTCAACCGATAAGAACTTCTGGCAACCTTGGAGTCAACAGTTGCCTGCTGGAACAGTTCACCCTGCTACCTTTGACTTTGCTAAGATTAAGTTCTTTGATAACTTCTATGTTGGTATTTCCACAGTTGGTGATCTTTATTATTCCTTTGACCTTGCAAACTGGAACAAGAGAGTTGTTACTCAACCTAATGAAATTCGTGATCTTGTTCAAACACCTTATGGTGATTTTGCAAGTACAAGAGTTATCGTTGTTGGTTCTGGAACTACAAACTTCTATGCAGACCCAGTTATCAATAGAGCAACTGCAACTGCATCCGTAACCGCTGGTGTAATTACATCTATCAACATTACTGATGGTGGATTCGGTTACAGAGTAGGAAGTAGTCCTCCAGTTATTGTACAGTCAGATGCAACTAAGAGAGAAGATTTATTCTCTGTTGATGCGGAAGGTGATTTTGGCGACATTGTAGGAATAAATACATGGTTGCCAGGTTCTGCAAGTGTATTACCAAGATTGGCTTTTACTCTTAAGTCTCAGTTCAATGATAATACTAATTTGGGTTATGGATATTCCTCACTCAACTCTCTTGGAGTTAACTTCAGTGGACTTGAGAAGGGAGACTTCTTTACTATCTACGATAGTTCATTAGTTGTTGGCCACGCATTGACTGGTATAACAACCTCAAGTGGTGCAAATCAACCTGTCGGTATGGTAACTTCTGGTGATTATCTTGGTGGTGTGTTCAGAGTTGAACAGATCACAACAGGTGATGCGATCTCTGGTTTGGTCACAGTTACATGTGCTTTCCAACCAGGTCCTACCCCTTACGGAAATAATACAATTCAAGTTGGTGTTGGCACAACGGCAACTACTGATACTTTCTGGGGTAAATATAGTTGGGGTAAATTACTTGGATATCAGAATCGTGGTGCTGGTAATCCTACAAGTTTCCTTGTCAATCCTATGAATGGAAATGTTGGATTATCCACTGCTGCGGTGGTCTCCAGAAAGAAACCACTAACTTAACCACTAAATAGACCTAAAGACTAGTTTTTTTAAAATGCCTGCTATTATATCCGAACAGTTTAGGATTCTGAACGCCGAGACTTTTGTAAAAAGTTTTGTTGGAGTAGGATCTACTGTTAACAAATATTATGCGTTCATGGGATTACCCAATTCCGTTGAATCGAAGGCGGGCGGTACTGCCACATGGGCTACAAATACGCCAGCACCGTTGGATGGATTTGAGGAAGAGTATTCCATCAAAGAATCTATCATTGCGATGAAAAAGGTGACTGATAAAGATGTTCGCAGACTTGTCAGAAAAGTTTCATGGGTGGCGGGTACTACATATGAAATGTATAGACATGATTATAACATCTATAATCTGACACCTATTACTAGTCAAGGTAGTCTGTACGATGCAAATTACTACATAGTGAACGAAGACCTGAAAGTTTACATCTGTCTACAAAATGGATCAGACCCAGAGAACCCGAAGGGTAGGCCTTCATATGACCAACCCACATTTGTTGACCTTGAGCCAAGAGCAGCTGGCACTAGTGGCGATGGTTATGTTTGGAAATATCTTTACACAATTAAACCTAGTGAAATTGTTAAATTTGACTCTATTGAATACATACCAGTGCCCGAAGACTGGGGCAAACAAGGCGAGACTGTCGCAACAAAAGCTAATTCTATAGATGGAAAGATTGAAGTGGTTGTGGTTGATAATAGAGGTTCTAACTACCAACCGATCTCAACATCCTTTGCAAATGTTCCCATTCTGGGAGATGGGGCAGGAGGAAAGGCTACTATTACGATTGACTCTTTCGGAAAAGTATCTGAAGTATTTGTTACTGATGGAGGAGAAGGATACACTCATGGATCCATCCAGTTTTTCCCAGGCGCTCCAGGCAGTCAGTCTGGCGGAGTACTTGCTAACCTTACCAATACAGGTATCGGAACGACATCGGTAGCAGACTTTAGTGTCATCATTCCTCCGAAGGGTGGTCATGGACATGACATCTACAGGGAACTTGGTGCGTACAGAGCACTACTCTATTCTAGATTTGAAACTCTAGAAACTAACCCCGATATCATTGAGGGTAATGATTTTGCTAGGGTTGGACTAATAAAGAATCCCACCGTATTTGGCAGTAGCACAGAATTGCTAGACACTGCAATGGTGAGTGGATTAAAAGCTTTGAAACTTGGTGGTATGACTACTGCAACAACCTATGCTGTTGACTCTGAAATCACACAGACGGTTGGTGTTGGTTCTACTGCGATTGGATATGTTGCTTCTTGGGATAAAGTTACTGGAGTGTTGAAGTATTATCAACCAATGGGTCTTGCTTCTAGTGAAACTGGATACAAGATTGTTCCATTTACTTCTATTCCTGATACAGGGTACGGTGTAACGATTAATGGATCATCAGTAAACGGTTCGTTGTTGTCTGTTGACACCTCATATAACGGTGTCAGTACCTCAATAAATAATAAGACCTACCAATTAGGTATGAGTTTTACTTCTGGTATTTCATCAGCGGAATTCAATACCAAATCAGGTGAAATTATCTATATTGATAATCGGACTGCGATTCCTAGATCTGCAAGTCAGAAGGAAGACATCAAGATAGTACTGGAGTTCTAAAGACAAATGCCACAAAATACCAACTTAAATTCATCTCCATACTTCGATGATTTTAATGATTTAAAAAATTATCAAAGGGTACTATTCAAACCAGGCTTACCTGTACAGTCTAGGGAACTCACAACACTTCAATCTATTCTACAGAATCAGGTTGAAAAATTTGGTAAGCACTTCTTCAAAGAAGGTTCTGTTGTTATACCAGGCCAGATTGCATACGATAACGAATACACTTGTGTTCAGATCGATGACAGTCACTTAGGTATCCCTGTTTCTGTCTACCTAGACAACTTGGTAGGTAAAAAAATTAAAGGTGAGACTAGTGGTGTTACCGCTAAAGTAGAAACATATATTACAAATAGAACGTCAGTCAAAGGATCATATACTCTTTATATCAAGTATAACAGTTCTAGTGATACTGATTTTTCAAGAAAAACTTTTGCGGATGGTGAAAATCTTATATTAGAAGAGGATATGAATTATTCTCTGTCTAGTATCAGACAGGGAGCTAGTTTTGCAACAACACTTATATCAAATGCAGTTGCTACAGGTGCTGCAGCAAAGATTGCCCAAGGTGTCTATTTCCTCAGAGGTTTCTTTGTTACCGTTGGTGATGCTACAGTAGTCTTAGACCAATATAGCAATCAACCATCATATAGAATTGGTCTTTTAATCAAGGAAGAACTTGTAACTGCATCTGCATCAGATAACGACTTGTATGACAATGCAAGAGGTTTCTCAAACTTTGCAGCGCCTGGTGCAGATAGATTCAAACTATCAACAACCTTAATCAAGAAGTCTCTCACAGATTTGAATGATGAGAATTTCGTAGAATTGATGAGAGTTGTAGATGGCGTTCTACAAAAATTCGTAAAACCTGGCGCTGATAACTACAACTTGCTTCGTGACGAACTTGCAAGAAGAACATATGATGAATCTGGTCACTACTATGTGAACCCATTCCCTCTCGCAGCTAAGGAGTGTCTTAATGACAGAGTAGGAAATGATGGTGCATTTTATCCAAACCAATTAACTCAGCAGGGTAATGTTCCTACTGAGGATTTAATGTGCTTGTCTATCGGACCTGGCAAGGCATACGTCAAAGGATATGAGATTGAAACACTCAACACAACTACTGTTGATGTTCCTAAACCAAGAGATACTGCAAGGATTATCAATGAGTCTTTACCGTTTAGTGTTGGTAGACAAATTGAAGTAAACAACGTTTATGGTTCTCCTCTAATTGGTATCAGTACAAGTTCTTATGTAAAACTATTCAATGAAAGAACTTCTACTGTTGGTACATCAAATGGTGAACAGATAGGTGTTGCTAGAGTTTATGACATGAAGTTGAAGAATGTTGGATATGCAGACTCTTCTACCGTGTTTGAGACATCTCTATATGACATTCAGACATTCACATACCTACAATTAAATACTGGGACAAGCGTACAATGCCCAACCTATGTTACAGGTCAAAATAGTAACGCTATAGGATACGCATATACTTCTTCAAGTAATTCGACACAATTAACTTTATATCAAGTAAACGGACAATTCCAAGTTGGTGAAGAATTATTCTTCAATGGTTTTACTGCAAATAGAAGTGTTACTGAAGTAGAAGACTATGGTGTGGAGGATATCAAACAACTTGTTAGTAACGATCCTACAAACTATCCATTCACAGCTGATCCTGTTTTGGGATTAGGTCATTTGATTGCTCCAGTTGCAACACAGTTTACTGTTAGTGCAAAGTCTGGTGCTGCATCTACAATCACATCTCCTAGTGCCAGTTTTGTAAACTCTGGTATTAAGACTGGAGATATTATTCAGTATAGTATTTCAGGCAACTCCGTTCCTACATTCAGCAGAGTTACTGCTGCAACTGCTGTTGCTATCAGTCTTGAAGCGACTACAGATGTTGAGAACGTATGTTCTGGTACACTACCTACGTCAGCTGTATCTGCAAATGATCTATTTAAGGTCACTTTAGAAGTTCAAAACAACTCTAGTGCATTTTTATTCAGTGAACTAAGCAAACCTAATATTGCATCTGTTGACTTGAATGGTGCAGACATCATATTCAAGAAATCTTATAACGTTACAGTTTCAAGTAATGCTTTCAGTGGAACTCTAGAAACTGATGCTGATTTGACTCTCGAACCATTCGATGAAGAGGACTACAACCTCACATTTAAAACAACGGGTAAAGTTGAATCATTAACAGATCAAAAACTTACAGTTAGTGGTAGAACTGCTACTTTATCTGGATTAGACAATGCTTCTGGTCCTGCTGTATTGACCGTAACTTGGAAGAAAGTAAATGTCAAACCAAAATCAAAGGTATTCAAGAGAGCAACAACATATACTTTAACCAACTCCTCAAAAACCCAGTCAGGCACTGGATTAATGAAGTTAAATGATGGTCTTACTTATGACACAACATTTGGTAATAGAGTTCAAGATGAAAGAATTTCTCTTGGAGTTTGTGATGTTGCAGAAGTTCTTGCTGTATTAGAATCTTCATCAGCTTCTGATCCTCAGTTCCCAATCTTACAACTTACTAATCTAAACTCCAATATTCTCAATGCTGTAGTTGGTGAGAATATTGTTGGTAAGACATCTGGTGCATCTGCCGTATTTGTTACAACTAATGGATCTAATGAAGTAAGTTTTGTATCTCAAAACGAAAACGCTTTTGAGATTGGTGAAGAGATCGTATTTGAAGAAACTAAAGTTTCTGGTGTAGTTCAGACCTTTATTCCAGGCGACAGAGACATCAAGAATAACTATGAGTTCGATCCAGGCCAAAGATTGGACTATGTTGACTTCTCTGCACTTGTAAAGAAATCTGGTACGGAAGCACCTACTAGAAGAATTACTATTGTCTATAACAACTTTGTTATTGATGCTTCAGATCCAGGCGACTTTGTAACTGTAAACTCTTACGAGAAAAAGTATTACAAAGGCGCACTACCTTTTATTGGAACAACTCCAATTTCTGATATTATTGATTTAAGACCTAGAGTTGTATCTACTGTTGCTGGTAAGGCTCCTTGGGAGTTTGACGCTAGACAGTTTAATCCAGGCACATCGTCTTCTTCTCATGTTCTTGCCAAAGATAAATCATTGAATTTATCTTACGAATATTATCTTGGAAGAATTGATAAGTTATTCTTAAGTAAAGAGGGTTTCTTCACTCTATCTCAAGGTGTTCCATCTGAGTTGCCAAAACTTCCAAACACCATTGATAATGCTTTAGAAGTTGCAACTATTGAACTTCCTCCATATCTTTACGATCCAGCAGAAGCAGAAATCACTATTGCTAGACACAAGCGATTCCAAATGAAGGATATCGCAAGTATTGAGAACAGAATTAAAAATATTGAATACTATACTTCACTTTCACTCCTAGAAGTTGAGACTACAAACATGTCTCTTCGTGATCCACAAACAAATCTTGATAGATTCAAATCAGGATTCTTTGTTGATAACTTTAAATCTGTAACTGGTGGTGATGTAGGTAACTCAGCATACAAGGCATCTGTTGATGCGGCAGAGGGAAGATTAAGACCTCAACACTATACAACATCTATTGACTTACTACTTGGATCAGAGGCGATTGTTGGTGCTGCAACATCTTCTAATCCTACTGCTGACTATAGGTTTGTTGAAGATCTTGGAGATTCAAACGTCAAGAGAATCGGTGACGTTGTATGTTTAAATTACAGTGACACAGTTTTCTTGGAGAACAAATTTGCAACTCGTATCGAGAATGTAAACCCATTTGCTGTTGTTAACTGGATTGGTCAGGTTGAATTAAATCCAGGCACTGATACATGGATTGAAACTAGAAGAACTGCTGCTACCTACGATATTGAAGGTAGTTTCAATTCTACAATGGGAATCACTGGTGCGGATAGTAATACTGGACTATCACCTGTTGATTGGGGTTCATGGGAAACAACATGGACTGGACAAAGTTCATCAACTGGACCTACTCTTTTCAGGTCTAAGAAGTCTAAGAAAACTGGCAAAAAAAGAAGAAGAGGTAAATTCAGAAGAGGTCGTGGTATTCCCGTCACTACAACTACAAACTTTAGAGATACAATTACAAAATTTAAAGAAAGGACAACCACAACTACTACAAATCAAACAAGACAAGGTATTCAGTTCCGTGTTGGTGAAAGATTTGATACTACAAGTCTTGGTGACAAGGTTGTAAACACAGAAGTGCTTGCTACAATGCGATCAAGAAACATTGAGTTTATCTGTAGAAGACTTAAACCAAACACAAGATTATATCCATTCTTCGATAGTATCGACATGCAGAAGTATGTCATACCTAAACTTATCGAAATTACAATGATAAGTGGTACATTTGGTGCTGGCGAAGTTATTGAGGGAAGTCGTCCTAATACTAACAACGATGCAATTAGGTTTAGACTTGCAAATCAGAACCACAAATATGGTCCTTACAACAATCCTTCACAGGTTTACAAACAGAATCCATATGACCCTGCTTCTAGTATTTCATCTACATACTCTTCTACCACAACATTATTAAACGTTGATACTGCATCCTTAGAACTTCAAGCTGCGTCTGGTTTCTATGGATACATCACTACTGGTATGAAGTTGATTGGACAATCTAGTGGTGCTATCGCAAGTGTAAATTCAATCAGATTGATTACTGATAAGGCAGGAGCATTACTTGGATCGTTGTTCTTACCTGATCCTACAGTTCCTTCTGCACCTTCATTTAACACTGGTACAAAGACATTTACATTATCTTCAAGTCTTACTAACTCTACTATCTCTGGATTCACAGATAGTTCTGGTGAAGCAAACTTCACATCATCTGGTACACTTCAAACTGTAGAGGCATCTACTCTCAGAATGAGAAATGCAGATGTTCAGAGAATACCTCAATCATCCGATAGAACTCTTAGTAGTACAAGTAGTAGACTTGTCGTTAAGAATACCTTCAAAAACAGATCTACATCTCAGACTAGATGGGTTGACCCTCTTGCACAATCGTTTGAAGTTCCTGATGTTAACGGTGTATTCCTCACTAAATGTGAAGTTTACTTCCGAGCAAAAGATACGAATCAACTACCTGTTACCTTACAAGTAAGAACACTTCAAACTGGTTTGCCCACTCAAGAGATTTTACCATTTGGTGAGTCTATTCTTGATCCCGATGAAGTTGTTATCTCTGAGGATGGATCTAAAGCAACAACATTTACCTTCCCTGCACCTGTGTATTGTGAAGGTGGAGGAGAGTTTGCAATTGTTCTTCTATCTGCATCTAATGAATATTTTGTATTCATCTCTAGGATGGGTGAGGAAGACATAACTACGCTCAATGCTGATGACTCTGAAAAAATTATTGTTTCCCAACAACCTCTACTTGGTTCATTGTTCAAATCACAGAACGGTGCTACATGGGATCCAAGTCAGTTAGAAGATCTTAAGTTCAATCTATTCAGAGCAAACTTCACTTCAACATCGGGTAGAGTCAACTTCTATAATCCAGATCTTGAAGTAGGAAACAGACAGATTGTTTCTCTTGCTAACAACCCTATTGATATGCTTTCATACAATGCAGTGATTGGTTTAGGTAAGAGTTTAACTGCTTCAGAACAGGCTGGATTGACAGAAGGAACTACAATTTACCAACAGGCAAATCCAAACTTTAGTGCAAATCTAAACAAAGTTCTTGGTGCAATCGGTGTTGGTAGTGATCTAACAATTACAAGTGGTGGTAGTGGATTTTCTGCTACACCTGTTGTTTACTCTAATGTGCCTGTCGTTTCACAATTTGGTAAAGGAACTGGTGCAACTGTCAACTTGACAGTCGATAACAGAGTTGCTGTTGCTGCAACGGTTGCCATTGGTGGAACAGGATACTCTGCTGGTGATGTTCTTACTGTGTCTGCCACAAATACTGGTGGATTCGGAAAAGACTTGAGATTATCAATTCCAAATAACGTTGGTGTAATTAGTGCGTTCAATACTTTAGTTCTTGATAATATTCAAGGTATACCTAAAGTTGACTCCTCATCTGCTATCGTATATGTTGGCGGCAGTGGAACCAGTGTTGTAAATGGTGGTTCTATCCAATACTTACAAAATGTAACTGATGGATTACACTTCCGTGTTAGACATTCCAATCATGGTATGTACTCACAAGAAGACAATGTAATCTTGAGTGGTGTTGAAGCAGATGTAAAACCAGAGAAATTGACATCTACCGTTAATTCTTCAAGTACAGAAGATATGACTGTCACTGCTGTTGGAATCTTCACGTCATTTGAGAACATTGAAGTCAACAGTTCTAACCCAGGCTATGTTAAGGTCGGAAATGAGATTATCAAATACACTGGTGTAACAACTACAACCTCAACTCTTAATAACATCACTAGATCTATTGATGATAGTAAGGCTGGTGATTACAACATCAATGATAAGATTTACAAGTATGAATTGAATGGTGTCTCTCTTAGAAGAGTAAACACATCTCATAGTTTCATTCCTACTGACAATACCAAGTATCCTATTGACGTTGATCATTACTGGATTAAGGTTGGTCTCTCAAGTAGAGGTGTGGATAGAGCAACTGGAAATGCAAACGGATTCCCAGAACTATTCTTTAAAGAGAATAAGTCTGGTGGTAGTTACGACCAACAGTATGTACAGGTCGGTAACTTTGATGGACCTATGGCAACACAGAACATTGCATTTAATATTGTCAGACCTAATGTTGCAACTCTCTTACCAGAAGGAACTGATATCGATGCTAAGATCCGAACATTCTCTGGAAATAGTCCCGATGGCAACTTGAAATCATTTGTGGATCAAGGTTACGAGTCTGTTTCACTACAGAGTAATAACGTATTATCTACTCCTAGAATTGTTGCATCTAAGAATAACGAACTTGCAAAACTTACTGACTTCCCAGGCAGAAAGTCATTTACATTACAAGCAAATCTATCTACAGATGATTCTAAAGTCAGTCCTATGATTGACTTAGATAGAGTTAACATGATCACAATCATGGATAGACTCAACTCTAAGATTGATAATTATGCAACTGATAGAAGAGTCAATTCACTTAATAATGATCCTAGTGCCGCAGTTTACTTATCTAAGGTTGTGAATCTTGAGAAGTCAGCTGATGGATTGAAGGTTATGTTTGATGCGTACAAACATTCAACAAATGACATCAGAGTTCTATACAGGATATTCAGAATCGATGCTCCACCTGAGTATCAGTTGTTTGAACTATTCCCAGGCTTTGAAAACTTGGATTCCAATGGAAATGTGATAGATCAGGCAAAAAATAACGGTAAACCCGATAGAAGAATCCTTGCATCTCAGACAGAAGATGACTACAAAGAGTATGAATTTAACGTGAAGAATCTTCCACAGTTCAATGGATTCCAAATTAAAATTATCATGTCAGGAACTAACTTCGCTTTTGTTCCCAAGATTCGTGATCTAAGAACTATTGCATCTATCTAATGAATAAAGTAAAAGTGAAAGATAGTAATTCTCTTTATCGAGATGAAGATAGTGGTGCAATTCTTAATTGCAATGATACTGCATACAATAACTACCTCAAATTAAAAGAGAGAAAGTTAGTAGAAGCAGAGGAAATGGATAAACTAAAGGATGATGTTGATGAACTAAAAGATATGATGAAACTCATTTTGAGTAAATTAGATAAATAACTAAAACCTCCCTTTGACAGATGACAGCAAGGAACATCAACTTAGTTTTAGATCAAGGTGTAGATTTTGAAGCAACATTTACTATCAGAAATGAAAATGCTTCCGCTTTAAATCTAACAGGATATAGTGGATCTGCTCAACTAAGAAAGCACCCTGAGGCATCTAAGTCCACTCCTTTTGTGGTATCTTTCCCCAATAGGGTCAATGGACAGATCAAAGTTGCAATGGCATCTACTATTACTTCTGTAATAGAAGGAGGGAGATATGTGTATGATCTTGTTTTAGAATCGCCCAATGCGTATAAGACTAGACCAATACAAGGAAACCTTCTTGTAATCCCAGGCGTAACACGATAATGGCAGATTACTTAGTCACTCTTAACGATCCTGGCAGTTATAATGTCGGTGTAGACTATGAGGTTCCCTCAAAGTCGATCCAATATGGTAACATCATTATTGGTAAAACACCAGTACAAGATGGTACTGAAACCACATTTAACTTAAATGATCAAGGAGCACCATATACTCCTAACAATAATCAACAACTTATTGTTACTAAAAATGGTTTGTTCTTAGATCCAGCAAATGATTATAATATTTCTGGTGACCAAGTTGTATTTACAACTCCACCAGCAGCAAACGACGATGTAGTAATTATTGCTCTTGCTGCAGCAGCTGATTTAACACGAACCGTAAACTATGTTATTGATAGCGGCAGTCTTCCAATGCAGCCTGGTGACAAAGGCAAAATCACAATAGATGTCACTGGACTTATTGAAAACATCAGAGTCTTATCCGATCAGACTGGTGATATTGTTATTGAACTAGAAAAATGTACTTTCGCAGATTATCCGAATTTCACCAGTATTACTGGTGGTTCGAGAGTGCAATTATCCAATTCGGATAAATACTTTGATGATGTCCTAAATAATTGGACGACTACTATTGGAGCAGGGGATATTCTCCGTTTCACTGTGGTAAGCGTGAACAATATTAGAAGGTTACTAATCTCTCTAAAATTAAAATTATA
>CETY01063560.1_pt1 | contig 35578 bp, 37 predicted proteins | sample 361551 | NCBI WGS metagenome assembly CETY01 (sample SAMEA2623135, study PRJEB7988) | marine metagenome | biome: marine biome (ENVO:00000447); feature: deep chlorophyll maximum layer (ENVO:xxxxxxxx); material: "saline water (ENVO:00002010), including plankton (ENVO:xxxxxxxx)" | depth 45 m | reverse complement strand
AGTGCTAAATTTTCTGATGTCTACACAGATTTAGCTTCAAAGTATAGTGTAAATGTGAACGATATTCCATCTACAGATATGCCTTACAACTCGGATCACGCCCCTTTTGTCTATGAGATAGACAATCAGCCAGACGATGGCATGGAATACGGTAAGGCCCTAGTGTGCTATGGATCAGGATCTAGCGAGTATCACACATACCTGGATACCATGGATCGCTTCAATGAGGAGAGTTTGGCAGTCTCTGGAATAATACTGGGGTCGTTCATCAGGTATCTGTCATACGGAGAAATATCTTAGTCGGCATTGAGACGAAACCGATATACACTATCGGTTGTCGGCTTAGTTTATGGTCAAAATAGGAGAAACCGCCCCTGCCTTCACACTGAAAACCACTGACAAGAGCGATGTCAGTCTGTCTGATTTTACTGGACAAAATGTCATTTTGGCATTCTATCCTGGTGCTTTCACCGGGGTTTGTGACAAAGAAATGTGCGCGTTTCAGGATAATATTGGCAAGTTGAATGGTGCTGGTGCCGTCGTTCTCGGGATTAGCGTTGACTCGCCATGGGCCAACAATGCGTTCTCACAGAAATATGACCTCGAGTTCTCCCTGCTGTCTGATGTAGACCGAAAAGTCGTCAAAAGCTATGATGCCTCATTTGTGGGACTCGGTGGCATTGAGGGATATGTCAGTGCTAACAGAGTAGTGATAGTGATAGACGGTGATGGGATTGTTCGGTACCGATGGGATGCTGAAAATCCCGGGGTTGAGCCCGATTATGATGCCGTAGTAGACTTTGCTTCCACTCTTTGATGAGCTCCATATTACTTGTCAAAGATGAGGTACAATCAGTAGTAACTACATCATTTCAGGAGACATAATGCCCAAAAGGTCCAGACCAGTAGAAATCACTCTTGCTGTTAAATCGCATAATGCCAATCTACTAATCATAATTTGATCATCTTCCGATTTTAGTATCGGACAGGCCTCGTAGAAAGTGGCAAATGCAGAAGAGGTTGCATGAATGTGTGTACAAAGTTTGTGCGGGTGCGAACTGTAAATTGATTTGTCCAAAGATTCCGCGAAATTTACTATACACTTGGCTAAAACTTCCTCTTCTACGGTGGACAGCTGGATATTAGAATTTCTTAGTGACTCCCTACTTACTGGAGACAGGGAAAATATACGTGATATCCTTGCATGGGAATATTGAAGATAAGGCGCAGTGTTGCCTTCGAATGAGAGCATCTTATCCCAATCGAAGATATAATCCTTCGACCTGTCCGTAGAAAGATCGGCATACTTTACCGCCCCTATCCCTATCATCTTTGAGATTCTAGCCTTATCTTCGCCTGTGAGCTCAGGATTCTTCTCCGAGATGGCACTATCAGCTCTGATGATTGACTCCTTCAATAAATCAACAAGTTTTGCCGATTGTCCCGCTCTACTTTTCAGCATCTTTCCGTTTGAATCTAGAACCGAGCCAAAATTTATGTGTGTAGCCGTATGTCTCTCATCCATGAATCCAGCTCTCGAGGCGACCTCGAAAACCATCTCAAAATGCTGTTTCTGAGGAGTTCCCACCACATACATTAGTTCGTCACATGAAATTCTTTCCACCCTATCAATAATGCAGGCCAAGTCCGAGGTGGAGTAGTTGTAACCTCCATCTCCCTTCCTGATTATCACGGGAAATGGGGCGCCTTCCCTATTGACCCATTTTCCACCCAAATATACTACGCTTGCCCCTTCACTCTCTTCCAACATTCCTGATTCACGTAATCTTTCAACGACCGTCGGGAGTAAGTGCCTATACGCTGACTCGCCCATGATATCGTCGTCATCAAGAAGAACATCTAGCATCTCGTATACCTCGTTGAAGTAAGCCGTTGATACATCAACTAAGACTTTCCAAAGTCTGAGCGTATCGGAATCCTCGGCTTGGAGAAGAACAACTCTGGATCTTGCCCTCTCCGCAAATAAATCATCATGGTTGAATTTTACTCTGGCCTCTTTGTAAAACTGATCAAAATCTGAAATTGCCTTATCTGAGGTAAAGCTGTTTTCACCTAAATCTATCAAATGCTCTATTAGCATTCCAAAAGGAGTGCCCCAGTCGCCTATATGATTCTCTCTAATTACTTCATGGCCCTTAAATCGTAGCATTCGGACTATTGCATCCCCTATTACTGTGGATCTGAGATGACCAACATGCATCTCTTTAGCCACGTTTGGAGCTGAATAATCAACAATAATTTTTCTGGGACTATCCTTCTTGACTCCGAGCATGTTATCAGATAATAGCCCCATGGTTTTGCTTGCTAACCACTCAGGATCGGCCTTCAGATTAACAAATCCATTCATCGAGGAAGTTAGGGCTAATCCCTGTAAAGAAGGAGATATCAGTCCAGAAATATGCTCTGAAACTTCAACAGGGGATTTCTTCAATATACGGGATAATGAATGGCATGGAATTGCAATATCTGCCATCGACCCTACCGTTGATGGACCGATCAAATTAGACATATCTTCCTTAGAAATTTCTAGTTCCGATATGGAGTCAAGAATTAGAGGGGTACATACTTCGATTAGATCTCTCATATTACACCTCAAGATATTGGGTACCTCAATAGAGCGGCTATCCCGCCAAATGCGTCGAATAGAGTAGCTCCCTCTTCTGTATCCATAGAAATCAGGGTAACGGAAGCGGAAGTGTGGCCTGCCAGCAGAGTTAATTCATCGATTAGATCCATTGACCTGTCCGAATCCTCTACGACGTTCTCAGACGAACAACTAGGACAAACTGGGATGTCTGACCTTCTACTTTGAGTCCCCTCCCATTCTGTCTTGCAATGCCTACAAATCCAAATTACTCTCCTTTTTCTGACATTTTCAGATAATAACAATCTCTCAACTGCGCCTTGGTCTAGAGCGTTTCTGATCATCATCTCCCCATACGTGGCTTTTGGATGGGCTTGCATCACTTCTCTCAAGAATCTATCAACCATCTTTCGCTCTGTATCCAATTCGATTTGGTCCATGAGCCCCCCTGCTCTCTGAACCAACTCCCTGAGTCCACTTTCATTGGAATAGCCTACATCGAAAAAGGGCTCTCTAATTAGTTTCTTAATTTCATGATGAAAGTAATCATTCTTCACAACATAATCTTTTGTTGCACCGGGTCCACCAATGATTATCCCTTGGAGATTTTCAATCATGGGTAACCAGTAAGAGGAAGCCCTTTCTGCAGATTTCTTGAAGAATTTATCTGCGGCTTCTTCGATTAATCTCTCGAATCTCTGTGCTGACTGGCCACCCCTACCGTGCTTTGAAGGAACTAATGAGGTGACATGCTCCTGACAATGTAACCTCTTTCCGCTAGCCAATCCATATGCTGCTTCGGACCTATCTATGACAAAAAGGCCGTATGCTGTTCTATCGATTAGCATCTCTTCAAGCTGACTAATCTCAAATGTTGAGCCGCACCTGTATCTGTAAGATGTAAATGCCTCAGGAGGGTCGTCAATGACTATCGACATTAGCCTGGTTTTATTGTTTCCAACAATAACGTGACCTACGAACAAGGCCATTCCTCTTTCTCCGGGAGTCTTGTATCTGTTCAAGCTGGCTATAGCAGACTCAATGGCATCGGAGACATGCTTCCTAGTTAGCTTAGACTTGATGTTTGCCGCCTGTCCAGCTTCATTGGAAAGTTGATGCCTGACATCACTGATCATCCTATCAGGGGGGACCACGACCGAAACTAGTTCAGTACCCATTCCCTTCATTGCAGACAAGTCCTCCACTGCCTTCTTGAGACGTAATCTCCTCTGCTGTACTTCAATCTCGTCGGATATGGCACTACCTCCAGTTAAAGGCCGGAGGGGCAGCATTTCAACCCTTAGACTCAGCTAGGGCAAAGGAATTGAAAGGGGCGTCCTAGTTCGGTGGTCGATGACGACCGTGATTGTCGCACTCGGAGGGAGCCTGCTCCGTCCCGAGATTGAAGAAAGACATACCTGGCTAGAGGATCTAGTTTCAGTAATCAGGGACAGAGTATCGATGAATGATAAGATTGGGATAGTCGTCGGAGGTGGTGCTCCTGCCAGGGAGGGAATTGAGCTGGCACGGCCGGTGATTTCAGATGAGGCTCACTTGGATAAGATAGGCATAGCTGCGACTAGGCTAAATGCCACCATTGTTAGAGAATCGCTTTCAGATTCTGGCATTCCAGTATCTGGAACCATTCCAAAGACTGTTGATGAAGCAGTACTTCTACTTGAGACTCGTCAAGTAGTCGTCATGGGAGGAACTAATCCTGGGCACACAACAGACGCTGTGGCGATACGATTTGCCATATCTTCTGATGCCGATAAGTGCATCATAGCTACCAATGTAGCAAAGGTTTTCGACAGTGACCCAAAGGATAATCCAGACGCTGTGCCTTATGATTCACTAACCCATAGCCAACTGATGGAGATAATTGGATCTTCTGAACATACAAGAGCCGGAACTTCCCAGATAGTTGACCCTATTGGGGCCATTGATGCCTCTGAATCGGGCCTAACCCTGAATATCCTCGATGGAAGAAATGTGAATCTGATTAAGGAGGCAATTATTGGCGGGGACTTTCAGGGAACGGAAGTAAGGAGGGGGTAAATCTTGAGCAGGGCCGATAGAATCGCTAATGCTGGAAGGAGAACAGCAAAGGAAGCGAGAGATGCGGCCAATAAGAGAAGACAGTCTGAAAGCCGCAAGGTTTCAAATAAATCCATTGATATCAGGCCTCATAGGCATTGTGTTGTATGCTGGAAACCGATTTCTCTGGAGATTGAGCCTGCAGTTTGCGAGGATGAGGCTTGTATTGAAAATAATAAGAAAAGAGAATCGTCCAGAAAGAGGCTGACGGTAATGCTGTATCTGTTCCCCGGTATTGCGATTCTACTAATTTTCTTACAGATGATGTCCGGAGGGGGATAAATGGAGAGATACTCGTGAATATGGTTAGAATCTTGTCAATACTTCCAGGACTTGTGGGGGGTCTTTGCGTATTGATGGTCCTTGGCAGCCTTATTGGGATAGATGTGGAAAACTCACGTACTGATGTTCCAATCGTTCCGTGTACTGATGATTCTGTTGGTTGCCCTGTTGGGATGAATGGCGAAGATTTGGTAGTGCCTCCGGCGTTCGTGTTACTAGAGATAAGCATGAAGCTGGAATGGGATGAGCCCGAAAGAAGTTGGATCGGCGTAGTTGATGCAAAGTTCGAAGAAGATTGCCCCCCTGATTCGAATGGCCTTACTTCTTGCACTTCTGATGACTTTGACTTCATCGCAGGAGGTCCTGATTCCTTGGACGGGAGCTTAGAGTTTGTGTTGGAGCCAGGAGAATACCGTTTTGTGACGGCCGGAAAGGATGGGTCTACCCTTGACGAACAATTGGTCACTATTGAGCCTGAAATCCATCTAGCTGGATTTGTAGAAATACTTCTTGCCACCATAGGATTTACTCTGCTTCTGGGCGCTAGCCAGATGGCATTTCCACTCAGGGAAATGTGGAAGCGCTTTAGAGAGGCGTGAATCTATCATAGATTGCTTGAATAACCTATTCCTACTCGTGATGCTATGGCTGACAGGTGCCCGGGGTGTGGATCAAAAATGGATATTGGTGGCCTGCCCATCTCCATTGGTGGCTTCGATATGTATTGCACGACTTGTGGACACATTTGGCACATTAATTAGGACAGGTCATTTCTAGGCCAGTCCTCTGGCAGAGTTAGGGGGTCAGATATATCGTCAGCGGCTATCATTTCAACAAGTCTTTGTCTCAGAAGTTCCATTCCCTCTCCCGTAATTGAGCTGATGGCTAATTTATTCTCCATTTCTGTAGATTGATACAAGTCTAATTTACTGTGGACAACTAGTATTGGCCTCTCTGAGATCAGCCCACTTACTTCTTCAAGGAGATTCATTTGCTCATCCATGTTAGTCGTTGCATCTGGTGTTGGATCTATCAAAAATAAGAGTACATCGCCAACATTCTCCAAGGCCGCTATGGCCTGCATCTCGATGTTATTCCTCTCGACCATAGGCCTATCTAGAAGACCGGGGGTATCGACCATCTGATATTTTCTCCTACGGTGCATGAAGTGCCCCAAGTGTAACTGCTTGGTGGTGAATGGATACGCTGCAACCTCGGGCTCCCCGCTTGAGAGAGAATTAATCAAAGCAGATTTGCCTACATTCGGAGATCCCGCTACCACAATACAAGGTTCAGTAGAATCTATGGAAGGCAGCTTTCTTAGTATATCACGAGCCTCTCCAAGCCATTCTATTTCTGGAGAAATTTGCTCAATTATAGAAGAGAATCTGCCATATGCCGATCTCCTCGCCTGATGAAATCCATCTATATCCCTGAGCCTTAGAATCTTTCTTTGAGTATCTCCTGCTATCGATCTTACTCTTTCTGCTCCCCACTGAATCGTACCTAGACTCTTCCTATAGTTGTCATTACCAACGGCTGCATCTACAAGAGCTTGATCGAATTCTGATAAGGCATTCAAACTGGGCCACCTCTCAACATATGCGATGAGTGTCGTATCAATTACTGCGGCTGCGGACTGTACCATCTTATTCATCTGCTTTCTAACCCTGTGATACTTATCTGGATCCTCTACCGTATCCGACTGTCTACTGGCTTTTCTGAAAGCCTTATCGAGAATCTCATCTGTTTTCAAAACAGTTGGGATTTTCCTCCATTCGATTGATGCCATGTGTCTTCCTGACTCCACGACAAACCCTTTCCTATTCAAGACAGTAGCCAGAAATTGTATGGATTTTCAAATCAAGCCCTTTTTCTATATGGACCTAGTCGAGAGCTCATGCCTGACATATCCAGTACACTACCCGATTGGGCGGTAAAGATTCACCGAGCACACGGTTCTCCTGAATTGAGTGATATTCAGGATGTTTTTCATGGCCCTCTTTCAGGTCGTAGCGCTGGCCTGAGGAAGGATGATATCATTGAGATTATTATAGATTCTAGAGCCATTTCTACCGATAGTGAAAATATGGCAAGAGGGATGCTTATTGGAACTACAAGAAACGCTGTTGAGATTATGGATGAAGATGGCATATTCAGATCCATAGCACGAGATGTGATTGTGGAAGTAAGACTGATCGCACACATGAGGGTCCCCTATCTTGAAGACAGGGAAATGATGACCTTCGAGAAAGAGGATATGCGACGCAGATCGAGTATGCAAGAAAAGGCTGAACAGATGGCTGATGGCGGCATGGATAGCCACCTGTGGGGTTGAGAAATGGGTAGCTTAGAAGGTAAAGATTGTGTGCCATGCAGAGGAGGGGTCCCTCCTATGATTGAAGCGGATTCGCAAAATCTTCTGGGCCAGATAAATGAGGAGTGGTCCCTAATAGAAAATCATCATATTGAGAGGACTTGGGGCTTCGACAATTTCGAGGACGCGCTAGAATTTGTAAATTCTGCAGGCAGAATATGTGAAGATGAGGGACATCACGCAGACTTTGAATTAGGATGGGGGAGGGTCAAGGTCATCATTTGGACTCACAAAATTAATGGTTTGACAGAATCAGACTTCATCCTAGCCGCTAAATTAGATCTTCTGGACTAGGAATTTTCATGGCCGCTGTACAAGATACTCTGAACAACAGAAGAACTGTTTATCGGTTCACCAATAAAGTAGTAGAAAGATCAGAACTCGAGATGGCATTTGAGGCGGCCAGTAATGCCCCTTGTCACAAGCAAACGCACCCGTGGAATTACTACGTTTTGGGAAAGCAAACAAGACTAAAGCTACTGCCTACGGTGATTTCTCTGGCCGAAGAGAAGATCATCAAGGACAGTGAGGGCGAACATGGGGCCTCTATTGATAGAGCAGTGTCGAAAATTATCGACGTGCCCGTATTAATCGCAGTTACAACTAAACTTAGCCCTGCGGATTCTTTCAGAGAAGAAGAGGACTATGCCGCAACTGTTTGTTCCTTGCATAATCTTGTCTTATCCCTTTGGGATAGAGGGATTGGATCGCAATGGAGCACTGGGAGTATCACAAGGCATTCTTCCACCTACAGTATTTTGGAAATTGATGAGAAAATGGAAAGGGTTGTCGGATTCCTCAAGATTGGCTACCCAGAATCAATTCCCGACAAGGAGAAAAAGAGTCCCTCTGAGATTAGGAAATACCTGCCCTAGAAAACTGGTGATAAGATGAAGAAAGTAATTTATCCGAAGATTGGAGGCGTTGATTCAATAGAAATATTAGATGTCGAAGAACCTCGGGCTTCTGATGGAGAAGTAGTTGTTAGAGTCCATAGGGCAGGGATAAATTTCGCAGATCTTATGATGAGGCAGGGGTTATATGGATCGAATCCTGATTTTCCATTCACACCAGGATATGAGGCGTCTGGAGTCGTTACTAGTTTAGGCAAAGGCGTAGAGGGACTAGAGTTGGGAGACCGGGTCATAGCAATGACTGGTTTCGGGGGATATTCAGAGAAGGTATCGATTCCCCGTTCTAGAGTATTCAAGTTACCAGATTCCGTAACCTTTGACCAGGCGGCAGCGATTCCCGTGACCTATGGTACGGCATACCACATGCTATTCCACCTAGGGAGGATTTCTCCTGGTGACTCTGTACTAATTCATCATGCCGCGGGGGGCGTGGGGACTGCTGTCGCCCAATTGTGTAAAGTTGCGGGAGCCTCGGTTGTGATTGGTACTGCATCCGCACCAAAGAGGGAATTCGTAGAGTCGATCGGAGTGAAGTTCGTAGACAGGGAGTCTGAGGATTTCGTCAAGGTTTGCAAAGATATGACTGATGGAAAGGGGGTCCATCATGCGATTGACCCCGTTGGGGGGAGGAATCTAATGAGGTCATACAAGGCCACAAGAAGAGGAGGCAAGGTGTACTTCTTTGGTGCGTCGTCTGCAGTTAAAGGGGATAAGCGGTCTATCATATCTGCATTCAGAATGTGGCTAAATACGCCGAAATTTAATCCGATTAAGATGATGTCATCAAATAAAGCGATTTTCGGAGTACATATGGGACTTCTAGATGATAGTACGATATTTGAGGGGCACCTAACTGCACTTTCTAAGATGCTAGAAGATAATGAAATTGATCCAATTATAGACAGTATTTGGAGATTTGAGCGTGTCGCTGAGGCGCAGATGCATATGCATGATCGTAAGAATCGTGGAAAGATACTCCTTGACTTTGCTCCGGAGTGATAGTATCCCTAATGCCCCTTAATTGGGCTAAAGCCTAACTGGCCTAGTAGCACCACAGGCTTGACATTTCAGAAGAGTAGTCCTATCCTCCTTGATGAATCTCGTATCTGGAGCTCTGCACTGGTTGCATAGGATGAATGTCTTGACATAGCTCACTAGTTTTTCCTTGATTCTCTTGGGCGGTACCCTTCCCTTCAGCATTATTCGCGATTGTTCCCTGGTTCCTGAGGTTCCTAGCTCATTGAGAAGATACTGATATACATGATTTGCATCCCTATCCATTGCGTCGACTACGTCTGAGAAATTTCTCAAAATGGTTTGACTACCCTCAATCAGTATTTCTGGCTCTGGCATAGTCCATCTTGACCTCTGACTAATTCCTTCTGGAATTCTTTCACGAGCTCTGTCGAGAAGTTCTTCGTAGTCGAAACCATCCATACTGTTCCGAACATACCACTCCTTTTCACCCCACCGGGAGATACGGCTATCGGGCAAGGTAAAATCTTGACACCTCTGGGACAGGTCATGGAAGAGTCACTAGAGGTCATGGTCGCGAGAACAGAGGATGATGCAAGGCTGCCAACCAGAGGTAGCGAATATGCCGCGGGATGGGACCTTTATGCTCTTGAAGAGTCTGTAATTCCATTTAGGAAAAGTGTGAAGGTGCGCACTGGACTGAGGGTGGCAATCCCCGTGGGATACGAAGGACAAGTTAGAGCCAGATCTTCATTGGGCTCAAAGGGCCTAATACTGCCGCACAGTATTGGAACTATTGACGCAGACTACAGGGGTGAACTGTTTGTTCTTATGACATGGATTGGGGAAGGCGATTCATACACAGTGAAGGCCGGAGAAAGAATCGCCCAACTGTTGATTTCTCCGATTCCTGAGGTTTCTTTCAAGGAGGTTTCAATAGCAAAATTGGGAGATACCAAGAGAGGCGATGGGGGATTTGGGAGCACCGGCCGTTTCTAGCTGTCTGCAACTAGAGGTTTTCAATACTCTATTCTCAATAGGTTCATAGGAAGCGGACAGTAGCCCAGTATGATGACAAGTAGCGTGGATGATTTACGGGCCACTGTAGAAGAATACCGTTCCAAGGGACTCAATACCCAGCAGATCGCAGATGAGATGTCTCTTTCCCAGACTACTATCAAGTGGCTTTCCTCCGGAGGAGTAGGTTCTGATGACAGGCCGGACGACATTAGAGTCGGATGGAGGTCCATTGCTGTTAAAGCCGGAAGGATAGAAGCGATTTCATATGTCTTCTGCGACATCTTAGAAGAAGAAATTGGAGACGATGTAGATACCATCGTTGGAATCAGTATCAATGGAATCGCGTTTGCTCAGGCCATTGGCGGACAGATGGATCTTGACCTAGCCGTGAGTAGGAGCATCAGTGAAGATGGAGGGGGGCACATCTCCGAGGTCTTCGCTGACGTGGAAGGGAAGAAATGTGTTGTAGTTGATGACGTTCTTTCCGGAGGAACAACTATGGCTAAGACAGTGAATAATCTAAGAGCTGCTGGAGCGGAAGTAAAGCTATGCATGGTTCTTGCCAATAAGTCCCACAGAAACGAAATCGAGGGCGTTCCTCTGCGTGGACTTGTCAGAGTAGTGACTGTCTGAGGAAGAGAAATGCACTGGGCAGATTTCAGAGCTCAGAGATTGTCTGAGAGGAAAGTACCACAAGTAATAGTCTCAGGAATAACTCCATCGGGCGAATTTCATATCGGCCACCTTAGGGAAATTCTAACGGCTGAGATGATCCATAGGGCCTGCCTCGATTCTGGGCTTGATTCAAGGTATGTATTCATTGTAGATTCTATGGATCCATTGCGCAGAGTGTATGACTTTCTATCTCCAGAATATGAGAAATACATTGGTGTACCTTTGGCATATATCCCGGCGCCAAATCCTGATGGAACGCCAAGTACTGATTCTGGTAGCTATGCTGATTTCTTCGTTAATCCATTTCTAGAGTCCCTGAGGGAGATAGGAGTATTCCCTGAAATAGTGATGAATCATGAGGCTTACGAAGATGGAAGGTTCTCAGAAAAGATTGATCTCGCCATCAGCAAGAAGAAAGAGATTAGAGAGATTATTATGGATATCTCTGGAAGGGATCTGCCTGAAGACTGGTTTCCATATAGCCCTCGTGGATCAAATGGGAGCATGGATGGAGTTCGAGTAACTGGTTACGAATACCCCTTTGTCCATTGGGAGGATGATCATGGCATTACTGGGAGGGCCGACATCAGGAAGGCAGAAGGGAAGATGCCTTGGAGAATTGATTGGGCTGCTCGATGGATAATACATCAAGTAACCTGTGAGCCAGCAGGCAAGGATCATGGTGCCGCAGGAGGAAGTTTCGATACAGGTATACCGATTTGTAAAGTTCTTGGGGGAAATCCCCCTGAGAAAATAGTTTATGAGTGGATTCAACTCAAAGGGATGGGGCCGATGTCGAGTTCATCGGGAGTTACAATAGGGCCAATGGAAGCCCTTTCATTAGTTCCTCCGGAAATTCTTCGATATGTCATAGCCAGGAGTAAAATTGGACGGCATATTGAGTTCGATACTGGATCTGCACTGTTTGAAATAGCTGATGAATATGAACGTCTTCTTTCTAGGATCGAGACTGGTGAAATTACAAAACGTATGCAGACGAGGATTGATACTAGGAAGGGTGCCCTTAGACTGAGTCAAGTTGTAAGGAACTCGGATCCCTCTGAATCTATAGGAGGTGTTTCTTTCAGGCATCTATCTATGCTAGCACAAATTAAGTCCTCGGATGATGAGGTCTGGGAATCTCTGAGGAACAGTGGCCATCTATCTGGCGAACCTGGAGATTCATTGGCGATTAGATTGGGCAAGATGAGGAATTGGATCGATGGAAAACACTTTCCCGAAGATGCCAGAATAATAATTCAGACAATTATTGGAGAGGAATTTAGAGAAAATACTACAGAAGAGCAGCGGCTGTTTTTGAGAGAATTGAGCAAATCACTGGAAAATTGTGAATGGAACCAAGATTCCATCAAAGATGCGATTAGGGAATGTATGGGGATTTACGGACTGAAGGGGAAGGATGGTTTCGCGGCACTATACTGGGCCCTACTTGGAAGAAGGTATGGGCCGAGGGCATCAGCCCTAATCTCTGAGATGGATAGGCATACTTTAATTGAGCTTCTGAAGGGTGTGTGAAGGGCTTAATCATGAGATCTGATCACCTGCCATTTCCAATGCCTGAACGCCCTCATTCATTAGTTCAAGAGTGGAAGAATCTGACATTCATGCATTGGGAAGTTGATCCGATGAAGTTAGCCAAGTACATCCCAGATGGACTGGAGATCGATCTCTTCGAAGGCAGGGCTTTCATTGGGACAATTCCATTTACTATGGCCAATGTCAGGCCGAGGTTATTATTCCCAATACCCGGAATATCCACTTTCCCTGAAATTAATATCAGAACTTATGTTAGGCGCGGAGGTCGTGGAGGTGTTCTTTTCTTGACGCTTGAGGCGCAGAGCCTGATAACTTGCTCCTATGCACCCAAGGCCTATGGGTTGCCATACAGATACTCGTTAGCTAGTGTCCAGTCCAGAAACGGACTATATCAGTGGAACACCAGTAGAAAGGATGGCAGTCATGAGCTTGTTGGCCGATGCGAATGGAACGAACAAGACGAGTCGGCCGCTAAAGGAACCCTGGAAGAGTTCCTTTTCGAAAGGTATTGTCTTTACACCTTCCATCGTGGTAATTTGTGCATAGCCTATACCCACCATGAACCCTGGAAATTTGGCCTTGGAGATGTGAAATTGGAGTCTAACTCCCTCACTGAAGAGTTCGATCTGGGAATTGATGATGTCTTAACTCCGGACTTAGTACACGTTTCAGAAGGAGTGTATGTCAGGACTTGGTCTGCGGAGGTGGTCAGATAGTGCTCGAAGATGCTCGTGACGTATTGATTCTCGATGGAGATTGTGGCCTCTGTCATCGCTTGGCGAACTTCATAGATAAGCGAATTATCGATAGGGAATTATTGGCGTTCAGACCTGGTAATTCTAAGGATGCCGAGATACTATTTTCTAGAATGCCAGAATCATTAAGACGCGCCGATACAGTATATCTGATTAGGGACGGAAGAACATACATTCGATCAGCGGCGGCAATACGTTGTCTTCTTTACATGGGACTACACTGGAGAGTGGTCTTTCCAGTGTTATGGATAGTGCCCCTCCCCATTAGGGATTTATCATATCGAATAGTTGCTAAATACAGACATCTCTTCTTCAAGCGTCCTGAGAAATGTACGTTCAGGATAGATTAGGTGATTAGATGAAAATAAGGCTACATCAGTTTCTTTCTAGGACTGGGCATTTTAGTTCTAAGAATAAAGCCAAGAATGCAGTTTGGGACGGCTCAATAACAGTTGGAGGAAGGGTTGTTAAAGATATTTCATATGAGTTCAATCCAGAGAAGAGAGAGGTCCTTTTCAAGGGCATTAAATTGAGTTTACCTAGTAATTATGACTACTTCATCTTGAATAAACCAGCAGGAGTGATATGCTCGAGAATAAATAAACATGAGAGGTCCCTAAACAAGAATTCAGTTTTTTCATTATTCGAGGGGCGTATTGATTCACGGGTGTTGGACTCTTTGGTCACGGTAGGAAGGCTGGACGAAGGAACTACTGGCCTTTTGATAATGACCAATGATGGATCATTAGTGAACGATATTGCTAATCCATCAAAAAATATTGGAAAGACTTACGCTGTCAAAGTATCCAAGAGGGTTACTTCCGAGCTAATTAGTTCGATTAGAATGGGCGTAAGTATTGATATCACCAGAGACGGAATGACCGAGGAATATTTGACCATGCCAGCTGAAGTAACAAAGATCAGTAATTACAGCATCGAAGTAACAATATTCGAAGGCAAGAAAAGACAGATTCGTAGAATGATCGAGTCGCTTGGAAACAGGGTATTGGAATTACATAGGTCCTCTATCGGAGGATTAAATTTAGATGCTTATTCACTAAACTCTGGAGAGTACAAAAAGGAGTCTAGGGAAGTCATTATGGACAGAATTACAAAATTATAGATTATTCCAGTGTAGAAATCTCTAATAATCGAGGTTCTGGAGTGCCTAGCTGCATTTCAGCTATTGCTTCGACTTCCATCTTAGCTCCAGCCATAGTAGTGACAAACGGAATATTTAGTTCTACGGCTAGTCTCCTCATCATATTGCCATCCAGTACTGCTCCTCCTGTCGCAGTAGGGGTGTTAATAACCAGCTGAATCATCCCCCTTCTCATTAAATCGAGAGCATCTGGTGACTTCCTATCTTCAATTCTATAACATGTCTCGACATCCACTGACCCGTTATCTCTGAGAACGGATGCAGTTCCAGGAGTAGCGTGAATCTTGAAGCCCATGTCTTGCAGACGCTTTGCCAGATTGATTGTACTTTTCTTGTCCTTATCCTTCACAGTGATATAGACCCCTCCGGAAGTAGGCACTGGGAGCTCTGTGGCCATCCTTGCTTTGAGATACGCAGCGGCTGGTCTCGCATGTGAGCCCATAACTTCGCCGGTTGATTTCATCTCGGGACCGGGCGCAGGGTCCAGTCCTCTGAGTTTTATGAATGGGAAAACAGGAGCCTTGACCGATACTGCCTCAGTCTGAGGCTCGGGGATATCAAGTGATGATAATTTCTCCCCTAGAGCGACTCTTGCGGCAATTCTAGCCAGAGGAACTCCAGTGGCCTTAGCGACAAAGGGGAATGTTCTTGATCCCCTTGGGTTTACCTCTAGAACAAATAATTCCTCGTCCCTTATGGCGAATTGGATGTTATAACAACCCCTAATTCCTAATTCCAAGCCAATAATAGTGGTCCATTCCTCTACTTGGGAAAGTACTAGATCAGAGATGTTCTGAGGAGGGATAAAGCAGGTCGAGTCTCCTGAGTGAATACCGGCCTCCTCCAGATGTTCCATAATAGCCCCGATTAGAACTTCTTCTCCATCACAAACTGCATCGACATCGAGCTCTATGGCATTGCCTAGATACTCATCTATGAGTAGTGGCCTATCAGGAGAAAGAAATGCCTCACTCATGTATGTCTCTAATTGCCTGTCATTGGATAATATCTCCATTCCCCTTCCTCCCAAGACATAAGACGGCCTAATGAGGACTGGGTATCCAATAGAAGATACTGCCTTTCTGACCCCTTCTGGTTCTGTAGCGGTCATCCCCCTAGGCATCTTCAACTGACACCTCTCCGCAAATTCCTCGAATCTCTTCCTATCACTCGCCTCATCAACGGCTTCTGGAGTAGTTCCTTCGATAATCATACTTAGGCCTAGTTTTTCCAAATGAGGTAAGCTGTCTGAAAGTGGCAAAGCCAGGTTTATAGCGGTCTGTCCACCAAACTGAAGAAGGATTCCATGAGCTTTCTCCCGTAGTAAAATCTCAGAAACTGATTCCAGATTAAGCGGGTCAAAATATAGTCTATCGCTGGTATCGAAATCTGTTGAAACAGTTTCTGGGTTGTTATTTATTATGATTGCTTCATGCCCCATTTCCCTTATTGCGCCTACTGCATGGACACATCCATAGTCAAACTCTATCCCTTGGCCAATCCTGATAGGACCTGATCCAATAACAACTACTCTTTGCTTGGATTTAGTTTCTAGCCCTGGAACTAAATCAATACCATTATCGCCAGTCCCTCCTTCATATGTTGAGTAGTAGTAAGGAGTAACCGCGGCGAACTCTGCCGCACAAGAATCAACCATTCTGAATCTCGGGTGGATGCTTAATTGATGCCTTCTGATTGTCACGGAGTCCTCTCCCCTCCCTGAGGGCAAATTCTTGAATCCAGAAGGAGGGAATCCACTGAGGGCATCTGCAATGTGTAAATCGGTAAATCCCATTCCCTTCCATGATCTCATCTCAGGCTCTGGTATCTCCGAGGGGCGGAGCCCCATCTCACCGGCGGCCCTAATCTCAGTCTCAACTGCGGCCATCTTCTCAAATCTATGTAAGAACCACCTAGTTACTCCTCCAGTTAGGTCCCTAACATCCTCTAACGAATACCCTCTTCTGAATGCCTCCATGATTGCAGACATTCTCCTATCTGTGGGGACTCTCAGCCAATCTTCTAAAATGGCCGTGGGTAGTTCTTCTGAGGACCTCTCATCCATAGACTCGCCTCCTGAAGAGTCAGCCATAGTCAGTGGCCTTGGATGGGGTTTGCCATACTCTAAACTAGCCCATGCCTTGAGGAATGCCTCCTCGAAGCATCTGCCAATTGCCATGACTTCACCGGTGGACTTCATGGATGTCCCGATAGTTCTATCAGCTGTCCTAAATTTATCAAATGGCCACCTAGGTATTTTCACGACGCAGTAGTCTAATGTAGGTTCAAAAGCCGCAGTAGTCCCCCTTCCAGTAATTGGATTAGGTAGCTCATCCAGAGTATATCCAACAGCTATCAGTGCAGCCATTCTAGCAATCGGGTAACCTGTCGCCTTAGAAGCTAAGGCTGACGACCGCGATACTCTAGGATTGACTTCTATTACTCGATACTGCCCTGTTGACTGCTGTACTGCGAACTGAACATTACAGCCCCCCTTGATATTCAGCCTTCTAATCAGCTTCAAGGCCGCGTCCCTTAGCATCTGATGGTCCCGATCAGAGAGTGTCTGTTGAGGAGCTACGACTACAGATTCGCCTGTATGGACGCCCATGGGATCTAGATTCTCCATGGTGCAGACAATGATTGCGTTATCGGCGGCATCTCTCATGACCTCATACTCGTGTTCTTGCCATCCCAGAATACTGACTTCAATCAGAACCTGCCCTATTGCTGATTGCAAAAGTCCCTGACTTGCGATCTCAACTAGCTCTCCTTTGTTGAATGCAGTACCTCCGCCCAATCCTCCAAGAGTGAATGCGGGGCGGATCAAGAGAGGATATTTTCCAATCTTTTCAGCCGCATTCAATACCTCGCTTATTGTGGAACAGGCTACTGCCTCGCAAACTGGAAGATCGATACTCTCGCATACCCTCTTGAAAAGATCCCTATCTTCTGCCTCGTCTATTGATGCTAGATCGCATCCAATCAACTCTACGCCTAACTCATCTAATGAGCCATCCTTGGCCAGGGCAGAAGCGATGTTTAATGCTGTTTGACCACCCATTCCTGCTAGAATTGCATCCGGTTTCTCAATCTCCAGAATTCTCTTGACAACCTCTGGAAGAAGTGGCTCAATGTATATCCTATCTGCCATTTCTGGATCATTCTGAATAGTAGCTGGATTGGAATTAATTAAAATTACTTCATATCCATCATCTCTCAAAGCCCTACATGCTTGCGATCCTGAAAAATCGAACTCGGCCGCCTGACCAATCCTAATCGGTCCGCTTCCGAGAATCACTATTCTTGAGAGGTCATTTCTTCGAGGCACTAACCACCACCTCCTCCTATGACAGCTGGTTGGGGGTCTCCAGACAGATGATCGGCAACTATCTCGGCGAATCTGTCGAAGAGCGGAGATGCATCGTGCGGCCCTGGGCAAGCCTCAGGATGAAACTGGATAGTAAATGCCGGTTTACCGACTAGATCGAGTCCTTCCACGGTCTTATCATTGGCGTTTACGTGCCTAACTGTAAATTCGGCCTGTAAAATATTACTTCCTGAGTCGGAGCACGTCCCTGATGGATGTGGCGCTAGCATTCCTTTACTGGGATCCTCCACAGCGAATCCATGATTTTGGCTGGTTATGTTTACCTTCCCAGTTACTAAATCCACAACAGGTTGGTTAGATCCACGATGGCCATATCTGAGCTTGTATGTCCGCAGCCCTGCGGCGAGACCCATCAGCTGATGGCCTAAGCAAATTCCCATTACTGGCATATCCGACCTAACTGCCGCCGCGAGCGTCTCTCTAGCGATTGTGGCTGTCCCGCTGTGAGCTGGATCTCCTGGGCCGTTAGAAGCGAAGAGAGCATCTGGCTTCCAGTCTTCCATAATTTCTTGAAATGGCATAGAAGCAGGGCACCATACCACCTCGAATCTTCTACAGAGCTCCCTGATAATGTTATACTTGATTCCACAATCTAACACTGCCAATCTAGGCAAGCTCTGCCCCTTATCATCAGTAGCTCCCGGATTAGCAATTACTGGTTCATCTATTGTTACTGACTTTACCAAATCTTCATGATCGGGAGGAGTCATTTTTGACAGTAATCTTTCCATCTCGTCCGCCTTATCGGTAGGTCCAAAAACACACAATAAAGTCCCATATTCCCTTACTCTTCTAGTCAGATCCCTAGTATCTACTCCTTGGATTCCAGGAACTCCATGGGACAATAGTAAATCATGAATACTGCCGACAGAATCTCTATGGTCAGGAATGGGCATCATCTGTTTGCATACCACTCCCCTTGGATGTACTCTTGAAGACTCGGATATTTGGGGTATTATCCCATAATTACCCAACAGAGGCCATGTGAAAGTTAGGACTTGTCCAGCGAAAGAAGGATCGGTCAAGCTCTCCTGATAGCCAGCCATACCGGTTGTAAAAACTAGCTCCCCCTGAGCAATCGTTTCAGCACCAAAAAGAACTCCGTTGTATCTAGTTCCATCTGCTAGGATTAACAATCCCGGGGCATCGCTGGAAGGATTTCTGCCCTGTGAAGCAACTAGTCCGTCTGCGGCGTCTGAGAAAATTGGCGGGTCTGAAACCCCGGTAATGCCCGCGCCGGGAATGAAGCCGCGTTGCAGTCCCGACCCCGACATCAGCGTAGCTGCACAAATACGTCACTTAATCATTGATGAAGAAATATACGTTTCTACTCACTAGTCATCGTTTGTGACTAGTACCTTTCCGTCTTCACTGGGGATAACTGAAACAGATCCCCCAGAAAATTTCTCAGGCCCCTGAGAGCCGAGATATGAGTTTAGGAATACAGCAAGTGCGGCCACTTCTGAATGGGGTTGATTCCCTACAGCGATATTGTAATCGGCTAATCCGAATAACTCACCGGGAACCTTTGTGCCGCCTACGACAACAACAACATTACCCTCTGAGGGAATATTATCTATGTTCTCGTTCCAAGGCTTCCCATACATCGTAAGATGAACAATTATTCCTCCTGACTTTGAGAATGACCTAAGCCACCTCATGGGCCTACTCTCGTAGCTGCATTCGAACTCTCCTCCGAATCTAGAGGTGACAGATCTCCATGTTTCTATAGGAGTAGGGTCGTCATCTCCTGAGAGTATTACTTGATCAGCACCAAATGCCCTAGCAGTAAGGCCCAGGTGGGAGGTCATCCTCTTGTCCCTATCTACTCTGTGTCCCAACCTCAGGACCGATACTTTCAGATCTGGATCGTCAGTCATAGTCACCCCAGAGGAGGAATTCCTTCTTCATTAGCAATCGGGCTATCCTGAATGGCGGCTGTAGGAAATAAATCCACGCCCATATTCATCATTGTGCTCCTAACCCATTGGAGAAGTATGGCATCCCAGAAGAAGGTCGTTGCCATGCCCACCATTATTGCCATTGCCACCAGTCTTCCTGAAGCGAATATTGCTACTTGCATTTCTATTTCCGAACCTATGACTGCATTACCTAATGGCTCAAGAATATAGAACATAATAATCACAATAAGAATACCTCCAATGTTATTGAGAATTGCATTTCCTGTTTCCCTACCAACAGACATGATAAAAGTACCCGCCAGAGCCAAAAAAGGTATGATTATACTTATTTCCCTGAAAGTAAACTCACCTATCAGAGAGATTGGTATATCGGCATCTCCTAGTGAAGATCCTCCTTTGTCAACAGATATCCACCAGAAGACCGCAGTCATAGAGGCCAGAGCCCCAGACACTAGGCCTCTGAAGCTAATCATTTCCCTGATATCGTGACGATCTGAGGGCTGAAGCCTCTGTATAATAGACTCCATTAATTCCAGAGATTCACTGGTCGGACCCTCGGGACCATCAGATTGCTGAATATTGCCCATACGGGCATTTAGGGCCTCTTCAGAACTTTGGTCCCCCATCACCATCGCTGTAATGCGACTCGGTCACATCATAAAGCATGCGTCGAATGGCGTACCCAACATGCCTGACTGGCGACCTAAACTCAGATGCCGCGACGATGGAAATCCCAGAATTATGGGGATTCTCAATATTACTCCAGATTCTTTTCACCGGCAATCCAGATATGAAACGGTAGAGATTGCAACTCAGGCTGCCATTTCCATGGCGATGAATGGGGCTGATTGGATAGATGTAGGAGGAGAGTCAACTAGGCCAGGATCAAGGGCAGTATTACCTGATCAGGAGGAGGCCCGAGTGGTACCAGTCATTCAGTCGATAAGAGACGAATTACCTGACATAGGCATCTCAATAGATACTAGGAGGTCTTCAGTAGCATTTTCTTCTTTAGAGGCAGGGGCCGATATGATCAATGATGTTTCATCGCTAGGAGATCCGGAGATGTCGAAGATAATTGTAGAATCTGGATGTCCTGTTTGCCTCATGCATATGAAGGGAATTCCTGAAAATATGCAAAAAAACCCAAACTACTCTGAAGTGGTTTCTGAAGTCAGGAGGAGTTTAACTGACTCCTCGACGAAGCTAAATCTTCTAGGAGTAGATAATTCTAGGATTATTGTCGACCCAGGAATTGGTTTTGGGAAGCTCCTGAAACACAATTTATCCCTATTGTCAGCCGGTAGGCAGATTTTGCCTAGTGACGATATGGGACTGATGTGGGGAGTCAGCAGAAAAAGTATGTTCGCTGATCTTCTGGGAAGAGATTCTACTGCGGATAGGCTAGCAGGGAGCCTTGGGGTCGCTTCAAGAGCACGTAGTCATGGTGTTGATATTATCAGGGTTCACGATGTCGCAGAGCATGAGGACCTGTTTTCCACGGTTAACTCTCTGAGGTGAAGATTTGACTGAAGGCAGTAACAATATTATTGATGTCTCTCCTGATTTGAGGCTAATAGGTACTGCACACGTCAGTACCAAATCTGTAGAGACGGTCAAAGAGCAAATTGTCGAATATGGGCCAGATATTGTCGCTGTTGAGCTGTGCAATTCAAGGCTTTCTTCCCTTAAAGAGCCTGAATCACTTGATTCAGACGATTTGTTGAAAATAATCAAGGACGGGAGGTCTCCAATGATACTCCTACAATCAGCGTTGGCCGCTCAGCAGAGAAAAATGGGATTGACCACGGGGGAAAAGCCGGGGGCTGAGCTTCTAGTAGCGGTGAACACCGCAGAAAACTCGAATATTCCAGTTGAAATGATTGACAGAGATATCGTAGTTACACTTAGAAGGGCTTGGCATAGGATGGGAATTTTCGAGAAATGGAGAGTTCTCAGTACTCTTCTCTGGGATGACCATGAAGAGGATGATGAATTATCCATTGACGAGGTCCTAGGGGACTCAGATATGTTGAGCAGAATGATGGAAGATGCAAGAGAGGTAGCCCCGGGTGCTGGCGAGGTTCTCATCGATGAGAGAGATGCATTTCTAGCTGGAAGAATACAGCAAATTAGTGGGAGGGGAAAAATTTTGGCGGTTGTTGGTGCGGGCCATCTGGAAGGTATTGTCAATAATCTCAACAAGCCACCGGAGAAAGTAGGCAAAAGACTGAACGATCTCAGTACAGAGCCACCGAAGAAGCTATGGCCGAAAGTAATAATGGCGGCTATACCACTTTTCCTGTTCGGATCAATAGGGTATATGGCATACAATGGAGAGATGGATGAGATTAGGCAGACCGCAGAGACATGGCTGATACTCAATGCCGTACTTGCCGGACTCGGTGTGATGTTAGCTAGGGGCCATCCTTTGTCGATTTTAGCTGGTGCGTTGGCCTCTCCTATCACCTCACTTAATCCAGCACTTGCTGCAGGGTGGTTCGCGGGGTACACTCAACTGAAGGTTGCATCGCCGACTGGCAAAGACGCACAGGATTTCCTAAAACTAGACGATTACTCACTTTTTTGGAATAATAGGGTTGGTAGGGTACTAATGGTCACAGCTCTGGGTAATCTAGGTTCGGGCGTAGGTGCGTGGATAGCTGGTGGAGCCATATTCATGCAACTTTTCAGCTAATCATCATGTCCCCAATCGAGAGAGCTCCATCCTCTTTCATGTGCATAGTAAAGTACTAACTTAGTCAATACTTCAATTCCTGCTATTGATGCTGCTATCGCCTGGTCTGACGTAAATATCCATGCTATGATGAAAGTATCAGTGGTGGCAATAACTCTCCATGATATGGTCTTGGCCAGACTACGTTTTTTTGTTGCAGACATGATGGCACCTGAAGGATAATAAAATTACTTAATCGTCTCTATTACGACCGCTATCCCTTGCCCGCCCCCTATGCATGCAGTAGCGACACCGTATCTTCCCCCACTTCTTCTGAGTTCTAACGAGAGAGTCAATAGGAGTCTTGTTCCCGTGGCTGCTAGAGGGTGGCCAAGTCCGACTGCTCCTCCGTTAACATTTACCTTTGAGGGGTCTATACCGAGATCTTTGATACAGGCCACACATTGTCCTGCAAACGCTTCGTTAATCTCCCATAGATCGATATCCTCTACCTTTAGTCCTGCCTTCTGCAGTGCTAGATTACTACTTGGGACCGGCCCATGGGCCATGATTTTAGGATCCAATCCCACGATTCCCCATGATACAATACGAGAGAGTGGCGAGTCCCCATCTGACTTAGCCCTTGCTCCAGACTTTACAACAACTGCCGCCGCACCGTCAACTACTCCAGAGGCATTTCCTGCAGTTACGAGAGAGTCGGGGCCAAAGTGTGTCCTAAGTCCGGATAGCGATTCGACAGTTGTCCCCAGAACTACGTGATCATCGTGAGATGCGCCCATGACGCCCTGGGGGGTATTTACCTCCACTACTTCTTCATCCCAGACTCCCTTTCTGATACTCTCCTCGGTCTTCTGGTGACTCATTGCTGCGAAATTATCTGCATCTTCTCTAGAGACTTCAAGCATCTTACAGAGTTCATCGCTGGTCTGGGCCATGAAATAACCACATACATCGTCTCTCAGATTGGTGAAGAAGTAATCTTCCATATCACGGGGAATCTCTTCACCTTTTCTCGGCGGCCTTCCTAACTTGTAGACGGTTCTCTCATCCCTAAGGACGTGTGGCGCCTGGCTAAGATTCTCCATACCTCCAGCCACTACTATCTCGGCCTCTCCAAGCATTATCATCTGCGCTGCCGATACCACAGACTGAGCCCCACTTCCGCAGAGCCTGTTTAGAGTCAACATTGGAACCTGATGAGGTATTCCGGACAATAATCCGGCTCTCCTAGCGCCGAAGATAGCCTGAGATGAAGTCTGCAGAGCATGCCCCATTATCACATGGTCTACTTCTGTTGGCTCGGTGCCTGTCTTCTCCAGGGCACCCTTGATTGCTATTGACCCTAATTCCTCGGCACTTATTGAAGCCAATCTTCCTCCTTGTCCCCCGTCTCCTCTTTTTCCACCAAGCCACTCACAGAAGGGAGTCCTGGCACCACCTACAATGACTACATCGTTATCTTCCATGCATGACGCATGGGGATGGTGCTCAAGAGTCTGACTATTGTTCGCCTCTAGGACTGGTCGCCATCGGTCATGGAACCAAGATAATCCGGTAGCTCTACACCTGACATCTTTGCGACGTCATGTATGGGCGGCAAGCTCTGAACCAGGCTACTCACGAAGTTACTGGTGGCAGAGGAACCATCGGAGTTATTTCCGCTGTCCCAGACAGTAATCTTATCGATTTTTAGATTCCTGATTGCCTCGGTTTGGGCGGCTACCATGTTCTCTATTTTCTCGACCATGAGTAATGTAGCCGCGGCCTTTGGATCACCGGCAGCACTGGATACTAAATTGCTGTAACCTTGTGCCTTTGCATCGAGGACCTTCTGAATTCCTTCTGCTTCGGCCTCGTACTTAGCCAGTATTGCGTCCGCCTCTCCTCTAGCAACTCTCCTCTGCCTCTCGGCCTCTGCATCAGCGGCTATCTCTATCTGTTGCTTCTGAATACTGATCTGGACGATTTCGCTTGCCTTCAATCTCTCCTCTTCCTCGGAGTAGAATGCCTTCTGAATCTCTGCTTCGGCTATTGCCTTTGCCACGTCGGCCCTCTGTTTAGCGGAAGCTTCGGCTTCTGCCAAATCTGCATTAGCCCTGGCTATCTCGGCTTGAGCTGTGTTCTCTCCAGAAATTGCCATAGCCTCCTGTTGCTCGACGAAAACACGCTGATCAGCCTCTGCGGCCTTTCTTCCCTTCTCTGCGGCGGCCATATTCTGTGCAACAGTGATTTCTCTCTCCTTGCTTGCAATAGCGGCACCGATTGCACCGTCCCTCTCAGCATTGGCTACATCCACCCTGGCATTCTCCACAGCTGTAGCCGCTGCCTTTTTACCGATACTCTCGATATAGTCCGACTCATCTGTAATGTCAACAATGTTGACGTTGAGCTGAGTTAGTCCGAACTTTCTTAGCTCTTGATCGACATTCTGAGTGATGAGGGATAGGAATGCATCACGATCTTGGTTGATTTGCTCAATTGTCAGAGAGGCGACAGTGAGACGCAACTGACCTAGGATAATTTCCTCGGCTAGCTTCTCTATCTCTGGTATCTTGAATCCCAAAAGTCTCTCGGCCGCATTGGCCATGATGGTCGGCTCCTTACTGACGCCGACTGTAAACGTGCTTGGAACGTTAATTCTGATATTCTGCAGAGAAAGCGCGCCTTTCAAGTCGATGTTGATTGGCATTGGCTTGAGAGAAATGTATGCATAGTCCTGGATTAATGGCCAGACTAGTGCCGCGCCACCATGGACTACCCTGGAAGGCTTTGCCTTTCCATCGGCTCCCTTGGCGGTCCTTCCATAAATCACCATTACTTGATCCGGTGGGCATCTCTTATATCTCTGAGCGAAGAATATTACTGCAGCGACCAAAACTAAAATGATTGCAAAAATCATTATTGTCCCTATAGTTCCACCGTCTGCTCCTTCTGCTTGCCTAAGTGTTGCCATTAACATCCTGTTCACTCCAGTACCTATGAGGCAGGCACAGGTCATGAACTCTTTCCCGAAAATTGAGAATTATTAGGTTATGAATAGAAATCAGATTCTCTTTACTATCAGAACTTCGCCCATCGTATCGACCACTTCGATTAGCCTTCCAGTTGCAATCTCTTGCTTATCCTCGGATCTAGCATTGTATGTGCTGAGAGACCCATTGGTCTCAATCTGAACCTGGCCAACACCTTCAGGGGGAATCACGAGATATATTTGTCCCTTGTAACCGACAGTGTCTGCGATATCCACATTGCCGGAAGATTGCATAGCCATAAAAACCTCAAATAATTTTGCAGTTCCATACATCGATGCCGTTCCTGCGATGCCCCCCGCGGCAACTGCGACGGGATCGGTCCCATCTGATTTCAATACCCAGAGTCCGGCCAAACCGAAGAACATGAGGAAGGCCATGACGCCTTGGAATGTGAGAGCCTTAAATGATGCATCTGAGCTCATCACATCTATTTCCATCCCGAAGAGCCCTTCGAAAACTCCCTCGGCGACACCGCCTACGAGCATAAGTACGAACCAGAGCAGGAAGAGGATCCCTCCGAGAAGTGCAGAAATCCCAAAAATCCACTCTAATCCTGTTGCGTCTCCTAGCCCTACGAGGTCGAAGAGGTTGAAATCATTGATATCCACCATAGCCCTTCCTAGAGGATTGGGCATTTGACACATTCGGCGTATTTCGTCTCTAACTAGTAGTTGGGAACTCCCTCACAGCACGCCTCAACCACCCTGTGGCATCTGGGACATTCCATATGTTGCCTCCTGGGAACTGCATCGCCTCTGAAACCACAGATGCAACTCATGGATTTACAGTGGTCGGAGTCCATGATGAATCAAGTTGTAACTAGGATTTATTCTTCTCGGTGTTTTTTCCTACTTTTTGTTATTTCTGATAGCCAGATATCTCTCTGCGGCTAAAATAGGGCCCAGTGATGAGCCTGTAACAATTGACGTGATGACGAGGTTCCAACTACTGCTGATATACTGATCCAGAGTAGTGTAAACGAATAGTGAAATTAGAATCATTATGACGGGAATAGCAAATCTTCTCAGGAAAATCTGGTATCCCCCCATTTGGTCATAGGCCGGATTATCGATTATACGGTCAATCATATCATCAAAGCCAGGCTTCTTGGCTGACATAATTCTCAGCCTATTAGCCACGCTAGTGCGCCGAGGAATGTCATCAACACTGGAATCGCGTACCAAACAGCCCTGACTGCCTTTGGAGTCTTATCTGCCACATCGAGGATTCTACCTGAATCGTCTCTGATGAATTCCGTCTTCTCCATCTTTGAATAGACTTCAGAGAACTCTTTTTCATGCCGTGCTAAGAAGATTAGGAAGTATATTCCGAGCATTAGAGAACTGCCCCCCGAAACATTGAGGAGGATACTGAGCAATTCCAATAAGACGCCTGACGAACCCAATTGAGAACCCAACAACAACTGACCTATTCCTAGCATAAACCAGAGTAATGAGTCCACTCGTGCCATAGCTCTGGGAAGGGGGAGTGATTCATCAAGCTGTTCCCGGCAGTACCTTGCTAAGCGACCTTGGGACGATTATTCCAAATCGCCCATGTGCCCTTGGCTGTGGCCATTAGCGTGTTAGAGGAGTCCCTTAGCTCCCCTTCCATATGAGCTAGATTCTTCCCTCTCCTTACTACCCAACCACTAGCAGTGATCTGCATACCCTCATGAGTCGGCCTAATGTATGAAATTATTATTTCAGCAGTGGCACACCACTCATCTGGGTATATCTGTGAAAGCAGAGCTCCTCCAAGAGCGGTATCTAGAATTGATGCATGTAACCCCCCATGAGCAACGCCACCTGCATTCAGATGTTCCTTCGAAACTGTAACTTCGACTACACACCTACCATTTCCTAAAGATACTGGCTTGAGTCCTATCATCTTTCCAAAGCCGGGAAATGTCGGCGGGAATTCTTGCCCTTCTTCCATGTGCTTGCGAGTGAGTTTCTTCTAATGACTCCTAAGGTTGATTTTGTCATTCTCCTGTCTGGACAGCCCACAGCCGGGAGTAAATTCCACCTTCTCCCAACAGAGATTCATGTGTTCCCGTTTCTGAGATTTCTCCCTTGTGTAATACAGCAATGATATCTGCATTCCTAACCGTAGAAAGTCTATGTGCTATGATTAGTGTTGTTCTGCCTTTTGATATTTGAGAAATCGACCTCTTCAATGCCGCCTCTGTCTCATTGTCCACGTTGCTCGTAGCCTCATCTAAAACTAGTACTGGGGCATCTTTCAGTACGGCCCTGGCTATTGCAATTCTCTGCCTCTGGCCTCCTGAAAGTCGGTGTCCGCCCTCTCCGATATCAGTATGCCAACCGCTAGGAAGTAATGCAATAAACTCAGTAGCCTCGGCAATGCGAGCCGCCTCTTCTACAGACTCAATAGGTGCATCGGGATTTCCATATCTGATATTTTCAAGTACGGATCCTGGAAATAATGTAGTATTCTGACTAACTAGAGAAATGGATGCCCTGAGGGAATTCAATGTCAAATCGCAGACTTGATGGCCATCCAGATAGACTGTTCCTGATTGAGGATCGTGGAACCTCAGTAATAGCCTGATCAGCGTTGTCTTTCCCGAGCCGGTTGAGCCAACTAGGCCCACTGTCCGGCCTGCTGGTACCACCAAATCGAGTCCCTGCAGAACTTTCTCCCTGCCGGGATATGAAAATTCAATATCGCGAAATTCTAACTCTCCACTGACTTCCTTCAATTTTAAATCCCCTTCCACAATACCGACTTCGGTGTCTAACAGGTCAAGAACACGAGTGGTTGATGCCATCGCTCTCTGGTAAAGGTCGAAGGTCTCTCCCAGCCTAGTTAGCGGCCAGAGAAGTCTTTGTGTAATGAACACAATAACTGAATATGCCCCTAAGCTAATTCTCCCATCCAATGCCATCCACCCTCCTACTAGCATATTTGCAGAGAATGCAAAGAGAATTGCCATCCTGATAATGGGTACGAAGGATGCAGATAGTCTGATAGCCTCCTTATTTGCCTCTCTGTAGGCTTCAGATGCTTCACTGACCCTAGAAGCCTCTCTCTCCTCTGCAGTGAATGACTTAATCGTAGTGATGCCCTGTAAATTATTGTTGAGAAGGGAGTTCAAATCCGCTACTTGTGACCTTACTCTTGAGTATCTAACCCCTATTCTCCTCTGATACATGAACGACCCTGTCACGATAACTGGTATTGGGACAATTGCCCATAGTGCGACTTCCGGGGCCACGGAGAACATGATTCCGCCTACAACTATAATCGTAGTTGCGACTTGAAGAAGATCTGTGGCTCCTTGATCTAGGAATCTCTCAAGTTGATTGACATCATCATTCATAATTGCCATCAGTCCACCGGTTGATTGTTGAGAGAACCACTGCATCTCGAGCTCTTGTATGTGTGAGTATGCGGACATACGCAGTTCATGCTGAGCTGTCTGAGCGAGATTTCTCCAAAGGACCGCATAGAAGTATTGGAAAAGAGACTCTAGGACCCATATGACGACTGTTATACCTGTTAGGATATACAGCTGAAGGTGAACATCTTCGTATCCCATGTTGGCGAGAAATGAGTCCTCCCTTGCTGAAACCACATCGATTGCCATCCCAATAAGAACTGGGGGTGCCAAATCCCAGACTTTGTTCAGTATTGAGCAGATTGAAGCTAGAATGACTACTGACCGGTGTTCCTCAAGCTGAGAGAGAAGTCTGGAAAGCGGGTGTCTGACTTCTGACATAACACCGCCCCTGCTACTTGGAGTATGAAGATGCCGCGATTACAAAGTCGCTAGAGGCCCCCCCGTCCAAGAGTCAGCCCAAATGTCGAAGGCGGCGATTGAGGGCTCTCCTGTAGAGTTGGTCCTTACTGCGTATAGGTCTCCTGCTGAGACGAAATCATCCAAGTCCCTGTCCTCCCACTCGAATTCCCACCATGTTCCATCCGAGGCGGTTACGTTTGAGTATCTTGAGTCCATTCTCAGAGACGCCATTGTAATTGCGTTTTCATCATTGGAGGATAGCCCCCTTATCTCAATCTCTTGGGGAATGGCCTCAGATACCAGATTCTCTGGAACCGCCCCTGCCCAGACTGATATTCCTCCGAACTCCGTTGGACCATTGTAGGGGTTGAACCCGAGAGGGGCTCTGCTCATGCCTTTGTTAATCTGCAAATCGACTTCATCCCCAGTCCTGACCTTTAGTACGAATTGCTCTTCCTCGCCCGAGTAAGTCTCAATTGCCATTATTCTTGGGGGGTTGCCTCTTAGCTCAATAATTATCGAATGTGTAGAGTTTGATGTGGTCGCGACCTGCTGTCCTGAGTCCTGATCCCCAGTGATTCTCCAATCTAGATTAGATATCGTCGCAGTATCAAAACCAAATGGTGGAACATCATCCGTTTGCCCCTGGGAAGAAAGAATAGCGAACTCTACGAAGGGATCGACATACTCTGGCTTCGCATCCCTTCCCTCGAACCACACGTTACCCACTCTGATATTGGTTACATTGCCTCCATCAATTACCTCATTATTGTAACTGTAAGTCCCGATAGTTACTCTGGTGGATATTGATCTCAATTGCTTGCTATCATCTTTGGACACTCCCCAGTGAATCTCTCCAAATTGCCCCTGCACTGTTGAAGAGGATGTTGTTTCAATACTGAGCCTGTCATAGTCGTTCGCATAATCGAGTACTTTGAAAGAATCATTGTCCGATAATATCTCGTTTAGGAGATCCGAAGTCAAGGGGAAGCAACCATCTTCGGGGCATACTTCCTCTTGGGCCCCGAGGCAACCGGTCACACTGGAGAGTGCTATGAGAACCACTACCACAGCCACACGGAACATGATGCCGGGTGGCGGATTACATAGATGAGGGTATGCAAATACGGTCATTAGTTCGAAATGAACCATGCGAGCCCCCTATATGGGACAATACCTTGGGAGGTACTGTTGAGGATGGATTCCATGCACACGAACATACTTGTCGTTTACAAGAAGAACTTCGAGGAGGTACACGATGTGGCACTAGCAACCATTAGAGACGCCTTGGATGAGCTTGTCTCTGAGAATAGGGTCCGTGTTGATTACACGGCTAGGGAAACTGTAAGGAGAGCAGATTTCGATGGTCCGGATTTAGTAATCGTATTAGGAGGGGATGGGACTCTAACTTCGATAGCCCATTCCGTGGATGACTCCACTCCCATAATGGGAGTTAACAGTCATCCCAGGTTGAGTGATTCTGACGGTTCCTACGGCTTCTACATGGGAAGCGATCCAGAGAATTTTAAGAGTGATATTCGTACTGTTATGGAAGGAGGGGGAATCATCAATGTACTGCCACGTTTACAGGCAGAGATTGTGACTACTAGTGGAAATAAAATCAGGACTGATCCGGCACTGAATGACCTACTGGTAGCGAATACACACCAATATCAGCCTTCCAAGTACACTATTCACAGATCTGAAGACGGAAACAACGGGGAAATAGATGCTTCGCAGCAGTCTTCTGGATGCCTGTTCTCAACATTCTTAGGCCAGGGTGCGTGGTTCAGACACGTAGCGAACATAGAGGGGACTACCTTTTCATTGGAGGAGATTGATGACCACTATCTATTCGTTTCCAGGGATCTTCCTAGGGGAGATAGGAAGGAGGATGGTTCGTACTGGTCGTGGACCAATGAGCCTACTCTGATGACCAGTGATATGCACAGGGGATACGTAGTCGCCGACGGATGGGATGAGTTTCACTTCACCAGAGGCTCGACTGTTAGTATCGATTTAGATGGTCCTACTCTGAAGCTTCTAACTTTCAGGAGTACAATCTATGACAGGGTTACTCGGTGGATTAAGCAGTAGTTTTACTTGGTTTTATCGCAGCTGAGTAATTGTGTTCTCCACATTGTAATTAGAGAATCTGCTGAAGGAACTTCTTAGTCCGCTCATGCTTGGGGTTGGTAAAGAACACTTCGGGAGTTTCTTCCTCAACTAACTCTCCCTCATCAAACAGGATACATCGATCGGCGACCTCCTTAGCGAAACCCATTTCATGTGTGACAACGATCATTGTTATGTCTCTCTTTGCTAGATCAATCATGACCTCGAGGACTTCCTTGATCATCTCTGGATCCAGTGCTGATGTAGGCTCATCGAAGAGCATTATCTTAGGGTCCATTGCCAGTGCACGAGCGATTGCAACTCTCTGCTGTTGACCTCCGGAAAGTCCACTTGGATACTTGTGGGCCTGCTCGGGTATCCCTACCCTTTCGAGTAGCTCCATCGCCCTATCCTCCGCGCTACTCTTATCGATGCCCTTGACCTTCATTGGAGCGAGAGTGATGTTCTCCATGATAGTCAGATGGGGGAATAGCTCGAATTGCTGGAAAACGAAGCCGACCTCTGATCTGATGCGCTTGAGATCCGCCACGCTAGTTTCTTCGTCTAGGGTGATTCCCGCTACTTTAATTGTCCCGCCTGCATGGGGCTGTAGCCTATTCAGGGTTCTGATGAATGTCGACTTACCAGATCCTGAAGGCCCCAGTATGACGATAATCTCCCCTTTTCTGACCTTGATGTCAATTCCTTTCAAGGCCCAGAAGTCGCCGAAGTTTACACGTACTCCCTTCGTCTCAATGATGGCTTCATCGTCGTTTTCAGATTCAATCATGTGGCCTCGGCACCTCCTTCGTTCACTAGTCCTAGGGACTTCTCCACTTTAAGTGAAATCCTAGAGAGAATCAGGGCTACCACCCAAAAGAAAGTAGCGGCAAAAATAAGGGGCTCTAGGTAGTCGTCACCGAACTGAAAGTCGGTGGCAGGTAGAATTTTTGAGATCGCGAATAGATCTAGAACTCCGAGGAGGTAGACTAAGGTGGTATCTTTCCAAAGGCCGATGAAGATACTCACTATGGCTGGGAGCGTGGTCCTGACAGCTGATGGGAGCTCTACGAATAGCTTGACCTGGGTGGAGCTCAGTCCAAGTGCAGTTGCAGCCTCGACCTGTCCCCTGGGTACATTTTGAAGCCCCCCTCTGAGGACCTCTGCTATGTAGCAGGCACCGAATATAGAGAATGTAAAAATGGTCCTCATGACTACGTCTGCATCATAGAATGGCCTAATAATATCGGGGAGGATGAATAATGCGATGAAGAGCCAAGCAACCATTGGACCTGATCGTATGAACTCGATAATGAAGGTTGAAGGTAGACTGAAGAATGGGAGATCGCTTCTCCTTCCGAATGCGAGAAGCACTGATAATGCCGAGCCAAGAACCAGGGATGCGGAAATTAGTATCAAGTTAACGTAAAGCCCGCCCCATAGGAATGGCTCTATCCCCTTCTCTGCCAGCCCTCTGTCGATAAGTGCATCTGGTGGATCGAGAAGGGCTATGGCCACGAAGAAAGTGATGACTCCGGAAATTGCTATGTATGAACGTAATTTGTTAACTTGGAATTCCTCGGACCTCTCAGTGTACTTTCTCGATGCCCAGAAAGAGCCGGCGCCAAGAAGTGCCGTTATCGATAGATTTACCATTACGCCGTCAGGATTGTAGTTTAGTTTGGCTGGAAACCAAACGTAGAACATGCAGACCGCCCAGAGAATTCCTAACTTGATGGCGAACCCACGGTTTGTTTCTTTCGTGGTTCCCAATGCTGAGCAGATGATCAGAGTGCTTAGAATCAGGCTCGGCCAAAGTCTCCATGTCTGATTCTCGAAGTCGGGATTCACTACGCCGGTATTTATCTCGATACCGAGAAATAGGGTTGCCCTATTAGCCCATATCACATCCCATTCAGCACCAACAATTACGAAGTAAGATAACCCTGAGACGACGAAGTAGGTTGTCCAAGCTACCAGTAGCCCTAGCAAAGGTGCTCCCTTCGATCTTGTGAAAGTGCCCTTGAGGACTACCGAAAGTGATGTTGACCAAGCGAAGAAAGCCACTAGTGCCGCAATCAGACAGTAAGCTATGTTTTTCCACTCGCTGACGTCTAGATATAGGGCATCCATCTCAGTGATATACGTGTTTACAGCCAGTGCCAAAGACAGAATAAGTACCATGGCCGAGAATAAATTCTCATTGGAATCATTTACCCACTTGGCTGGCTTACCTGAAACTCCCTCATCGAACTCGGAGTACCACTCTAGTGCCCTAGTGGTAAAGCTGGTAATTTGTGACTTATCTGACATCATATCTGCACCCTCGTCACTCTTCTATTGTACAAATTCATGATGGCGGAAATCACTAGGCTCCCGACTTGGTAGGTTATCAATATCAATATGAATGTGGGGACGGCTTTACCGATCTTATTGACTATCACTAGGTTGATGTAGAATATATCGTTGTAAGCTACGACCATCGCGAGGCTGGAATTCTTCCAGACATTCATGTACTGGTTGTTTAGAGCGGGTACCATACTTCTGAGGGCTTGCGGCATGATTACCAGCCGGAGCCTCTGGAATGGCGTTAGACCCAGTGAGATACCTGCCTCGATCTGTCCGCGGGGAAGAGATTGGATACTCCCTCTTACTATCTCTGCCACAATTGCACTGGTGTAGATGGTCAGGCCGGCTATAATACAGATAAAGGGGAGAGTTATCTCGAAACCGCCTTCGACGACCCAGCTTCCGGGAGAAGCTGGAATACGCTTCCATATCGTTGGGACGTCCCATCCATTCGAGAGCGATATTGCTGTCGCAACGGCGAATACACCAACCCACATCCTGAATCGTGTTCTGACTCCCTCGTCGGAGTCGTCGAAGCCATCTCTATCTGCATAGGTAGTATATGCCTTCGCCAGTACGGGCACTAATATGGCAATAAATAGGAGGCCCGGATCAATTGCTGGAGTGAAAATACCTTGGTTGCTGAGCAATATTGTTCCTGCTATATCGAACTCATCAGCCATGTTAGGAAGGGTATTACCGACGGTAATCGAAATCGTGAAGAGCAGAAGGGCCAATGGCATATTCCTGAATATCTCAACGTAGACGGTCCCGAAGCCGGAAGAGAGTTTGTGATTGGAGAGCCTCATTACGCCGACAATGATGCCTATCACGGTGCATAGAACGATACTGACGAGAACCACACGAACCGCATTGACCACGCCAGCCCAGTGAAAGTCCCATCTGGTGCCGGCATATGGGTTGACCTGATTAGGCCAGTTACTTATGCTAAAACCAGCGATCGAATCCATGAAATCCCAACTGACATCCCATGTTGGATCGGTCCTCAGAAGGAGTAAAATTCTGAATGAGACATACAGAAGGAGAGGAATGGAAATGAGGAACGCCATTGAGGAGTGCCTCTTGTTGACAACGGCTGGTTTGGCGGATTCCTTTGACATCACGACTAGCCAGATGGTTACTGTCAGTAGCATGAGGATGGAGAAGACCTTGTCCTGTTCATAGTACAATGATGGTATGTAGACCGAGAGCATTGAGAGGTTGAACAGGCATATGAAGAATAATGAGATGGCTGAGATTGATATTACCACGTCCCTCCACGAGCCTTTCCACATTTCTACTGCGCCCCTAGGCTTCAGGATGGACTCTATGATGAGGGCAGAGAGTTCCCTCATCTCGTCCTGGACAAGGAGGAATCCAGTCAGGAACGCGCCTCCTATGACAAGGAAGGGAGCCTGGGTTCTGGACGATAGCTCAATATTCTCCGCTATAGCCCAGAATAGGACTAGTCCAGCTACTCCGGTCAAGGTAGCGATATACGACTTGTAGTCACCTAGATTTCTCAGTGTCCGCAAGGAGATCTCATTCTGCACCATAGCGAAGAAGATTAGGAATAAGCCCCCTATAATCAGTACTTGGTCTCCTAGAGGGTAGTAAGTAGCACTAGGATTTCCGGCGATAACGATATTCAAGGAGATTTGCTTAGACATTTCGACAGACATGCCCATGAATAGGACGAGATATTTCCACAGAACTAAGATTGTGACGATAGTTAGGAGGGCATTCCTAGATGCCCTCAGTGGATTCTTGGTAGCGGATGAGAGATAGCCCTGGACATTCATCCGAAGAGCTTGCATTGAGTCACCTACTACCTATATTATCAAAATTTTATGTTGGCCCTGGGAGGGAAGACCCCCCTCCCAGGG
>CETY01197917.1_pt1 | contig 36446 bp, 26 predicted proteins | sample 361551 | NCBI WGS metagenome assembly CETY01 (sample SAMEA2623135, study PRJEB7988) | marine metagenome | biome: marine biome (ENVO:00000447); feature: deep chlorophyll maximum layer (ENVO:xxxxxxxx); material: "saline water (ENVO:00002010), including plankton (ENVO:xxxxxxxx)" | depth 45 m | reverse complement strand
CCTGAACTGGTGCATGGTAACTTCGTCAAACCGATGCTTGCCAAGAAATACTTGGGTAAACTACCTGAGAGTTTCATAATGGATGTGAAGTACGATGGTAATCGCTATCAGATACATGGAAAGGATGATGATGTTATCATCTTCAACCGTAAGGGTAAGATTGTAACAGAGCAATATGCAGATATCGTAGCGATAGTGAATGAGTGGGAAGCAAATGACTTCATCTTGGATACTGAGATTTATCCAATAACAAGAGATGGTAGTCCTGCTCCTCATCAGGCTCTTGCAACAAGAGTGCATTCAAAGGACAAGCAACAGGCCATATCACAATGTCCTGTGAAGTTGGTTGTATTCGACTGCCTGTTGTATCAAGGTCAGTCTATTCTAAATGATACATATGGCGATAGGCTAGAGTATCTAGAAACCATTGTTCCAACGGAGTTCGTGACTCAGACATTTAGACATGGTAACGTGGATGCTGCGTATAATGTGGCAATCAATGGTGGCTTTGAAGGTGTGATGATAAAGGACTTGAATGCTTCTTATCAGTCAAAGAGAACTGTCTCGCTCTTGAAGTATAAGCCACCAAGAGTAGAACTGGATGTTGTCATAACATCAGGAGAATACGGCAAAGGAAAGAGGGCAGGTGTGATAGGCACATACGGAGTTAGCGTTAAAGATGGCTCGGATTATGTGAACATCGGTAAGATTGGTAGTGGTATATCAGAGGAAGAGATGTATTCACTAGATACTCAATTGAAGCGAATAGTTGATAGTTTCAGTGGTGGAACATATTACTTCTTACCTAGAATAGTCCTTGAGGTTACTTGTGATTTAATCAGTCAGAATCAGGATGGCACTTATGGTATGAGGTTTCCAAGAATACTAAGAATAAGAGATGACAAGTATCCTAGTGATTGCAATACTATCGAGGATGTAGTAGAACAGTGTAGCAACATATATTGACTCTAACTACATCGGAGTATCATGTATGGTAAGGATGTATTGAATGGTATCCTTATTTCTATTGGTAATCCTGAAGTTAACATTGTCAACAGTAACAAGTCAAAACTAGGTTATCGTGTCAGACTCAGAGTTTGCATACGAGGTAAAGACACATTCCTTTGGGGTATCAACCGTTCACTACTGCAACATGAAATCGAGTCTAATTACAAAGACAAGGAACATAGTGGAAGACCCAAACCAATACTGGTAATCAGTGGTTTGGATAATCTAACTAGGCTAGTGGATATGATGGACAGCAAACTAATCGCTAACAGTGATTGGGATACGTTCATTGCTTCACTTAGAATGATAAAGGAAAAAGAGCATCTGAAAGCCGAAGGACTTGAGAAGATACTCAAGATGAAGGGGCTTGTCTGATGCTATGTCCTAGATGTAATCTAAGAGAAACAGAGGTATCTCTCTGTTCTGTTTGTATGTTGAAAATACAGATGAGAAAACCTGAACATACAACAGATGATGAAATTGTAAACCACCATGTCATGCAACGAATAAAGGAAGGTTGCAGGGAATGTGGTAGTCACTCCTTTGCTTATGAGGCAGGAGTGAAAGAAGAGAACGGACTAAAGTGGTATGTCATTTTAGTTTCGTGTGGGGCGTGTAACAAAGCCTATGAAGAAATAATGGAAGTGAGGGTAGATGAGCCTATTGAATATGCAGAATCAGAATAGAACAATAATAATAGTCGGCAAAGATGGAACAGATAAATTGGAAAAGGCAATGAAACTTGTATCTGAAGAACCAATTGTAATGTATGCCAATGAGTTTGATATCGAAGACAATTACAGTATACCTGCTGATGTGGGAATCATTATCAGAGAATGTAATTACAAACCTAATGTCGAGTTAATCAGAAGAACCATTCTAGAATACAGAGGTCAAGTGGTTCTCACATCAATCAATCAGAAAGATGTGCCAAAGAAACTGTTTAACCTATGCAAGTTGAGGCGTGGCAAGAAACTTGATGTTGATATTATCAAGGAGTTAGCACCACGCTCTGATGACCCTCATAACTATGATACTGATATCTTCTCCTTGGTTGGGGACTATCTGAGAAACCCTGATAGGGATTTGATAATGCAGAGTCTTAAGATTAGCAAACCAGCAGACATTCAGTTTGTCTCTTGGTTAGCACCGAACATCCATCCTAACAAGTTGATGTTCGTTGATGCGAAGGTGAAGAGAAGGTGGAGTTCAGACTACTTCTACGAAATGCTCGCTTATTCCCATGACGGGAGAATGCAAAGGAAGATGACTCCACCACAAAGAAAGGCATATTCTACAATACCGAAAATTTTGAGGAAGTTAAAAATGCGACATTCTGATGTTTATCTTTTCAAGGACTTAATGAAAAACCCTGATTTTAGAGAACATTGTAGAAAGACACTCTCATCCTCCGAAACTAGAACGTTAGGACTAGGTGAGAAAAAGAGAAGAACAAAAACAACACCAGTCACACCAACTGTCGGATTATCGAGGTGGTTAAACTGAGCGACTATCATTGCAAGTGTGATAAGAGCAGGTGGAGTATTCACGCCTTCCACTATGGGAGGTGTATAACTTGCAACAATTGGATATCGGTGAATGATATCTTAGATATATGGAATAAAAATGGAGAAGATGAAAATGTTATGGACAGAGAAATACAGACCAAAGAGAATTGCTGATGTAGTAGGACAGTATAACTTTACGATAGATGCAGAGAGTTGGGTAGAGCAGAACAATATGCCCAATGTTCTATTGTACGGTGTAGCAGGGGTCGGAAAAACGGCTGCTGGTATTGCCCTCGCTAATGATATGTTGAAGGAAGATAAGGACAATAACTTCTTTGAAATAAATGCATCAGATGACAGGAGACTAGAGACAGTCAGAAATCAAATCAAGGAGATTGCTTCAACGAAGAAGATTGGCAATGTCCCATTCAAGATTATACTTCTTGATGAGATGGATGGTATGACTAAGGATGCTCAGAATGCATTGAAGAGAATCATGGAGAGATATGCTGAGAATGTCAGATTCATTATTACATGTAATGAGAGACACAGGATAATTCATCCGTTGCAGTCTAGGTGTGCTAACTATGCATTCCATAGACTGAAGCCACAGTCAATGCATATTCTTCTAACTAGGATATTAGATAGTGAGCAGATTACACATGTAACAAGTGATGAGTTAGAAACTTTCATAGACTCCTTACATGGAGACATGAGAAGAGGGCTTACTGAACTTCAGGCTGCTATCTACGGTAAGTCCTCACTGTTGAATCAAATTGACAAGAACTTAGAACCATATACCGAAATAATGCAAATGATTGATGATAATAAGTATGAAAATAGTTTAGGTAAGGTGCATGAGTTGTTGTATAATTCGGTGGATATGAAGACAGTGTGCATTAATTTGCATGATGTTATCATTAAAACGGATATGCAATCCGCCAAGAAGTTCAAAATGCTTAGGGTTATCGGAGAGGCTGAGTGGCGGAGTAGTAGTATGACCCCTAAACTACTAGCGTCTTGGATGATAGGTCAGTTGATGTGATGGCAGAAATAATATTGGGGATACTGATATTGAGGCAGTTTTTGAAATGGCTAGATTCCCCAAAAAGGAGATTTTAAAATGAGGTATAAATATGAAAATGGATTTGAACAAAGACGGCGTAGTGGATATTGAAGATATCAAACATCTACTACTTCGGTATGAGATAATAGCGTTAGGCGGTGCATTGCTGATTGTACTGCCTATATTAAACACGCTAGGTTACATCAGCGTAGATTCCAATTTCTTTTGGATATTGTGTGGCGTAGTCATGCTGACAGAAGGATTAGTGGAAATAAAACACGAAAGAAAGAGAATAAAAACAAAGGAGGAAAATGAAAATGAATGATGAAATAATGAATGAAATTGAGAAAGCAGCAGAACTGCTAGGGATGTCCCTAGACGATGCGAAAGCGAGGTTCGAGGAGATATGCTCCAAGAACAACGTTGACGCAGATAAAGAGCCTTTACTGGCTCGAAGTCTTTGGAGACAGTTCTTTAGTAATTCTCGTAATGTAATAAAGAGACAACAGACGCAACCAACAGGACAAGATAGTAACAGCCTATACAAGAAAGCCTTCGGCTTTTTCGTAGCACTGAACGATGCTATTGACATGTCAGCACGAAGTCGTGAGAGACTAACTAACGAGTATATGCGTGACAGTGATATGACTTACTCTCTAGGAAGAGTCGCTATCTTCACTGAAGACGGTGATGGGTATGAAGCAAGAATGATGCGTGACGGTGAAGAGATTGTCAAGCACATGAAGAAGTTGCCTGAGAACAATGTAGAAGTTGACAGTGGTAGATTCATTGTCCCACTTGACACACGACAAGGTGACTGGAACAAGAACTATGGTAAGCCACAACCTGCATCTGAGTATCAGAGAAAGGGAGTATTCGTTGGTGAGATAGATGGCAAAATGGGTAAGTATTTCTTCTCCTACAAGAAGGAACACAGTGTCAACTTCCAACCTAATACCTTTGAGTTTGTTCACTTCGATGTGATACCAAACTCTAACAGGGAAGACCTGATTCATGGTGGAGCAAACCAAACTGTTGAGTCGTTGGTATACAATGCTGACTTAGCAGATGGCTCTGAGATGAAGAGGGATGTATCTCAGATAGTTATGTCTGATGCTATGATGGAATACTGTGGTGGTAATTACAGTCCATTGATTGCTTTAGACAAGTATCATCAGACTGCTAATAACAAGGCTAATTGGGATGACAGGTTCGTGTTTACCGATGGCACAGTTAACAGCATCAATGTAACACCCACAGCAAACGGTAACAGGATATTGAATCTTGATGACCTGAACACCGACTTTGACTTTGACAACGATGGTTGGAGCGGCACTACTTGCTGGATTCCTGAGAACATACCGATTGACTTTGGGATAGGTTCACAGGTTCTAGTCGTTGGTCGAACATCTCAGGGTGTTGACCAAGAAGGTAACATCCGACCTGTTAGCATCAATGTTGCTGGTCTTCATGTGATTAGCAGCAGAGGCGGAAGTGCTGAAGAAGTAGAATTTATCGATGAGTCTGAAGACTGGTTCTTCGAGTAGGCAGGTGACGTAAATGGAATGCAGTATGAGTGCTGATTCCAATGGAGGTCTCGTCATTCATGGGAGAAGTTTCGCCTTCCTCATGGATGATGTAGACTTCCTAACTTGGAAGTACAATCCCGATACAGGAGACTATTGGACTAAGTTCCACTTTGTCTCTAAGGACGTAAGAGTGAAACTATCTCTTACGGAACTTAACGAACTATTAGAACAATGGAAGGGTATTACATTTGACCCTAATGAATATAAAAATGGTGATAGATATGAGTTGGACAACAACAGATAAAACAAAGGCAATAACAACGAACGAGTCTGCAAAGGGGCAGTATGCTCTCCGAAAGGAGGCAATGCTTCAGCAGATTAAGGAATCACAGGAGAATAACAAGTCTTACCTGTGTCTTGGTATTTGGGGAGAACCTAAATCCGCTAAGTCAGCAACGGCAATGGACCTACTGACTGATGAAGACATAAAGAACGGACTACATGTTCTAGTGTTTGATTTCGACAACAGAGCAATAGATGTGAAGCGTAATCATTACGATAACAACGAGAACCTGATTGTCTACAATCCAATCGTAAGAAAGGATGGCAGTCTAGTGGACTTCGATGAAACGATGAACAACGCAAGAGCGTTCTATGAAATGGCAAAAGAGTATCTTGCAGAAGGTAAACTGAAGGCAGTCATCGTAGATGGAGCAGATAAACTCCTAACAGATGTCTGTGAAACTAAGATGCGTGAGAAGCATGGTATGGATGCTGATACAGTTATCAAGCAACCGCCTTATGTTTGGGGAGATAGAAACACTCCTTACAAGAACTTCTTGCATAAGCAGATATTAGAGATGCCTTGTCACCGAATAGTGATTGCTCACTCTAAAGACAAGTATGCGGGTAATCCAAATCCCGTTGGTGTGGAGGCCAACTGGCATTCTACAACAGAAGATATCTTCACTGCAACAGTAAAGATGTCAAGAGACATCAGGAAGAATGGTGCTACCTTTACCGCTATGGTTGAGGCAAGTGCTAGGAAGCCTGAGATGATTGGAAAGAGATTGAGAGTCTTGACTATCGAAGATGGAAAGATAGATTGGACAGGATTCCCTGAAATCAAAGCAGGAGAACTTTGAACGTAATGTAGATGTGGGTAGGGGGGAAACCCCCTATCCCTTCTGCTATTTAGGAGGAATGAAAATGAGAATAGAAATAAACAATAAAACACTAACAAACGCAATAGAAGATGTATGGATGAAAGGAAAGTATCACAATGGCGATTCAGCAAAGAACGGTCAATTAACCGATTATGCAATGCTTGAACTCGTTGAAGGTAATATACTGAATCTATACAATGCTGACAATCAAACCATCTGTCGAGTGTCTGTACCTATAATTAGTCAGACAAACGAAGACAGCAATAATATGGTTGTAGTAGAGATAGACAAGATACTCAAGTATCTTAAGACATTCACAGGAGACAGGGTTCAGTTAGTTGCTGAAGACTTTATCCTATTACAAGACGAAGGCGGAGGAAAGAGGGCAAGTTTACCACTAGTTGTTAATCATCCTAATGCAGCGATGATTGCTAGGATTCAAGGCTACACTATTACTCCTGAGAATCCTGTCTTTAGTAGTGTGGTCTTTGAGTCTATCATTACCACAGGCTCTAAGATACTAACAGATGCAATCAAGACTTGTGATGTTATCAACAACGCAAAGTATCTGTTAGATACAGACAATCAACACTTCACCATTTCAAGCAGGAAGTCTGACATTGACAAGGTAGATGTCATAGTTTCTACGCTATCTATGAATGGTGAATCAGCAACGGTAGAAGTAACTGGTCAGTTCCACAAGTTCTTTCGTGGTTCTGTTCCTGTGACTATCTACTTGAAAGACGAGTCTCCTGTTATATGGGCAGGAGAGGATAGAATACTAATCAAAGCCCCATACATTACAAGGTGATTACAATGATAATAGCAAACACGAAAGAAGGTATCTTCCTGAGATGGAGAGATGCAGAGAAGAAGGTTGTAGAGGAAGAGATTCCCTATGCCGACTTCTCTCCATATTTCTTTGTGGAGGCTTCTAATATCGTTAATGTTGACGCTGAATCTAAGGTTTTCTTGAAAGAGGGATACCAACAGAAGGATAAGTTTCCTGCAACTCTAACTTATGAGAGCGGTGATTGGGTAAACCTTCAAGGTGATTCACTTGTGAAAGTGACATGGACACCACATAAAACTATGAAATCCGATGCTAGGAATGTAACGAGTAAAGTTAGAGCATACTATCATGATAGAGACATACCAACGTATGAAGCAGATGTTCAACACCATTATCGATATGCTGTCGATAGATTGGATAAACTGAACGATTACAATCTAAGGAAATGGTATTGGGATATGGAATGGATGCAAGGTGGAGAGCATGATGGTGCGATTACTGCTATCGTTGTCTACGATAACTATGATGATGAGTATTACACATTGACATGGCTTCCTGATTCAAGTGAGACTGAGAGAACAGTGCTTGAGAGATTCATGTTGATGCTAACTGAGAAAGACCCTGACATGCTTATCTCATGGTTCGGTTGGAAGTTCGATGTACCTAAGTTAATCGAGAGGCTACACACAAATGGAATCGACCCAAGACTACTATCTCCTGTTCACGAAGTAACAGGTGTTGAATGGAATATCAAGGAGAGAAAGAGAATACTGAAGACTAAGCAGATAGAGAACTACTCTCCGATTGCTCAACCAATCAAAGGTAGAATATGCGTACCTCTAGACTTGGCCTTTGAGAGACAATGGAATGATGCACAAAGAGGAACTTTACCTTCACTGTCACTAGACTATGTTTCAGAGTATGTCTTAGGTGAGAAGAAACTAGTGAGCGAGAAGTTTCCCGATAAGAATGAGTTCTTCAGGAGAGGCTGGCAAGAAGACAATGAGACATATCTAGAGTATGCCTTGAAAGACGTTGAACTAATCAAGAGGATAGACGATGAGAACTTCACAACTGAAGCAATACTCTCGTTACAACGTTTACTGATTGCACCGTTCGATGCTTGCTTCTACGCTAGTAACATGGGTGGAATATACTTCATGAGAAATGCCTCATGGAAAGCACCTACGGGCAGGAAAGGAGACAGGGTAGAGTATGATGGTGCGATGGTCTATGACCCGCTTAGTGAAGGCACAAATGGTCTTCATTTGGGTGTTGCAGCATTTGACTTCGCTGGTCTGTATCCAAGCATGATGATTGCAAGAAATATCTCTTGGGAGACTAAGTCTCAGACACCTACACAATTTGGTGTAAATCTTAGAACACCAAAAGACTTCTCTAAGGTAGAAGACTATGACATGAGATACTACAATAGTAATGAACTAGGGTTATTGCCAAAAGCAGTTCTAGAGTTGAAAGAACTGAGAAACGAATACAAAATGAAAATGAAAGAAAGTGAAAGTAAAAGTGAATATGTGAAATGGAACAACAACCAACTTGCAGTCAAGAGATTGATGGCATCCTTCTATGGTATCATTGCGTATCAGGGATTCGGTTGGGCTGATGTTGATTTAGCGGCAAGCATCACTGCTAGTGCTAGAGAAGCCATTCGCATTGCAGCATTCAAAGTGAGGGAACTATAATGCCAATAAAGAGTGCAAGCATTGACTTCTCAAAGGTCAAGGAAGAGAAATTGTCTGAGTCGGAGTTAAGAAAGCAAGCAATTCGTCAGTTAATGAAGGACAGCAGGGCAATAGCAAGGACAACTAGCAAGATTGTCGCTGGTTTTGTCTTCTTGTATGGTTTGGTTTCACTTTTACAGGATGTGAATGTAATATGAATATAGAAAAGTGGTCACAAGACAGATTTGCAACACTAGCATTGGCTAGAACAGTATTTGGCTTTCTAAAAGTCATAATTGCAGTAATTGTAGCAGTGGAGTTGGTATTATGAAGGTAGTTTATGGACATACGGACTCGATTTACGTTGATATTGAAGACAACAGCATTGAAACTGCTGAAAAGGCGTTGAAAATACTGAATGAACATGTTAGAGAGGCATTTCCTAATGTAATGGGCTTGAAGGAACATCCTGTAACACTAGAGTTTGAGAAATACTTCAGAACTTTAGGTGTTGGAGCAACAAAAAATAGAAATGCAGGTCTAATTACTTGGAAAGATGGTAACTTCCTTGATGAAGAAGAGTTTGTGATGACAGGATTCACTGCAAAGAGGGTTTCTCTGACTAAACTAGCCAAAGATGTTCAATTGTCAGTGCTTAACATGTGGGTTGAGGGTAAATCGGAGCAAGAAATAGTCTCTTATCTGAATGATAAGTACAATTCTGTCATGCAAGGTAAGATTCCACTATCAGATGTTCTACAAAGAAGTAGATTCCGTGAAGAAAGGTTCAGATTAGTATGCAAGGTATGCAATCCAAAGGCTAGATTCGACAAAGGATGGAGTAACAAGTCAGTTAGTGTGTTTGACTTGATGCAACATGGTGGATGTATAGATGACATGGGTAGAGTAATGGAGCATTCTAACTTCGTTACTGTTGGAGGCAAGCGACCAACATTTGGTTCGGGAGTTGAGGGAGTGCTGTTTAGCCATTCACAGGGATATGAAAAGATAGAGGATACCTATCTTTATCTTAGAATCAAGAATTGCAGGGAGCATTACATGCATCCTGTAACTAGGGAGTTCACAACTCCCAATTATGTATCTAGATTAACTGCCGATGAGTTTGATGACTTTGACCCTGATTGGTCACATTATGCAGAATCGGTAGTTAAGAAAGCAGAACCTATCTTCAGAGCAATGGGATGGAACACAATGCAGATAAAAAGAGACACACAGCAATCCTCTTTGGAGGAGTGGTTTTGAGAATAAAAGGAGTGAGAATAAATGAGACAAAGTAATACAAATGAATACACATACCAATGGAAGCCTGAGAATTACGGACAAGAAGGAGAACCAATTTTGAAGATATCGAAGTCTTCTTTGGGTTCTTATCAATGGTGTCCTAAGAGATACGAGTTTCAATATGTTGAAAGAAGACCAATAGAAACAACAGAAGTGATGATTAAAGGAAGCATAATACACAATGCTAGAGAAGCATTCTTCAATTCCTTTGACATAAAGAAGGCTGAGAATCTCTCGCATGAAGAACTTGTCAACTACTGTATGAGTCTCCATCCAATAGATGATTATACTGAGATGTATGAAGCAATGTCTATCTTTGAAGCAAACAGGTTTATGGAATCGAGTGCAGAAGGCACAACCCATGATTTCGTTCCTGTTGTCAATGAGGTAATGTTAGATGCTAAGATTGAGATAGGTAGGAATGAGAATCCAAAGTACGAACTTTCTCAGAACTACACTGTTCACTTACAGGGAATCATTGACAGGATGTTCAAGGAAGGTGACAGATACATCCCTATGGAATTGAAGACTGGTGGTTGGAAAGACTGGAAGAAGACTATGATGCGTAAAGAGATGGCATTCTACAAAATACTGTTTGAGAATACTCCTAATAATGAGTTAGAGGAAATGGGTATTGACCCTAACTTACCCATCTCTCATTGGGGTTGGTACTATCCTGCTGCCAATTACATCTATGTTGAAGATGCCAAGAAGAGTAGTATGACTGCTGTTAAGAAAGGGATAGCAGAAATGATACATTCCTATGAAACTGGGATATTCCCAACGAAGTATTTTGCAAAGACTTGTTCTAATTGTAGTTTCTTCGGCATTTGCGATGCCGCTAACACAGAGAGTTGGTTCTAATGAAACTACTAAGTAGACTATGGGCTTTCTTATCAGAAGGCAACGGAATGACTTGGGAGCAGTATCGTGAAAACAAGAGGAAAGTAAGGAGGAATAAAAATGATAGATAGAATGGTAAGAGAAGAATTGAATCAAAAGGTATGGTCTTTCTCAGAGATAGCAAATGTTTCTGAGACTGTTGATAATATAGCACAGTCATTATATGATAAGATGCCAACAACAGACAAACTGAAAATGATTTGGGAAACAGATGTATTTGCTGAAGATAGAACACCCTTTGGTCAGATATATATGAATACAGTAATGACAGAATTAAGAATAAAAATAGCAGAAGTCGTTAGAGTAGAATTACTTGAAGCGAAGGTCTCGTTTAAGGAGGTTAATAAAAATGAAAATGCCAAGAGAAGTGTGGGCGGGAAGTCATCTAAGAAACGCACCACAAATGAAAAGAAGAGTAGTGAAGACGAAGAGTGAGTTTGTTAACTGGTTCAATTCCTTTAATGGGAAGATGAACTGCTATACGACAGTCTATGACTTTGAACACTTCAAGAACGAGGTGAAGATGGAAAACTCTGTTGTATTAGATAGAGCGTTTCTAGATTTCGATGCCCATGATGAACCACTAGAGAATGCTTATGAAGACTTGAAGAATGTGATATCTAAATTAACGTTAGAGGACATTATATTCAAAATGTATTTTAGTGGAAAAGGCTTCCATGTCTTTGTCTATGGAGAACCAGTAGATGATATCAGAAGCATTCAGCAGTATTATTCCGAAATCAGTGATGGTATTGATACGCTTGATAGAACGGGTATCCAAACTAATAGACTAAGAAGACTACCAAACTCAATGAATCTAAGTAGTTCTGATGAGAATGGTAATCCCTACTTCTGTATACCTCTTCTAATTGAAGACTTTGAAGGTAATCTAGATGATATATTGGGAATGGCTAAGAGACCTAGAAAGGTAGTATCGAGTAATGGGACTAAACTAGCAGTGTTCCCTGAGATGAAACCAATCGAAATGAGCGACATTGAAGTAGAGATTCCTACTCCTGTCGGTAAGATTCCAATCCTTCCATGTCTACACAATGCTATCATGGTTGAGAATCCTAGTCACTATGCTAGAGTATACCTCGTTCAGTGGTATCGTGACCTACTAAGTATGGGTAACAGGAATCCTACTCCTGAGCAGAACAAACAAATCACAACTACCATAATGAGTGAACTTGACACAATAGCATCAAAAACCGACATATGGCTTGATTGGAATGCGCCTACTACTGAGAGGTATGTTAGGGGAATCGTTGACAAAGGCTACAATGCTCCAAGTTGTGGCAATGTTCTGATTCCTCAAGGCTACTGCGTAGGAAAGTGTTGGAGGTATCATGATGGATAAACTAAAGATTGACAGCAGAGAAGACTCAGAACTCTCTGAATTAGTGGAGACTTACTGTAACGAGTTGACCATACCATACGAGAAAGAATGGTTGGATATTGGGGACTACACCTTTGCTGATGTTTGTTTTGAAGCGAAGTCCACGTTTGATTTCCTCTCATCTGTGATTAACAAAAGACTTTGGAATCAGTTGGATAACATGGATGCCAAGTTCGTCAACAATGTTGTTATTGTATACGGTAGTTTCAACGATGCTTTAGAAAACCACTTGCATTATGTCAACAACAAAGCAGGACAAGCAAGAATGCTAAGAAACAAGTTTGATGGCGCATTCGGTAAGATAATACTAGACACTGATGCAAACATAATTTGGGTTTCATCTGCTAGGCAAGCAGCGAGATTGATTGCTGTTGTTTGCAAGATGCACCCAATAGATAGGGAGATTCACACGCCTTCTATAATTAGAAAGCGTATAGCAACTACCGATTTGAGAATAGATGTGCTATGCACAGTAAAGGGCATAAGCCCTAAGAAAGCAAAACTCCTGATGGAAAAGTTCGGCTCTATCATGGAGATAGGAGAAGCATCCATAGAAGAAATATGTGAACTGGATGGTTTCGGTAAAGTGTTGGCTAAGAGGCTAATAGATGTGCTGAACAAAGAAGATAAAATGGTGATATAAATGAATAATGATAATGATGAATATAATGAAGACCGACTATACTATGAAGGATTGAGCGAAGATGCAATCGTTCCAATAGAGAAGAAAAACAGTCTACCGAAGGTAGTAGAACAATATGTGAAAGATGCGGCAGACATGTCCAAGTATAATGAGATACCAGCAGCGATTGGTTTCTTTGTTATCTTAGGTCAGTTATCGAAGGATATGATTTCCATACCAAGCGGAACAAGAAGAGATGACACAAGGATACATTTCCTGTGGATGCAGACTTCGGGAACTGGTAAGACTGAGATGTATAACTTCTTTGGACCAATTGCAAAGGAAGCCATGCGTTTGATTAATGCTAAACATCGAACTAACTTTGATGTGTTTTCTGTGGACGATGCCACCGATGCTGCACTGATTGGTTCTAATGAAAAGGAAAGAGTAGAGGTAGAAGACGAAAATGGAAATACGTCTTGGGAAGAACAACTAGTTCAGATAGATGGTGGTTTAGAAGGTAGTGGATTGATTGCTTATGATGAGTTTGAATACTCAGGAGTCTTCAAGGCTTCTCAACATAAAGAGAATGTAATCATGTATTTAAACAAACTAATGAACACTCTGTATGGTGAGAACTGGATTATACAGAAGAAACTGCGTCAAGGTGATATGATTGAATGCAGAAGTCAAAGAAGTCTCTATGCAACTACATACATCCCAAAGACCCTAACTAGCATTATAGCAGAGAAGGGAGTAATTCAAAGAACTCTAATTTACATCAGAGAAGTTCCACAGGAAATACAGGATGAATTGAGAGAAATGATTCTAGATGAGATAGGAACAATCAAACCAAGGAATGCTCCTATTCAGAAACAGGCTAACAACTTCGCTTTGATTTATGATGCTCTGAAAGAAAGATACGAAGATGCTGGTAATGACCCCTTACACACAATGAGATTTGGTAGGGGATTCAATGACGCATTGAAGAATGAATCTAACAAAATGAGAAACTATGTATCAAGCAGTAGACCTGAAGTGTTCGAGATTGCTGGTAACTTTATCACAAGGTTAAATCAAACCATGACTAGGCTCGCAGTTCTATGTTGTGTGGCCGAAGCACCCAATATCAAGGACAAAGAAAAGAGGTTCATTGTGACCGAAAGGCATGTGCGTCAAGCCTCTTCGGTTATTCGACAATGCTATAAATCGCTGGTAACGTGGCTTGATGTAGCCTTGAAGGTGAAGGCAACTGCTTTACATGAGAAAGTTAATGTTAATGCGTTTAAGATGGCGTATAATAAGTTGCTAAGAGAAGATGATGATGGTTGGGTGAATAAAGCACTATTGTTAGAAAAAGTAAGGAAAGATACTAAGAAAGGACAAGCAACCATATACAGACAGTTTAAGGAGATTTCAGATATGTTCGATAACAAGAAAATCGGCATACGAGCATATGTGAGAATGAAAAATAAGGAGGAAAAAGAATGACAAAAAAAGATACATACGAACATCAATTCTTGGTGTTTAACGTAAGTGATGGCCCAAAAACGATAAATGAGTCCCTGAACACATATGGGAACGATGGATGGTATCTATCAACGATGATAACAGTCGGTGGTGGAGAACATCTAGTAGCATGGATGGTTAAACCAAACCTAATCCAAGCACCAAACCCAAAAGAGGCTCAGGCTAAGAAGATAGCAGGACTATGGACAGGGGAAAGTGGTGACGAGTGAACGTCTTAGCCCTTGATATTGAAACTAAAAACTACTCTCATGAAATTGGGGGTTGGGGTAATACTCACATGTTTCAAGTATCTACTGTATGCACATGGGATGGAAGCACTGGAACAGTGTATATCGATGAACCGATATCATCCATACGCAAATCAAACGTAGTAGTCAAACCATTATCAGAACTAAAGTTTGACTTGGATACACATCGACAGAACGATGGTGTCTTGTTAGGACACAATATTGTTTCTTTCGATTTGGCTGTGTTGAAAAATGCAATGGATATTTATTGCATTAAGGAATACCTAGATAAGAAAGCATACATCGATACCAGTAGAATACTGAATAAGGGATATGGCGAGAGATTCAGTCTTTCCAATCTTGTTCATCACACATTAGGTGCTGAGAAGTTAATGGAAAGTGCTGATGCTCCCCTAGTTTGGAAAGCAGGTAGATACACTGAAGTAGCAGATTACTGTCTCAAGGATTGTGAATTGGTCTATGACCTATGGGTATACGGCAAAGAAAACAACATAGTCAAAGGGTTTTCCATAGAAGAAGAAAAAGCAAAAGAATTGGAGGTGGAGTGGTAGATGAGTCCGTGGGAATGGTTCGGATGGATTGTGTTCGTCATCATAATTTCTCTTTTATTCTTCGCTGCGTTTGGTAACAGTAAATACACTGAATCCACCATCGAAGAGTATATGGAGAACTTGATTGAAGACGAGCGTGTTCGCAGTGGCCCTCGTTAAAACTTGCTTTCAGTGTTCTAGGGAAACTATTCCTAGAAGAATAGAAGGCAAGGTAGTTGGCTCTTCTGAGACTTTGCACATATGGCAGTGCAGAGAATGTAAAGCGTTGTGGTCTAGTAATTAATTTTACTAGGCCACCTCGCCTTTTTTTTGGTTTTTTTTGGGTAATTTTCAAGCCAACAGCAGCGCACTTAAAGTCGCAATTTATTTTTACCTCCTAGTGCAGAAAGTAAACTATATGCTTCTAGTAGATGACCGTTTAATAAATGAAATAGTGAATGCCCCAATAGAAATCAATCTAATGCCAATATCATTGGCTCTATTGTTTCTCACTGTTGGCTGTGGATTAGCCTATCTAAAATGGGGTGTGAAACATGAGTAAAACAAACAGTGTAATGTTTCTAAAATGCTTAGATGAGATGTTCAAAGAGTGGGATGAAACTGAATGATTATATGGGAACTGTGTTACGGTCTTTGGTGTTGGGGTAGATTCAAACCATGAAACCATTCATCGGAGTATGCATAACCTGTGAGTGGTTTAGACCAATAGAATATTCTAGGTTCGGTTGTTTCTGCTCTTATTGTGGTGCGTATGTATGAAACAGTGGCTAATTAGAAAATTGATTTCCTTCATGGGTCATACCTATGTTTGGTTGGATAAAAAACTAGACCATCCTGAAGGACCAGTTCTAGGTTTGAAGATTGATGATGACTTTGCTGCAATGAGTAGATATGAATTGTGCTGCCATATAGAAGATAAGTTTGGATTAGACAGAGACTCCTTTTGGAAGTTAGAGTCAACACAGAAAATTCGCTACTGCTGTCAAACCGCTAGAAACATACTGACTCCTAAAAAGGGAAGAAGAAAGAAGGCTTAGTTTCCATTCAGTGTTCTACCCAAAGGTGATTGTGGGTCTATGAACATTATACCTCTTGGGTGATTCTGAAAGAAATCAGGCTGATATGGTTGATGTTGAGCATATGAGTTAGGCGGAGTATTACCGTATAGTTGTGCAAGGTTATCAGGCCAATCAAGCAATGCTTGTCTGTAATCAGTTAACTGCTGCTTCTCTTCATCTGTCAAGGAATTCCAAAGCATAGGTTTTGATTGGTAGTAATCTACATATGTCACCAGCATAAAGTCCCTAGATGCTCTAACCTTAGCCATAGCCTCTTCCATACTAATCGTTATCTCTTCTCCATGTTCTCCCATTGCCACCTAATCACCTCATGTCTCCCTGAATGTTATTGCAGCCCTAACAGGACCAACCTGCGTATCAGTGTATCCTGACAATCCGGTTGCTCTCAAGTTGAATGTATCACCTGCTGAGTATGTAGTCCCGTTCCCACTGAAGGATGTAAATTCCTTTGAGAACTGATTACCACCACTTCCACTTGCATTGTATGTGAATGTGGTAGTTGATGCAGACCTGTTTTTGAATACTGTAATCGTCTGATTGGAGGAGTTCGTTTCACTTCCGTTATTCCCAAAGGACAGATGTATGCTGACTAACTCACAATCTTTTGGTATAGGGAAACCAATATCAGAGCCTGAAGAACTCCGAGTTGTGTTTTGTTCTGCGTCACCATAGCCCAAGAAGAATCCATTTGCATTTCCTGCTCCTGCCGTTGATGTAACGTAAAAGTCTCCTTCGGCAGCATTTATGACAAACTCCCTATCAGCAGGAGTAGATAACTTCCTGATGCTGATTTGCGATTGGTTAACCTCAGTTGAGATGTTTGTATTCTGCTGTGCATCTATTCTTATCCTGATGTAATCGTTAGCAGTATGCTGATAGATGAAAGAGGCAGAAAGACCTGAACCACCGGAAGCCTCTCTTGTGTAGACCTGTGACCTTGACTGTGTGATAGTTGTGAGGTTAGAAGAAAAGGAATCGTTGCTCGCAGTCTGAGCGAAGGCGAATATCCTTGTTCTGTCAGCCCCAGTGCTACCATCATCATTAATGGGAAGGCTGTAAGAAACCTCATAGTATCCAGCATCAACGATTCTGATATGTCCATCAGCACCTTTCGATGCGTTGCCTGAAGGGTCTAATACCTCAGTATCGAATGGTATGGTTCGCTCTGTTAGGTCTACATCGGTGTTTCCACTGTCCATATACACAACAGGCTTCGACCCGTCACTCTCTGCACTACTTCCTCCACCTGCGTTTGCATCTACATACGCCTTGACAGATTGTTGTGTCGGTACTCTTGAAGCGGAGTTTGAAGCCATGTTGTCTTCGTCAATTGCTGCAAGGACTGAGTTACCTGCTACTAGCAAATCGTTGAAGTGTCCTTCTGACCATCGCTTTCCATCTTGTCCAAGTGCAACAACTCCATTACCACCCGGTCTGATTATAGTATCTTGAATTATGAACTGAACAGTATTGTCTATCGCAAAAGACATGTTATTATCAGTTGCAAAATCAATGTAGGCATCGGATGCTCCATAACCTACTTTCAACGAGGAGTTCAGAATAGAAGTAATGCCTGTTTGTGCTGCCGTTACTGCCATATCATTTGCATTAGCGGTTATACCAGTTCCACCAATTACATTGAGTGTAGCAGAACCACTTGATGCTCCACCAGTTAAACCAGTACCTGCTACAACTGCGGTAATATCACCACTACCACCTGCACTAGCAACAAGGTCAATTGTACCATCAGCATCCTGATACGTTGCAGTAATGTTAGTCTCAGTGTTACTAGAGAACATCGCACCTACGATATCTTGCACTTGTTCAGTAGTAAGATTAGTATTTGTATCAGTAGTATAGCCATAAGCCTCAATCTTCTCCTTGATTGCTTGAGAAGTCATTAGGGAAGTGTCATTATCGGAGAAAGAAGTGTTGATTGTAGTGACTCTAGCACCAGTTCCAACCTGCAAACCTGAATCGCTTATGTTCATCCTAGCAGTTGAACCAGTGTTGAAGGACTGAGTATCTGTACCAAATGTGATAGTGTTATTCGTATCTCCGGTGTGGACAATACCAGTTGAAGTTGAAATGAATCCATTTACATCTAGTGGGAAAGCAGGACTCGTAGTGCCTATTCCGATATTACCACCATCAGTTAATATTGACAGACGTGCTATCGAATTATCTGTATAATCTTCTGCGGCATTGTAACTGGACATGGGGCTGCTTGTTCCTGCGGATAATTCTAACCTGCCTCTTCCATACGCATCAGTAGCGACAAACCTAACGCCAGCACCTATCCTACTACCTGTCTGTCCCGATGAGTCCTCGTTATTGTAGAACAACAGAGAGCCTATCTTGTCATCAGCAGCATAATCAGAATCTCTAGCATTGAGTAAGATAGTGGGGTTATTGGTAGCAGTGACATCAAGTAACGCTCTAGGAGTAGTAGTACCTATTCCGAGCCTACCCACATTTGTTAGTCTCATTTTTTCTGTTGCGGCTTCTGATGTTGCCGTCTTGAAAACTAAAGCCGCAGTGTTAGCAGTATCGGTAAAGTTTGCTTCTGCAACCGCAGAAACGGAAGCGGCTACTAATCTCGCATCTCCATCTGTGCCGTCCCCTTCACTACCTGCTGCCCACTCTATAACACCCAAATCATCTGTATCGCTTACTGTGGTGTCACCCGTAGACAATCTGATTATCGGGTCTGCTGACGCACTTCCATAGAACGTAGTTCTCATTGAGCCATCGAATTGCATTCTATCTGAGTTTGCTGATACGATGAAGAAGTCGTCACTGCTTGTTGTTCCTATCTTTCCGCCCCAAGTTTCTGCCCACATCTTTACAGTAGCATTACTTGAGCCATTGGTATTGTAAACTTGAACAAAGGTAGGGGCTAATGTTGCCAAATCTGTTGAATCATTAATAAATAGTGAACCACTAAGTTGTATGTCACCTGCTACATCTAATTCTTTAGCAGGAGTTGAAGTTCCTATTCCGAGTTTACCATCATTGAGGAGATACATTTTCGTTGTACCTCCTGCTTGGAAGAAGATATCATCATCAGCATGTAGAGTCAAGTCATCACTTGCAGCCAATGTGACATCAGTTCCAGTCGAGTTCCAACCCAAGAAGGATGTTGCATCATCTACACTCAGGTATACTTTACCTGCTGTGCCAGTGACTCCTACTTCTAAGTCGCTTCCTACTATGACCTTGTTATTGACAGCATCCAAGTCAAGCATCTTGACATGAGCAGAACCACTGTGGGCATACAACTCCAAGTTGTCAGAACCGTTGTATGTCTTGATGTATCCCGGTCCTGAGCCATAGCCGAGGAATAGACCATTCATGGTGGCAAAGCCATCAGCAGTAAGTAATGCTGAACCTGCTTGGTTAACATTTCCAACGCTTATCGAACCAGTGTATTTCACGTTGTCATCGGTCTGTGTTCCGAATACTATGTCTCCACCTAAGTCTGAGTTAAGTGCAGCGACAACCTCTGCATCACTCAGTTGTGTATTTGTGTTAGTTATCGCTCCTGTTGCTGCACCAAGGTATCCCCATTGTGCTGCTGATATCGTTGTAGAACCTATGTTCTCTAACTGCGCTCCCTCTGCTGCTGTTAAGTTGGATATCTCAGTGACCTTGCTTGCTGTTATAGTAGGAATGTTAGATGCTGACAAACCACCATCGAGTATGTTTATCTCAGCAAGTGAGGCAGTTATTCCTAGATTCGTTAATGCATTACCTTGTTGAGTTGAAGTTAATCCTTGATTGCTGACATCTACTCTCAATCTGTTTCCTAGAGAAGTTGCAGTTGTGGTTGAGAATGATGCATCATCTCCTAACGCTGCTGCAAGTTCATTTAGAGTGTTAAGTGCTGAAGGTGCTGAAGCAACGATTCCTGCTACCTCTGCATCAACGTATGCCTTGATAGATTGCTGGCTCGCTGCGGCTGTTGCACTATTGGAACTCATGTTGTCTTGGTCAAGAAGAGTCAATTGTGTATTTGCTGTCATATCGTCTACAACAAAATTGATTCTACCGTTAGTATCATCATAGGAGACTCCTATTCTTGTTTCTGTTCCAACAAGCATACCACCTACAATGTCTTGAACCTGCTCAGTAGAGAGTTGTGTGTTAGTATTCGCCGTCATATCATCTACGACTAAATCGATAGTCCCGTCACCATCTTGATATGTGGCTGATACTCTCGTTTCGGTATTGCTACTAAACATAGCACCAACTATATCTTGTACCTGTTCTGTGCTTAATTGAGTATCTGTGTTAGTAATTGCTCCCGATGCCGCACCTAAGTAGCCCCATTGTGCTGCGGAGATTGTTGTTGAGCCTATATTTTCTAATTGCGCCCCTTCATCTGCTGTTAAGTTACTTAATTCAGTTACTTGTGATATAGCAATTGTTTTGTTGCTTAAGGTCTGAGAACCCGATAGTGTAGCAACTGTATTATCAATAGCAACTGTTACTGTATCTGTATTACCAACTACTGTATCTATTCCTGTTCCACCCGCAATATCTAATGTATTACCATGTGCGATAGTTTGGTTAGTACCGGAATCTCCTGTTAAGGTAAAAGTAGTTAATTGATTTGTATTAGTATTAGCAGTCATATCATCCACTACCAAATCGATAGTGCCATCTCCGTCTTGGTAGGTAGCACTTATCCTAGTCTCAGTATTTGAACCGAACATCGCTCCTACAATGTCCTGCACCTGTTCTGTTGAGAGTTGAGTATTGTCATTAGCAGTCATATCGTCTACTACCAAATCAATTGTTCCGTCACCATCCTGATACGTTGCACTTATTCTTGTCTCGGTGTTTGAACCGAACATTCCTCCGACTATATCTTGAACCTGTTCTGTGGTAAGTTGAGTGTTAGTGTTGGCAGAATTAAGAGTTATCGAATCCCCGCTTGTAGTAATTGTCATCCCACCAGCCGCCACCAGCGTTAGAGTATCAGTTGTTGAGTCAGCCGCAGCAGTCGTTTGCCCACTTACTGCCACATTGCTGAAGGCATTCTGATTGTTCTCTCCACCTGCACCTGCTGCTACAAGAGTGAAGCCTCCACTTGTATCATCATAACTTAGTAAATAATTATCAGTAGAAGAGTTTGCAGTATTTGTTGTACTTATTTTGGCTGCTGTGATAGCGTCATCAGCAATTCTTGCAGTTGCGAAAGTTCCCGAAGTTATTTTGCTTGCAGCAAGACTTGGTATTCTAGCAGTTCCTAGTGTTCCACTTGTTATTTTGGAAGACGCTAAGTTTGGTATATCACTTGCTGCAAGCCCATCGTCTAGTATGTTTATTTCTGCTAAGGAAGCGGTAATACCTAGATTTGTTAGGGCATTTCCTTGTTGGGTTGAAGTAAGTCCTTGATTACTAACGTCAACTCTTAATCTGTTTCCTAACGATGTAGCGGTTGTTGTGGAGAAAGAAGCATCGTCACCAAGAGCAGCAGCGAGTTCGTTCAAGGTATTGAGAGCAGATGGTGATGAGTCTACTAGTCCTGCAACTTCGCTATCGACATATGCCTTTATTGACTGTTGACTAGCAGCAGCAGTTGCACTATTAGTTGCAAAATTATCTTCGTCAAGTAATGTCAATTGAGTGTTTGCTGTCATGTCATCTACTACGAAATTAATCCTACCATTTGTATCATCATAAGTAACGCCGATTCTTGTTTCAGTACCTACTAACATTGCACCTACAATATCTTGAACTTGTTCTGTGGATAATTGTGTATTCGTATCAGCAGTCATGTCGTCAACGACTAAATCTATTGTTCCATCTCCATCTTCGTATGTTGCAGATACCCTAGTCTCCGTGTTGCTTGTGAACATAGCACCGACAATATCCTGAACTTCTTCAGTTGTTAGTTGGGTATTGGTATCTGTGGCAGCAAGTGTTAGTGTTCCCGCCGCATCATCATACGTTTTGGTTATGTTAGAACCTGCTACGATTACACCTGCTACAAAGTCCTCGACTTGCTCTTGGGTTAGTTGGGTATTCGTATCTGTTGATACGAAGTTTAACTTACCACCTGTATCATCATAAGTCACTGCAATATTGGTTTCTGTTCCTCCATCTACCATTGCCCCAATTATGTCTTGAACGTTTTCAGTAGTGAGAATAGTATCAGTGGTGAATGTGAGATTGCTCTGCATGTATGATTGCAGTACACTGACATCCATTCTCTTCAATGTACCAGCATCACTGAGAACCAATTCATCAGTAGAATCAAGCCCACTAGTCAATGCTGTTTGTCCTGTAATATCCCCTATCACGAAGTTGGATGCTCCTGAAGAAGCAAAGTTCTGTGCTGCTATGTAGTCGAAAACTGCATCACCAGTGACTAGGTTAGCATTACCATCAGCAACTGAGCCAGTTGTTGCGGCTATCGTGGAATCAAATGACAAAGTTCCATCGTCATTGATTGTGATTGTCTTCGTAGCGTTATCAGCACCAGTTACCTCTATCTTTGGGTTTGCACTCTGTCCGGTGTTTGGCGTAATTAGAATGTCCTTATCTGAGTTAGCCATTAGTATTCAACCTCCATCTTTCCAACATCCTTTCTCTCACCATGTATTATGTAGAAGCAGTCAACACCCTCGTCTGCGGCATTACCTACGAACACACGATTGTCTTCTATCTTTTCTACATATAACATTTGGAACTCACCATTTGCAGTTAATTGTACTGTGATTGTATCTTCATCAACTAGTTCCTTCCAATACTCAGGAAGTTCGATTGATACACCCATATTGTCACTACCTGTTATTCTACCTCTATGATATACACCATGTTCCGGTCCTTCAAGAGAACCGTGTTGTAGTGTCTTACCTTCTTGTGTTGGGTGTGGAATAACGAAAGACTTGGTTTGTGCAGCGAATGAGCCTTCTACTTGTAGTTTGTATCCGGGGGTTGCTGTACCAATACCAACACGATTGTTGGTCGTATCTATCTTAAATGTGGTAGTGTCTACTACTACATCTCCTGATACAGTTAGAGCAGATAATGTTCCAACACTTGTTATTCCTGACTGTGCTGCGTCAACATTCAATGTATCTCCACTTAGAGTTATTCCTGTTCCAGCAGTTAGGTTAGTATCATCTGAGATATCTATTGGGTCTACTGTAATTGTCTGACCACTGATACTTAGGTAGTTTCCACTACCTGTGAGTGTGACGTTTGTTGAGTTATCAGTTCCAGCAGCATCGACTCCTAATGCACTTCTAGCCGCAGATGCAGAAGTTGCTCCTGTTCCCCCTAGTGTAAGAGGCACAGTTCCGGCAGTTATTGCCTGACCTGATAGACTGAGATAGTTGTTTGATACAGTTGCAAGAGTCACATTTGTTGAGTTATCAGTCCCTGCGACATCTACATTCAAATTTGTTCTTGCATTGGATTGCTGTGTTCCACTAAGTCCTTGAGAAGCGGTGTCTACTCTCAGTCTGTTACCTAGTGCGGTTGTAATAGTGTTTGAGAAGTTAGCATCATCGTTGATTGAGGCTGCTAGTTCGTTCAGTGTATTCAACGCAGCAGGAGCAGAATCTACTAGACTTGCTACCTCAGTGTCAACATAAGCCTTGATTGATTGTTGAGTAGCAAGATGTGTTGCTGAGTTAGAAGCCATATTGTCTTCGTCTTTCACTGGAACTACGAAGTCAAGCGTTCCATCTCCATCTTCATATGTGACACTAATGAATGTCTCAGTGTTACCTGTAACCATTCCACCAACGAAATCCTCTACATTTTCTTGAGACAATTGAGTATTGGTGTTAGTAGAACTGAAATTCAACTTACCGTTTGTGTCATCATAAGTTACAGTCATGTTGGTCTCAGTATTACTGCTTACCATAGCACCTACGATATCTTCTACCTGTTCTGTTGTCAACTGAGTATTAGTGTCAGTGGATGCTATTGTTAGTGTGCCGCTTGCGTCATCATAAGTCTTAGATACATTGCTTCCTGCTACTACTAAGTTAGCAACAATATCTTCAATTTCCTCTTGTGTTTTTCCAGTGGAAGCGATGGTTAGAGTACCTGCTGAATCATCATATGTTTTGGTTATGTTAGTTCCAGCAACAATTACCCCGTTCACGAAGTCTTCTACTTGCTCTTGAGTTAGTTGAGTGTTAGTGTTAGTATCAGTAGATGCGATAGTAACTGCTCCATTACTTTCAGTAATAGTTACATTAGAACCAGCAGTAAATGCTAGTGTCTCACTACTTGCTAAGGTGTTACCACCTGCTGTAACTGTTCTCACCGCAGTAATGTATGAATCTAAATCACTTATTTGTGATTCAGTAATTGACAATGCTGCTTGGTGTTGTGTTACGCTTCCCGCAGATATTCTTGCATTAGCAAATGTTCCTGAAGTAACCTTACTAGTGGCAAGACTCGGTATCCTTGCAGTACCTAAAGTACCGCTTGTTATCTTAGAAGCAGCAAGACTTGGTATGTCGCTTGCAGATAATCCGCCATCTAGTATGTTTATCTCTGCTAGACTTGCTGTTATTCCTAAGTTTGTTATTGCGTTACCTTGTTGTGTTGCCGATAGTCCCTGACTGTTGGTATCTACTCTAAGTCTATTACCTAATGAAGTAGAAGTGGTAGTTGCAAAGTTAGCGTCATCTCCTAGAGCAGCCGCTAGTTCATTTAATGTGTCTAAAGCAGCAGGAGCGGAAGAAATTACTCCTGCCACTTCTGCGTCAACATATGCTTTTATTGACTGTTGACTGGCTACTTTAGTTGCAGAATTAGAAGTCATGTTATCTTCATCTAGCAAGTCAGATGAGATTGAGTAGTTATTAGCACTAGCAGCAATACCGTTTAGTTTCGTGTGGTCAGCATCTGTGAATACATTAGAGTCTGAAGCAGATTCAACTAGAGTTCTAATTTCTGCGGCAGTTTGGTCAGCAGTAGCAGCAGTTTCAATCCCTGCTAGTTTGTCAAACTGGTCATCAGTCATTAGACCATGAGCAGATGTTGTTGCATCAGGTATAGTAGCAGTAACTGTGGTAGCACCTGTTTTTGTCAGGGTTAAGGTATTGCCACTGAATGCTGCTGAAGTAACTGGTTTCTCTGTTGAGTCTATTAGTATTCTTTCGTTTATCCTACTCACTGATATGTTTCCTATACCTTCAAAGTTTACAGAAGTGAAAGTTCCATCTGTTCCTGTTAGTTTTAGTCTCTTAGCCCCAGTTCCTGTTGCATCTTCAACAGTGAACGCATACTGTGTATCATTAGCATCGAAGGCTGTTTCATCTACATAGGTCTTCACTGCTCTAGATGATGGTATTCTATCATCAAGGTTGCTCGCAACGGAAATATTAGTATCTAAACCAGTTATCCCATTCAAATCAGCAATAGTAGAAGCGGTAGTGAGATAGTTTCCTGATGCTTGTTTACCATTTAATTGAGTTTGAATAGATGATGTTACCCCGTTTAGATGGCTAATCTCAGCAGCAGAAACATCAGTCACACCATCTAGTATGTTTATCTCTGCGGCAGAAGCAGTCACACTTAGGTCTGTTAGACTACCAGCCTTTGCATTCAATGCTGACACTAACCCAGTGACCTTGCTCTGTGCTATATCCAAGAGTTTGCTATTTGGGATAGAACCTGCTAATTGTGTATTACTTACACCTCCTGACTTGATGGTTACTGCTCCACTACTAATATCAAAATCAGCACTAGCGAAAGATGCAACTCCTTTGTTAGATGCAGTAGCCTCTTCAACATCTATTGTTAGTGTGCCACTGGAATCATTGTAAGTAGTGGTTATTGCTTCACCATCACTAAACAATGCATTGACTCTATCATCCACTCTTTCATCTGTATAGTAGAGATTCGCTCCTTCTGCTACATTTGCAGTCGTTAAAGTGATGCTTCCACCTAGAGCAACAGTGCTTCCGTTTACAGTTACAGATGAGTTTGCTAGTTTGTTGTTTGCTATACTGCCAGCGAGTTGAGCATTCGTAACTGAGATGTTTGATACGTTACTTGAGAAGTCTGCACCAGCAGTTGCTCCTGATTCTACACTCACTAACTTGGTGTTCAGAGCAGATGTAAAGTTGACATCTGATTGAGTATCAGCAGACAATACTCCCGTCACATTATTTATTGTGAGGTTACTACCAACCTTCACTCCACCGAGAACAGAATCAGTTGCCTTATTTAGACTGAAGAAATTCGCTCCACCTTCGATGTTATCCAGTTTACTCTTCAAGGTATCAGTGAAGTTGTTCTGAGTAAGTCCACCGTCACCAACTGAGTATTGTGTGTCTGTAACTGTCTCAGTAGCAGAGGTTATTGCGAGTATGTGTCCATTAGAATCTAGAGTTATATCTTGGATGTATGTTCTTCCAGTATTATTCACTGATGATGCTGCACCGGAAATGGTGGGGTGTGCAGTTAAGAAGCCTGAGTTAGTATTGCTGTAATTAGATAAATCAGTATCTACGTTCAAGGTATCTCCGGCTAATACGATGTTTGTTCCTGCAACTAGATTGGTATCATCAGAGATGTCAATCTCACCAAGAGTAATCTGCTGCCCATTGAGAGTTAGGTAATTCCTACTTCCTGCTAGTGTCACATCTGTTGAGTTGTCTGTTCCTGATGGGTCTACGTTGAGGAGTGTTCTTCCCTGAGCAGCAGTGAGAGTTTCTACTGAGCCAGCATTGCTACTTGTTCTTCCTAGTAGGACATTGGAACTAACATTCTGTACCTTGTCAAAGGTTATTGCATCGTCTGCTATCCTAGATGTTCCGAATGTCCCACTGGTGATTTTATTAGTTGCTATGTTTGGTATCCTACCAATATTAAATGTCCCACCAGTAATCTTACTTGCACTTAAGTCAGGTATGTCTCCTGCTACTAATTTATCAAAGAGATTGGCAAGTGTGGTCTTCTTTAGACCGCTACTGCTACTGTCATGATAAGCCAAGAAATCTTGTGTTAGGTCTATCCCATTCTCAGTGCTTAGACTATTAATCGTGACTTTCAAGGTTGAACCTGTTCTGTCTAAACCGCTTCCTATTGTCAAACTAGGTTCTTTTCCACTTAACGCAGATGTTAGTCCCGTAATCTTACTCTGTGCAATACTTCCGGCTAGTTTCGCATTCGTCACTGCATTGTCAGTGATAGCAGCAGTTTGAATCGCATCATCTGCCATGTGTGCAGAAGTCACTTGGTCGGCTGCAATATGTGCGGTTCTTACAGCATCATCTGCTATCTTGTCGTTATCAATTGCATCATCAATTATCTTTGTAGTTGACACAGAATCAGTTGCAAGTTTAGTAGTAGTTATTGCACCATTTGCTATCTTTGCCGTTGTGACACCCAAGTTGACTAACTCAGCAGTATTGATTGTATTTGCTCCAATTGCAGTAGATAGTGTGACGTTCCCTGTTCCATCGAAAGAAACCGCACCAGCAGTCACATCACCTGATAATGCGAAGTTCCTAGCATTTGTTAGAGCAGTGGCAGATGATACAGTTCCTGTTACATTGCCGATGAAATTTCCTGCAACGAATGTCTCAGAACCAACTGTCCATCTATCGTTAGTCTCATCCCAAATCAACGTCTTGTTTGTTTGGTTTCCTCTCTCTACCTCTATACCAGCGTTTTCAGATGGCGCACTCGTTTCATCTGAGTTTAGAGTGATTATGCTATCTCCTATATTGACAGTGTTCGAGAGTACAGTAGTTGTAGTGCCACTAACAGTCAGGTTGCCACCGATAGACAAGTTCCCCACATTGATAGTATCATTTGAGTCACCAAGACTGAAAGTTCCTAGATTCGCATTGTGCAATGCAGACCTCACATTGTCTGTATCTGTAACATCTGCACCCGCTTCTAATCCCAACATGGTCACAATATTGGCAGGAGTTATCTCCTCGATGTTTCCTGCACCGGAGGAGTCTCTTCCTAGTATTCGGTTTGTAGCAGATACATTCTGCATTTTGGCGTATGTAATTGCATCATTAGCCACATCTGCTGTTGCGATTGTTCCATCTGCTATCATGGCTGATGTGACTTGTACCTCTTCGACTGTTCCAGTGGAAGCCTTTCCTAAGACTCGATTTGCTGTACCAATGTCTTGTATCTTATCGTAGGTCACTGCATCACTTGCAATCTTAACAGTCGTAACATTCCCATCTGCAATCTTAGTAGTTGTAACAGCAGCAGTTCCTAACTTCGTTTCTGTTACTGCTCCGTTGTTTATCTTCGCATTAGTTACTGCATTGGCTGCTAAGTTACTATCATCTAGACCAGTCAGTTGACTGTCTAATGCCAATGTTCCTGTGCTAGATGGTAGTGTAATAGTAGCAGAGCCTTTGGTTAGTGTACCATCATTGTTGATTCGCATTGTCTCAGAACCACTGTTGATTGCAGAGAACTGTCGGGTCGCTTGTTCATAAAAGAGAAATTGATGCAGCCTACTAGTGGAGTTGTTGCTGTCAGCAGTATCTACTTTGACCACGATTAGGGGTATGTCTCCGTCCGTTAGTTCTGCAACAGTCGCTGCACCAGTAGTTGCCTTCCCAGTAACAGTTCCGTGTCTCCATGACAAGGCATTTGATGCGTTTACTACAATCACACCATACCAATCATTAGAGTTAGCAGCAATAGTAGAGACAGTTGTTGTTAGAGTAGCACCACTGACATCTACTAACTTACCATCTCTGAGGACTTTACCTGCTGCAACCTGAAAATGGGTTCTGCTACTAGTAGTACCCTGAGTCAAATCGAAACCGCTTATTCCTCTGTTCTCGCCAGTGGCAGCGTGTAATGCCTTGATGATTCCTGAGTGTATGTTGTCTGTGCCATCCTTGAGTTGTGTGCTGGAAGGGTTAGTTGATAGTGTCGAAATAATACCCGGATTTGATGTCATTAGTTATCCACCTCTACTCTTATTGTAAACGAAACTGTGTCACCGCTTGCTACAACACCAGTGTTTGTGAAAGTGACTCGGCTCAATAACGTGCCGTTTCCAGCCGTAGTGCCATTCCTGAAAATACCTATTTCTGAAACTCCTGATGATGGTATCTGCGCTCCTGTAAAATCTACATTGTAAATCAAAGTAGAACCAACAATAGTGGGAACTTGCCCTGTCTTTTGGAAGATGAAATTATTCAACCCCCCTTGACTAGCAGAAGTTGTATCTCTTCCATCTCCAATCGCAACCACTTGGTAGTTTGTCTTTATTAAATCCGCAATATCTGCTGCTCCTTCATTTACTACTGTCATCTTCAATCCTCACTTGTATAGTACCCTATTACCTGACTTCCCGTATTCTCAAATCCTACTTCCTCAGTGAAACCCAAAAGGTCATCAAAGCCCATGTTTGAACTCTCGCCACTGCCAGTGATTGTATACTGAACGAGTGTAGTCTTTAACGATATAGAATCTGTAAGAGACAGACCTGTTGACACATCCTCTGCGTTTCTAGAGAAAAGCGTTGAACTACTAGAGCGTTGCTGTGAACCGAGTTCCGCTAATCTCTCAGCAATCGTCTTGTTGAAAGTTCCAACAGTCATAGTCAGTTGACTAGAGAGAACATTCTCTATTTCAAATATCAAGTAGTCTCCTGCTGGAATGCCTTGTCCTTCCATATCTAGATATACGATATCTCCTGCCTCTAATGTTTCAAGCCCCTTCTTCTCAAGACTCAATGTTATCTTTCTATTGTTTTGGTTGTATAATTCTAGAAGTTCGTGTGCCTTTATCTTTACATCTGATATGTTTCTCAGAGTCGGGTCTACGAATGTTACATGCGTTCCCTTACCTGCAATATTTCTTTCAACGGTTGTAGAGATTTTATCACCTACAACTGTCACTTTATTGGCCTTTGCAAACAATGAACTGTTTTTCTTTACAGAGAAGATTCTATGAGTGCCAAAGGAAATTGATTGTTTTCTTGTTAAGGCATTTGAATTTAAGTCTCGAAATACCACTTTTCTATCTTTAACTTTAAAATCCAATCCTTTCTTTCCTGCCATTTCATTCAAAGTTTCATATGCTGGCTTATTACTGAAATTATTGGTTGCGATGAAAGTCTTCCTGTTTCTCTTAATTATCTCATCATTGAGAACAGGGTTGAACCATAAATCCACATCTCCATCAGTATGAACATCGGTAACTGTAATGACACTTCCCGACACAGAGCCAACGACTCCAATCGGATATCCTTCATGCGTGTAGATTACATCCCCTGCTTCTAGATTCTCAACTGTTGCTTTGCATGTGATGAGATTGTTATTGACAGACTGAACGATGTTTCCTGTGAACTCTGATTGTGTTTGTATCAAGTCAGAGGTCATGCCAGCACTTCTGATTATCTTGTCCATGTGAGTCTCTATCTCCTCACCGATAATCATGCTTGTTCCAACATGGCAATTGGTTATATTTTGGAGATTTGGTTTCCTTCTGAGTTCCAAGTTGACTATCTCTCCAAAAGAGACAACACCCTTACCATTCAGAACCCCATCGTATGTTAATTTGAAATGTCCTCTTCTTATTCCTGTATTGCGATTGTTACTCGTAAAGCCAACAGTCATTGTCTTGACTTCCTTAACATCACCGTCAGTAATCATAACCTCAAACGTATCCCCATCGTTGTATGGGAGCATGTTGAAACATTCGACATACGACCTGCCGAAAGCAGACTGACAGGAAGAATTACCTAGAATAGCATTTGGAGAAGGAGCAGTGTCTAGGTTCAATAGCACATACGCACTGAAGATGCCTTCATTGGTATGATTTTCATAAGCATTGAATACCGTATTAATTCCACCTTCAACTCCTGTTCTATATCCACTTGACGTTTCAGAATAATCCAAACCAGTGCTGAACAACTTACCAAATGTTATCTCATTCGGTGTCTCCCTGAATGTTGTCTCGGATAATCTCATCAGTCTGAAGAAAGGGACTTCGGAAATGGTAGAGAATGGCTCATCCAATACAATTGTATGCACTCTGCTTGTATCATTGCTAGTGGATATCGTGTGAGTGTGACTGACTATCTTACCCATATAGGCGATGTTCAGAGTCTTGTTTGAACTCCTCCCAAGCGTATCCTTGTCGCCTCCTGACAAATCATTCGCACCTAGAGAAGTATCGCCTAGACTCTCTATGCCTCTGTTGCTCACTAGATAGTAGCCAGTTAAGTTAGGCGTGTAATCTAACCAAGCGTGTTCTGAGTCTGTATCACTCACTGTTACGGTCAATGTCTTGTTGCTATTTGAAATAGAGACATTAGCATCTGCTGTATTGACGAAAGGCTTGATTAACATTCTAGCAGAGTATACTCCACCACCATTGTTCGATGATACATCAACATGATTCTGAACTCTATCACTCGCACTTGTTGAAAGCACTTCACCTGCTCTATTATCCAAGAAGTATGTTGCTGCTCCTATAATATCATTATTCGGGTTTCCACTAAATGAAGTGCCACTAGTAGATACTTTCGCTAGTGTATGTGTTCCAGTAACTGCCCTGAATGTTCCGCTAGTTGACTCGTAGACCATAGTATTAGTCGAGTGCTGGTCAATGTCATTTACTGTGGTAAAAGTTCCTCCAATATATGTCTCATAGGAAGTCCTGAACTCTCTAGTTCCTAACATACTGCTACATTGAAACATGTCTTCAGGAACACTAGGGCCACTTTGACTTACTCTCTTGATATCTCGGAACACAGCAATGCAGTTCTCATATGGGTGAACATCGTTCTCTAGCCCCATCTTCGATGTTGTTGTTACTGTTGAGGTTGCTCTATGGTCTTGCAATAGTCCTGCTAGGACTCTAGAGATATTCAGATATGGTGGTGAAGCATAGTCACTATGAGACCACTCGTTGCTATTGTGATATGGTGACTGTTTCGCATTTGCAAGTTCATTAGCAGTGCTTACATGTATTCCAGCCTTAAATATGAATGGGAGTAAGACAGAAGGTGGGTCAAATGTGTTACCATTAGCGTTCTTCAATTTTGCATACCTGAATGTTAAGTCATTATTGCCACTTGTTTTGTAGTAGGGTCTCATGAGAAGAACTCGACTCATATCCAACTGGTCTCCACTACTAGCAAGTTTTCGGGTCTCAAACGCATCGTTGGTGAAACTAAAATCATATTGGGATTTACCGTATTGCGGAATCAGATATGCGTCAGTTGCTGAAGCATCTGCTGTGTTATGGAGTGTTCCTGATACACTTCCTGCTGAATTTATGGTCTGTGCGGAACTTCCAGTAGTGAGTAACAAAGCACCGTTTGTTGCATTGAAGATTGAACTTCTCTCCGGTATCGTGAGAGACCCACCATTTGTCCATGATAATGAGAGGGAGTTTGATGAAACAGTGAATTTTAGATTGTCCTTGCTCGCCTCTCGTTGTCTGAGCATTGCATACGCACCATACTCCTGTTCATATTCGCCTTCTAGTGAATCAGCATCGACAGGGTTGAAGTGCCAGTCGAATGTTGCTTCGACAAGTCTAGCCACACCGAATCTCTTAATTTGATTAGTAGTCTTATTCGCTGCCTTTATCGATGCCCTCTCAAAGTTATTGTCTGTCTTGTCTGTTGACTTACTTCTACCGTCATATTCAGAGTGTGTTGTTTCACTAGATGATATTCCCCCATCGCTCTCTAACAGACATGCGAGGTCATCATAGTTGAGTGTCTGACTTCCAATATTGTTGTATCTCAAGTTTGAATGTGGGTAAAGGTCTCCTGTGGCAAATAATTCGTATGCTTGTGCCTTGCCATCTAGATTCTCCCAACTTAGTAATTGTGTGAACTTGTCTGTTACTGTTGAGTGTGTTGTTATTCTAGATGGAGGAACTAATGTCGAAACACCCGTTGTTGCATTATATACGCTTCCCGTTGTATTGATTAGAGTGTAATCAGAACTGAGCATATTGCTTCCAAGTAGGGGTCTTGAGGATTGAGTCAGTGTAGTAGAGGAAGGAGCATCACCATTGCCTAGTATCGGATACCCAACAGCATAACCCCTTACATTCTGTTGCTTGGAACTCTTGTTGTATATTCCACCTGCTTTCTTTTTTATTGTTCCACTACTGAACTTCTGCAAATCCCAATATCTGAATGTCTCTCTTGGTGTATAGATGTCGTCAGAAGAAATGAGGTCTAGATTAGCAGAGGTAGTATGTCCTGTGTCGAATCGGTGGAGAAACCCGCCATCGTTGATGTTGTTGTTTACGAGATAGAATGAATAATCAGTTCGGGTATCTGATGTATTATTCTCAACTCTTCCCATGACAACAGGACAAATAGGTGCGATTCTCATTCTAGCACCACCATCCTCTTTCTCTATGATATCCAATACAGTGAATCTCTCTGAAGCAAATGTCATCATGTTAACCGAAGTTACAGATGTTCCTAATTCATTTGACAGTTGAAATGCGAAGATTGAGTCATCGGTGCTTACATCGGTGCTTATGTTGTTAATGCTTATCGGAGTTTTGATATCATATCCTAGAGTTCTATTCTCAAGGAAAGAACCACTGTTTGAAGTTCCCTCTAATTTTGTCCTGTTTAGGCTAACATCAAATGAGAAACTATCTTGCAGGATAACTCCCTTGTCGCTAATACCTCTAAAGTCAGTTGTAGATGTAATAGCAGGGTTGCTTCCTATCGCCTTAATTCCTGATAGGTATGTCGCTTCAGTAAATGGGTTGTAATACCAAATGTTGGTTGTTGAATACATATGTGCTAGTGGTTTGTGTGTCAGTGTTATTGCGGAGGCAGTGGCAGACGCTACTTCTCCAATGAAGATTCCTGTGCTTCTAGTAAAGAGAAGCATCTTGGCAGTAGGAGTGAAGTTATCTCCTGAAGAATGGGTAATCACCTTTCCACTCACACTAACAGATGTCAGTGTCTCAGTGCTGGAAAGAGGCACTACTGGATTCAATGTTGTGTGTATCATATCCTCGGTGAAAAGTAGATTCTGATTCACTTGGGTATTCAATAATGCTGCTGCATTGTCCCTACCTTCCAATGTCAATAAAGACAGACCGTTCTCTGTTTCTGTCTCGCTTAGTTCAATTGTTCCATCGAAGGCTTCCTCTTGTATGCTGTAATTACCTTCATAGTAGTAGAATCTAGAGTCTGTGTTGTTTTGGTAAAACTTTCTGTCACCATCTTGCAACTTGATATATTCCATGTCTCTATCTATGTAATCCACCTTGTTCTGATGGGTAGATAGTGCAGAGAACACTACATTTGTGTTGAATAGTTTACTATCCTTCTTTGGTATTGTAGCATCTGATACTGTCAATCTGTTTCCATCTGCGTAATGCACTTGAGTATCAGATTCGACATCCTCTGTGTTCAGAACACCTGTCCATGCTGCTATCTTAACTACTGAGTTAGAGAACTCATGAACGGAGTTGACAACAGTGAATGTATTTGCGTTCTTTGTTTTGTTGGCCTTTACTGTGAGTGTCTGTGTCGTACCGCTCTTCACAGCAACTGTATCTACAACGTAATAATACCCATCGACTAATATGACAGAATCTGTTGCGAGTTTCTCAGATAGTTTGTAATCATGAGCATCCTCCATATCATGGAACTCTATGCTATTAGCAACAGTTCCTGACTTACTTGCTTTGAATGGAAGAGTCTTGAATGTTGATTTGTCAGTGAATAGGTTCTTCAATACTCTAAGCCTATGTCCTTCTTTGTATTTCTTAGGAAGTATGCCTGAGTTGTTCATGACTTTCAGTTTGCACATCTTACTCATCTTGTTCTGTGGGCTATTTACGATTACATCAGTTACTAGAGGAACAATATCATTTCTTCTTGGTCTTGGGTCTGATGCGATGTATCGTGAAGGTCCATTCCTATTACCATCGAGAGTTGAAGCAGTGGGAGTTGTACTATCTGTCTCATGTCTCTTCATGTTTGGGAACGCCTTGTGCCAAAACATCGGGTCAAAGTTTGAATCCGAATCATCTGTGATTCTGAGATTGTCAACAAGGGTAGCATCTAATCTTGTTCTACTAATACTTTCTATCGTGCCTTTCAATCTAGCATGAGTTCTGAATACTATATTCTGTATTCCCTTTCCAATCTTCACGGTGAAGTTGCTCGTTGTTGCACTCTTTGCTTTGTATGCAACTTCTAAGTGGATGTCATTATTGTCAATTTCTTTGATGTTTCCATACCACTCATCTGTTCCACTGTCAAACAGAGACATACCCTCACATAACTTGTCTGTGTCTCCTGAACTATTGGTCGTGAATTTCACAGTGTTACTGCCTTCTGAGTATAGTGCTATCGCTGTATTGGATGTCATTGTCACAGTATCAGAGTAATCATACCACCTAAGTCTAGTCAAAGTGTATTTCTCCATGTAGTCCAGTTGGTCATCCTGCTCTAACCTGTCATTGTAGAAGTAGAACGTAGGTGTGGCAACTAGATTCAAGACATCGTAGTTGTCTGTTGCTGCTTGGTTGTCACCACGAAGCCCATAACTAACAGCCATGACATCAGTTGCTGTCTTCGCTGGCCCTTTGAATACCTCAAAGTTAGTTCCCTTTGGGATAGGAGTAGGATACTGTGGACTAAACTCCAAGCCATCTCCAAACTCATCGAATGTCACAATCGATGTTATCTTGGCGAAATGGGGTCTTGCCGAATCAGACTGCGTTGTGGAATCGTATATCTCAGGATTAATCAGAATGAAGTAATCATAGTTCTCTATATCCAAACTAAGTGTGTCAGTAGCAGGTGCAGATGAACTGTTGATGAGAGTGGAGTATACAAACTTCCTGTTTGTTTCTCCTGTGCTTATGGCTGAATCATATACCTTGACCTTGTATGGTGGTGTTATCTCGTTGTTTGTCGCATATGAAGTGAGGGTCTTGTTATGAGGCAGTATTCTGTTTCCTATCATATCTGCTCTATCATTAGATATCGATGTTCCATATGGCCCTTTTCTAATCTCAGTGAAGATAGCAGATGAAACTACATCAGAGGTAGCACTACCAGTACCGTTCTGCTCTGCTTC
>CETY01090450.1_pt1 | contig 37070 bp, 63 predicted proteins | sample 361551 | NCBI WGS metagenome assembly CETY01 (sample SAMEA2623135, study PRJEB7988) | marine metagenome | biome: marine biome (ENVO:00000447); feature: deep chlorophyll maximum layer (ENVO:xxxxxxxx); material: "saline water (ENVO:00002010), including plankton (ENVO:xxxxxxxx)" | depth 45 m | reverse complement strand
GGTTAAATGTTGCTTGTCCATTATAGTGCTCCGTGATGTATGACTTGGTTGTCATATCATAATTGGTCAGCTTATTTACATACATACCAGCTTTGATTCGCTCAAAGAAGTTAAATCCTTCATGCATAAACATCTTTGTGACCTTTTTATAGGATTTATCCGTGTCACCCTGCGGTGTTTCGTTATCGTCAATAAATTCTTGTATGGCTTCTTGAGTATAGAGCTCTGAGAGTCCAAGGAAGTTATAGCCATCTCTATTCTCAAAGAAAACATAGTCCGAGATACCTTTCTCGTTCTTGGCTCTCTCCGTGACATACTCTATGGCTCTTATCGGTGACCAGTGATTACATACAAAGCGAGTACCATTCATACTCGGTGTTATGTTCAGATTCTTCAGTGATTTGAGTCCCATTGGGTCTTCTTTCACTAAGTCATTGATAATATTAGAACAATATCCCTTTTTAGCACTGTCAAGAGAGTTATTTACATCCTTTACAGCATCTGAATTGATAAAATGTAGTACATAACCCATCTTTGTGTCTCCAAGAGGGATTCTTTCAGTCATTTTGTGTATATAGAAGTTGCCTGTGAACTTTCCTCCAGGCATTTCAGGTGTTTCGATGTCAACACGGAGTAATTCCTGACCAATCAATGGCATACGATTGATTAGATCTTGCGAGTCGCTCATCACGACCTTACCTGTAATGAATGGTGAGAAGATATCTTCAAAGAACTCAATCGTTGCGACCTGTTCTCTGATATCTATTTTTGAAGTGCCAGCAATGAGTTCAATTGAATTAATTTGAACATCACCAGCAAATGTGACTCCATCAGTGTTTGCCATAATCTATATTTCCATCTTTTTGAACTCTTGCACTACTTGGTTAGCAAGTGCAGGAGTTATAATCTTAATTCTCCTCTTGGCTTCGTTTCTTTCTTGCTCATATTGACGATGTGTTTGAGCAACTGCCCCAGCTACTGTAGAATCAACTACCAGTCCGTCCAGTTTATGCCATTTAGTAGCATCAGGACTTGCATAGTTAGCAGTTATCATTGCATCAAATGCATCTTGTTCTAAAGGGAAATCATTGACATAATCATATCTGTCATTTACGAGCATAATAATCCAATGCATATTTGGATCACCATAAAGTTTCTCAGCAAGATTTTCGATTGTTTCAAACTGCTTTAGATTATAAAATTCATAAGCAGTGATGTTCTGTAGGATTTTCTTCCTTAATCTTACATTGGTGGTTATATCTGTAAGAACTTTTAATTGTTCTTCATTACCCACCCTTGTAATGTAGTATATCTGTTGAAATTTTTTAAAATAACTATCAGCCATTATGGTGCTTCTCCTTCAGGTGTTTCAGTAGAGCTTACTTCTCCAGGAGGAGTCTCACCGAATGCATCAAGATGACCTTTAGTAAGAATAGATAGTTCTTGAAAGGATAATGTCATATTGATTTGTGTAGGAGCTCCATTATCAAATGAAGTGAACTGTCCTTGTGGTGTATAGTTTACATTGACCTCTTTTAGCACAGCTGATGTGTGTTTATGTACATATGGGTTTTCGTTGCTTCCCATATAGTAGTATATCTCAAACTCTCCAGGATATGTATATAAGAAACCATCAGAATCTTTAAACTCTGGGTGCATATGATATTTGAAAGTGTTTACTATGTTTCTTATGTTGTTAGACTCTTCAGGAGAGCGAGGGAAGAACTGATAGTCATACTGGAATGTACGAAAATCCATGTTCTTGAATATTTGTTCTTTTTTAGGATTAGGAGCGACACCTGCCATGGCTTGTATTGCTTCAGATCCTGGGACATTTTGTAATGCAGCAGATTGGGCAACACCAGCACTGCCATCAGTTAATGTTTTGACCAATCCTTGTATCTGGTCTTTTCCTGATTGTTGTTCAGCCATTCCTTTTACTACATCAGTGGCACCTTCTGTAATTACATCAACACCCTGCATAAATGCTTGAGCCATGAATGTTTCTGCTTCTTCATACTGAGCACCAGAACGAATAGCAAAGTTATTTGGCATATGTAAAGCAATCGCATGCTTCATTCTTTTTAGTGGCTTAGTAAATGTTTTGCCGAGTGCTTTTATGTTTAATCCTTCAGTTGTACTAAGCGATCCTGATGTAGTTGCTGATACAGTACCAAGAGCAGCAGCACCTTTCGTGATACCTCCACCACCACCACCAAGTAATCCACCAATAAGTCCACCAGCTCCAGCTCCTGTTAAAAAGGATGAACCAAGTACAGCTATGTTGCTGAACCCTGCTCCATTGATAGCTCTACCAACAGCAGGATCTACATCAGCTAATATTCTAGATGTATCTTGTGCTATCTTTGATTCTTGTCTTTCGTTGATAAAGAACATAACATAATTGCCACCATAATCTGGCACATTAAGTAAGTCTTCAGGATAGGATAAATGTGTGACTGCATAAGTCTGCGATGAATTAGAATTCTTTGCTTCTTTATTTAGATCTTGGTCAGATACTGTTGCGGAGTTTTCTTGGGTTGTTCCACTAGTGGCTGGATGATTGTTTGACATATAAGTCCCTAAATAGTATTTTATAGAGTATATTTAGTTATGTTCCACAAAAGAAAATACACCCCAATTAATCCAAGTAAGTACGATGGAAATCCCACGAACATAATAATGCGTTCAAGTTGGGAGACTCGTTTCGCTACTTGGTGCGATCGTTCTGAATCTGTTTTAAAATGGAAGAGTGAAGAAACTGTTGTTCCTTATCGCTCACCCATTGATAATAATATACATCGCTATTTTATTGACTTCTCAATTCAAATCAAGAACAAACATAATCAGATACATACCTATTTAGTTGAAATAAAACCAAAAGTGCAATGTTCTCCTCCGAAATTTAAAGGAAGACGAACAAAAAGATATCTTGCAGAGGAAAAAGCATATGTTGTTAATTCAGCTAAGTGGAAAGCAGCAGAAGAATACGCAAAGGATCGTGGTCAGAAGTTTGTCATACTTACTGAAGATGAGTTAGGTCTTACATGGAAGACTGGTCTAGAAAAAAAGACTAAATAGTAGAAACAATATTATTAAGGAGACATTATGCCCCAGCCAAAATTAGGCGATCCTACAGATTTCTCATATCGTATCAATAAAGTCACGAAAGTAGTTGATGGTGATACCATCGATGTTATTATTGATATTGGGTTTGATATTCTGTACAAATCAAGAGTTAGATTATTTGGTATCGACACTCCAGAGTCAAGAACAAGAAATTTAGATGAAAAGAAACGAGGACTACTCGCCAAAGAATATCTGAAAGAAGCATTAAAGAAAGGCACAAAGTTATCAGTCAAAACATATAAAGATTATGAGACTGGAAAGTTTGGTCGTATCTTAGGTGATATCTGGATAGATGGTAAGTCTATCAATGCTCAAATGATTAAAGATTTTATGGCTGTACCATATCGTGGTCAGTCAAAGGAAGCAATAGAAAAATTACATGAAGCAAATAAACTTATGCTTCTGCGATTAGGAAAAATAGATGGCTAAGACCAAGACTCAAACTTTTTTTGATAAGGCAGCAACTGATCCTCAGATAGCAAAGAAGTCAAGAGGTTGGTTTAACAAAGAAGTTGTAAGGTTGCGTCAAATGCGACCACAGCCAAGAAAACTTATGCAACAGGATGGTCGTTCTACACGACTACTTCCTGGACGATTATATATGTTCATGTATGATGCTAAGTGGAAAGACAAATTAGATTATTATGACCAATTCCCTTTAGTATTCCCATTCGAAATTCAATCAGGTTATTTCTTAGGATTAAATATGCACTATCTTCCTTATTTGTTAAGAGTAAGATTATTAGATAGATTAATGACATACGCATCTAATAAAAAAATGGATGACACTACAAGATTAAAATTTCAATGGAATACTATAAGAGGGTCGGCAAGGTTAGCATTAGGCAAACCTGCTGTACACAAGTATTTAAAAACACAAGTCAAATCTCAATTCTTACAAGTTAATCCTGAGAACTGGAACACTGCTATGATGCTACCAGTTGAAAGATTCAGGGGAGCAACTAAGGATAGAGTATGGAGAGAGAGTTTAGAAACAGCTCAGAGTTAATATCATGAAATTACCAGATTATGCTTCTTGGTCAGCCGAGAAAAGACACAATGCAAAAATACAAGGCATCTTTAGAAAAGGTGACTTCCCCAAACTAGATGAAGTCTTTGACGACATCCTCCCCCAATGCCCAGCTTTACTTGAAGAAGTATTGAAACCATATGCTGGTAAAACAATCCAAGAAAGATTAAATAACATGTATGAACAAGATACATTACCAGTATTTGAAACTGCTGGGTATAAGGTTTCAAATGAAAGTAATGTTGGTAGAAAACAATTGGGTGTTGGTAATATGGATTCTTGGCATGCGTTTAATTTAATATGGAATCCTGGAGAAGCTGGTAAACAAGTTATGGAAGCACGAATGAAAAAGAATCGTGATAGATTACCAGTGCTAAGAAAGATTATAGAAAAATATGAAGAGTGGATCAATGTAATTACTTACTCAATGATTGCACCAAACTCAGTAGTCCTACGACATACTGGTCATGAGAATTTAGATGGTAAATATTTAAGATTACATTTCCCTTTACATATTCCTGAAGGAGATTTGTTTTTAGAAGTAAATGATGAAGAGATACAATTTAGTGAAGCACCATTTGCGTTTAATAATCAGATCGTACACTCAGCACACAATAGAACAGGTAAGCATAGGTTGGTTATGATACTAGATTTGTATAGACCTTTCCTTGGCATACCAACATCTTATTACATAACTAAATTACAAGACTTAACAAACTGTACAAACAAATATCTAGTAGATTATGCCAGAGATGGTGAAGTATTAAATCCAAGTTGGAAGTCAGGAGCAATAGATAATGATTAATTTACCATGGTGGTCTGATATAGATAAAACTAGACTGCGAGAAATACAAGAGCAAAAAATATTCAAACGAGGGGAGTATCCTAAACTCGATGCAGTATTTGACGAGCTTGAAGCACAAGCACCTATGTTAATAAATGATTTGGTTGGGCATTTACCACCAAAGATGACTATGGATGAAAAGCTACAATGGGTGTTAGATAATAAAGCTGTTCCTGTAATGAGTAGAGATAGTATGGGGCATGCTTCTGGTAGTAAGGATAAGAAACCTGCTAGATTGGATGCTTGGCAAAATGTTTATTTAAAATATCAACCACCTGCTACTCAATATAAAGATACTGAAGGAGAAAAGGCAAGACCCCAATATCCTACTGCAAATGCTATCTTAAAAAAGTATGAAGACATAGTTCCTATCGCTAATTACTCAATATTAGTCAAAGATAGTATAATTCATCGTCATACAGGTCCTGAGAATCGTCGTGGACACCATTTAAGAGTACATATACCACTACATATACCCAAGGGAGATATATTCTTAGAGGTAAATGGAACAGAGGTAGATTGGTCTGATTCCTTTGGTTTTAATAACCAATACATACATTCTGCTCATAATTATAGCTTCGAACACCGATTAATACTGCTAATTGACTTTGATAGGAGGTCTTTAGATATACCTCCAGGACTGCATTATGATAAAATGGCTGAAATAACTGGAGATCCAAACTTAGAATACAAAAGATAAGAACTAAATAGTTGTATGGCTAGTAATTTAAACGAAGCACCAAAGACAACCCTCAACGACTTTACTTCCCAAGTGAAGAAAGAGGGATTAGCAATAGTAAACAGATATGCTGTTGTACTTCCTAACATGGAAGGCAGTGACATGTCAAGAATGTTATTAATGTATTGCTCAGCAACTCAACTCCCAGGATTAAATAACTCTACAACTCCAGCAAGAACATTTGGTGAGTATAGAGAGATGCCTTATGAGAGATTGTTTGAAGCAGTCAATATGGAATTCTATGTAGATCGTCCTATGAAAGTAAAAACATATTGGGACAACTGGATGGGACAAGTAATAGATCCTGTCACTAGAAAATTTAATTACTATAAAAATTATACAAAAGATATCACTATCTTTGTATTAGATAAACAAGATAAAAATATTTATGGGTGCACTTTATATGAAGCATTCCCAAAAACAATTAATCCAATAGCACTATCTGCTGAAGGCAAAGACGCAATGAAGATTGGTGTCACTTTACAGTTTAGATATTGGAGAGGTGCTCAGTATGCTAAGAGTAAACTGCCAGCTGATGTTGGCGATCCACCAACAGGTAGTACAGGTGTTGCTGAACCAAAAATAATTGATAGAATAGAAGAAGATATTCCTGCTAATGTTGTCACTGATGGAAAAGGAAATCCTGTGACATATTCAGGTGGGTATGTGACTTATGGTGGAAATAATTCAAGCAGAAGAAGAGGAAGATAATGAGTAAAATTGATAAAGGACTGAGCAAGGTCTTTGACTTGCCTGACCAAACTGTAATAACACCATGCCCCACTGACATAATAGAAAAGGCAAACGAATTACCAAGTGCTGTAGATGATGCAGCAAATGTAATGTCTGGGTACGATCCCAGAGACGCAAAGATTGAGAGTGACTACGATACAACTCGGACTAATCTGCTACATATCCTGCAGAAAGGTCAAGATGCTCTTAATCATGCTTTAGAAATTGCTAAACAATCAGAACACCCTCGTGCGTTTGAAGTTGTTGGTAATTTAATGAAGCAACAAGCTGACATAAATCAACAACTGTTAGATCTACATCAGCAAAAACAAAAACTAGAATTGAAAGATGAGAAGAAAGCACCAGGAGTGCAAAATAATTCTATCTATGTTGGTTCTACTACTGAGTTGAATAAATTTTTGAAGGATATGAAAAGCAATACTATTGAAGGAGATGAATAATGGCTTTACCAAAGAATCAATCGGCAATCTATCCATTGCAGATTCCATCAACTGGTCGTGATGTAAATTTTAGACCATTCGTTGTAAAAGACGAGAAAGCATTGATGCTTGCTATGCAATCTGAGAATGAAACCACGATGGTTAATACTCTTCGTGACTTAATTAAGAATTGTGTAGAAGAAGATCTCGATGTTAATAGCTTGGCAACCTTTGACTTAGAATATGCGTTCGCTCAAATGCGAGGTAAATCAGTTGGAGAGGTTGTAGAGTTAGTAGGAAAATGTGATAATGAAGAAGCAGGTTGTGTTGATAATCCAAAAGCACAAGTTAAACTTGCTGTAGACATTACAACAATTCCAGTAGTCTTCCCTGAAGGACATGATAAAAAAATATCTTTATGGGGTGATGTTGGAGTAGTGATGAAATATCCTACGATTGAAACCATAATGAAATATCAAGGATTGACTGAAGATGCAGATCCTGATAAAGTTTTTGAAATAGTTATGGATTCAATGGAAACTATTTATGAAGGAGACCAACTCCATTATATTAAAGACCAAACTTTAGAAGAAGTAAATGAGTTTATTAATAATTTAACTTCAGAACAATTTCTAAAGGTTAGAACTTTCTTTGAGACTATGCCAAAGATGACTAAGACAATAGAATATACTTGTCCTAATTGTGGTAGACAACATAAGAAAACTATGGAGGGTCTACAAAGTTTTTTTGGCTAATGCTCAGCCATGATTCTTTGATGAACCATTATAAGACGAATTTCGCTTTAATGCAACATCATAAGTATTCGTTGACTGAGCTGGATAATATGTATCCATTTGAAAGAGAGATATATACTTCCTTGCTGGTCAAACACTTAGAGGAAGAAAAAGCGAAACACGAACAACAGAAATTAAAAATGAGGAACTAGGGAAAATAGATGGCACTACCTAATCAAACACCAAGCGACAAAGACGCTCTACCTGATAGAAGGAAAGCTACACCTCGCAACGAGGAGTTGGCTAAACTTATCGGTGAAGAGATAGAAACAGTCATGCCGAGTAAAGAAGAATCATCTGAACAAACTAAAATGTTCACGATGATGGCAGGCTATCTAGAGATCTTAGCAGGTAAAGCAGAAAAGGGTGATGCAGGTGGTGGTGAAGAAGAAAGTGCTTTCAGCAAATTAGGCAAATTAGGTAAAGTCTTTGCTCTAGTTGTTGGATCATTTATTGGATTGCTTGCTGCTCAATTAAAAGCCATTGGTATGTTCGCTAAGTTATTCACTCCTGCGAGACTTCAAGTACAGATAAGAACAATGTTTAAAGGTTTGACTGGAACTGTTAAGGGTTTTGGTACGACCATCAAAACAGGTTTTTCTAATTTACTCAAACCACTTACTGGTTTATTCAAAGGTGGTGCCAAGGGTGCATTAGGAAAGACTCCTCAAGTATTAAAGAACTTTATGAATGGCTTGAAACCATTTGGTAAAGCATTTGCTGACATGTTCAAAGTATTAAAAACTGGTATGTCTTCATTAGCATCAGGTGGTGGAATGCTCACCAAAGTGATGGGATTCTTTAAGTCTATTGGTAGATATATCGGCACTATGTTAAAAGCTGTATCAGGTGTAGCAAAGGTTGCTTCAAAAGTATTCCTACCATTATTAATTGTTATTACTTTATTCGATACAATCAAAGGAGCAATAAAAGGATTCGCTGAGGGTGGTATAATTGGTGGATTGATGGGAGCTGTCAAAGGTTTATTCAATTCATTAATCTTTGGACCTCTTGACATGGTGAAAGGTGCAGTTGCTTGGGTACTTGGATTATTTGGTTTTGATAAAGCCAAAGAAATGCTTAACAGTTTTTCATTCGCTAGTATGTTCAGTAAACTAATAGATGGTATAGGAGCATTCTTACAAAATATCTTAGACTTCATGGTAGATATTATTATGGCACCTGTCCGACCTATCATGGAACTATTTAATTCTATGATGAATATGTTTACTAATGCTGATGGCGAGGGTATGTTTAAAAATATATCTGACTTCTTCTTTGACTTAATATTAATCATACCGAAGTTCTTCTTAAACATCTTAGATGCTGTAGCAGGATTGTTTGGCTTTGATGGATTGAAAGAAAAAGTTTATGGTATGTTTGATGCAATCATGGATAACTTTGGTATCCCTGCATTCTCATTCACTATTCCATTAATTGGTAAGAAAGTTTCCTTTGATGGATTCTTCCCATTCAGAGATGACGATCCCGATACATCTGTAGAGGGTGGAGACGAGGGTGCTCCGATTGAAGGAACAGAAAGTGGAGTTGGCGAAGGTGTTGCGATAAATAAAAAGAATAAAGTTATGACAGATGGTAAAGGCAACCAAGTCACTATCGCTGCAGATCCTTCTGAATTTTCATCTTCAAGTAAACTTGATGAAGCTATTGCGAGAGAAAATGAGATTGCTAATACTGGAACTGACACTGGTTCCAAGGGTGGTAATACAACTGTTGTAAATAATACGAATGTAAGTAATCAAGCAAACACTGCTACTAATTCTATGGCTTTCCCTAAGACAAGCAAGAACAGAGATAATCTTTACCATGCTTCCAATAAATATTTGAGTACAGGATAATGTGTTTATGTACGATCTGTCTGGTTATGGGATTTACTTCTTTTATATCTGCGTTCTATCTCTGGTACTCCATTTATCATACCACTGGGCAGTGGTCCCTCTACATAAGCGATTGAAACAACTTCGTGCTCCTTCGAGTGACTCCTAACAAAATCTGCAGCACCAGCATAAGAATGTTCATATAGTTCCTGATACTGAATCGTGCTATCAGGTCTTACTATAAATCCAACTTTAAACTTATGTATCGTATCTAAGTAATTACCATTAGAAACTTCTTCTACTTCTTCTTTCTTTTTATTTTCAAAGAAAGGAAAGTCAGTATCTTTTGGTGGTGATAGTATCATAATACTATCCATCCTTCAGCGAGTGCGATTAATAAAACAATGAATGGGATACAACCACATACAAAATAAATTAATCGTTCTTTCTCACTCATGTTCCCCACCTTTACCTCTTGTTAGAATTCCTTGAACTTTTTTACTTCTTACTTGTCTAAAGTATATTGCTGTCAATACAGTCATAGTAATAAACAAAGCATGAGCCAAAGCTGATATACCAAATGCGTATATGCTTTCTATAATATAGATACCGAATACTGCTGACCACATCCATGCTAATATTTGCATAGACATAAACTTAACTTGAAATGGTAAATCTTTAAGAGCATTTATCTTATCATCCATTATAACATCGTAATAATCTTTTTTCATATATATCCTTTCATAAAAAGAAAGGGGAGCCGAAGCTCCCCTTTACACAGATTTTGAATATCCTACTCAGAGTCTGCGATTTTTTGGAAGTAAGACATTACATCCTCTTCCTCTCCACTTGGTGGAGTTGGCTCAGCCTTTGCGACTGGCTCAGGTGCAGGAGCACTCTTAGGTGCAGGTGCTGCTGCCACAGTTTCAAGTACTGCATTTTCAGCTGTACCCAACCCTGCGTTTTCATCCTCAAGAACTTCCATTAGTCTTTGTGAAAGTGCTTCATAAGACTTGAACTGGTCTGGTGCAACAAACTCAGATAGCTTATGCTGTTTTTCAACAATGCTAACTAACTCTTCATCAGAACCATTTACTGCTTTCACTTCTGTAAATTGACTTTCATCATAATTAGGGAAGCCAGCAACTTTCTTCATTCGAAGTCTGAAGTCAGCTCCATTCCATAAGTCAAAAACATTTACAGGTTTCTCATCTTCAAATGTCGGTCTGGCTTTCTCCATGATTTTATCAAAGATCTTTTTACCAAACTTATACAGTCTGACCTGTCCTTCATTCTCGGGATGTTTCGGATCGCTCACAATCAAAACATTGACTATGTAAGATAGTCTTCGTTTCTGCTTACGAGCAATATCTTTATTTGCTTCAGAGCCACTGTTCCATAGCTTTGAATTCAATTCACCAACTGGATCTTTCTCACCCAGTGTAGTTAAACTGTTTTCAATATACCATTTTCCAGTTGGACCTTGGAAGCCATGACTAAACACACGAACCCATGGCAATTCGTCACCCTCTACTCTTGGTAGAAAACGAAGTACTGCTGTTGCGTTGCCTGCTTTGTCGGGATCAAGTTTCCAGAGTCTTTCATCTGGAGCATAATCTTTCTTTTTGGAACTCTGGGGATTTGCGATCTTATCGAACTCTCCAGATATTTTGGTGAAGTCGGACATGGAATCCTTCTTCAATGCGGTTAAATCAACCATAACTATTTCTCCTTTGTAATATGCGTTATATGCGTTGTATTGTTATTATATTACTTGATAAAAACTTAAAAGTCAAATCAAGCACTAGTATTTAGTTCAATTAAATCAGCTTCAAAAGATTTATATGTCTCTTGAAACTTAGTCTTATCAAACTTCACGAAACCTTTCGACTTCGTTATCCTGAGAACATCCTCCTCAAAAGCAACTCCTGCTTTAGTGTTCCAGTTCTCAAAGAATCTTTTATATGTATCTAAGATACAAACTGTTTGTACATGTACATGTTCTCCCAATACCATCTTCATCAACTCTGGGACAACACCATTAAAATTATATAATTCTTTCTCACTCAGTTTTTCTTTTTCTAAATGTAATAATATGGTAGACAAGTCTGACCTGAATGTATTATGCATTGATTCTCGTACTCTATTCCAGCTGGTGGCATAATTATCTGAGGTGATTCTGGAGTATAAGGTTGCATCATGCCCATAACTGAAATTACTGACAAAATAATCAACAATGTCACGATCAGTTTTAAAATCGTCACTTAACTTCTCAAACAGTTTAACATCATTCCTCGTGTAGAATTTTTCTCTACTCCCACGGATGGCACCTTTATTTGTAAACACATCATAATTCTTTTGATGGAAATGCAGTTTAAGAGCCATGTATAATTTATATACACGATATCCGTCCATCTATACATCCAACTTTGCATTCTTAGGCATATAATTTAGATCCCGATAATTGGCTTCTAATTTATCTTTCAATGCACCTCTTATTAATCCTTTCATCTCTTTAGGATCTAGTCCTGCTTTATCGCAATATTCAAGTATTGCATCCATGTGTGTTATACCTTGTTTTTCTTTTACCATTTTCTCAATATACTGAGCAAATGATTTAGAGTTCTCAAACAGAGTAGGAAAATCCGTCGTTGGCGACTCGCTCATATGTGCTCCCTTTGTTATTATATTTATCGAGATAGTGGTTTATGGTATTAATACGATCATCAACTTTACCATACTCATTCATTTTAAGATTATACAAAGACCATGCTTTGGTATCTGGATTGTCGGCATTTAAGTGGTCACCTGCTACATGCAGATACTTGTTGAACCAACGATCTAGTCGCTCCTGTTCAGTAATCATGTCTTTCTTAATAGAATGCAATCCAGCGATATCTCTACGAATCGCACAATGCTGTATCCTATTTTGTAATTTTACATGGTCCATTATATTTCTCCTGTTTATAATTTAATTGCTAATACTACCAATATTGCTACCAGTAGAATGTTCACTAATAATAATTCTATTCCTAGAATTGTATGATACCAGATCCATCTAGTTTTATAAGCATTGTCTATAGATAGATCGTCTGGATCTGGATCTACGAAGCCATCTATATCTTTTTTTGGATCTTGTTTCCAAAGTGTGTTTATGATTTTTTTAAACATCTGTTTCTTTTTTCTCCTCTGGGTATTCATCTCTCCACTTCAAGATTTCCTTTTGGTCACCTTTCCAGTACCATTTGATGAAGCCAGTTTTCATTAATGATTCGATGGTGTCAGCAATAACCTTTGTACGATTTGTCTTTCCCATCTGGTATCCGAGATAAACTAATATCCCTGAATATAATAAAACATTTATTATCTGTGCGTCAGTTTCCATTTACCCTCTTCTCATCTTAGCGATATCAACTGCTTGTTCTTTATTAATAACAGGAACAGCATTAGACTTATGCATCTGTGCTATACCTGTCACAAGTGTACCTGTATATTTCTGTGGCTCTTTCTTGAATGTATTACCACTCATACCATTAGAAACTGAAGGATACTTCTTATCATAATCTTCTCTAGCTTTTACTCTATCCTGTTCAGCCTGTGATATCTTCAATGGTTTAAACTCTTTGCGTCTAGCTTTTAGCTGGTCAGGATGAACACCATTTTCACGCAACCAAGCATCATGCTTTTCTTTGCGTGCTTTCCATCCTGGTTTTTTCTTAACTTTAGATTTACCACCTAGACGAGTGGTGGTGTAGTATGCTGGAAGTAATGCCATAATGTATATTCTATATTAAAATTAGTTAAAAGTAAAGAACTATTTTGCCAATTTAGCAACTTTTTTTCTGCTTGGTGCCAAGTCCCTTATCACTGTTTCAGTAAATATGCTCTTTGCTTCAAGCAATATCTTAGCATCCATCTCAGACATAGAAGCCTGTTCAAATGCCAGTACCTCTAACTCCTTTTCAGCAATCCTTGCTTTTAGCTTTTTTGCTATGTTAATTGGGGTATCTTTGCCCAGCAAAGATTTACAGAACCTTATTTCATCAAGTATATCAATCATATATCCATCTCCAAGTTTACTTTTTCATAAGAAAGGTGCTCAACATACTGCCAGTCACCATCCACATATTTGTAAGTGTATCGTGTCTCACCACGATATCCTTCAAAATTCTTTTGTTTGAACCATTCACCATCTTTTTGGTAGATAATTGGTTCTTGGTATCCACGATATCCCTCGTGTTCTAATTGAGATTTTTCAAACGAGGACATCCAGTCATCAGACTGTACTTCCCAATCGATAACATATTCTTCAGAGCAAATATTTTTATACTCAATCATCTTACATACATCAGCGATCTTTGCTTTCATGCCCTCATAATCATTTATGTCAATGTTCATAACTTTATAGTCTGAACCACCTTTAGACTTCCAATAGTCGTTTCCTTGTCCAGGAGTGTCGACATTGTAGTTTTCATTATATTGTGTACTGATTATTACTTGCATATTATTACCTCTAATTAAATTCCTGCTATTGACCCAAATAGATAAAGTGTTATACATAACACCACAACTATTAGAATAATTCCTTTAAACATTATATGTTATCTCCAAATGTTTCTTTTGCGTGTAGATAAAGTGCTACACATGCACAGTAGATCGTAAATCCTAATGTAGGAAATATTATCCAATATAAGATTGTTTCTAACATTATATAATTCCAATCTCTGATGCAGTTTCAGCTTCAGTCTCAAAGATATCTGCTGCCCACTCACCATGCTTTTCAAGATATGCATCTTTAGCATCTAGTAAAGTGAAGTATTTTTTATCAGCAAAATCGCTGATATAATCTTGAGCTGATTCCTGTAATTCAACAACTAGGTTTCCAATTTTACTCATATTATATTCTCCTTTTTTTTAATTTAATAACTAATTCTACTATATTTTGACGCAAAAGTAAAGAACTATTTTCGTTTTTTGTAAAAAAAGTTTTCATTGTTTTCAATGAGTTAGGCAACCCTCTTGGATTGCCTTGCTCTTGCTTGCATTTCATCAGCATCAAATACTGCGAAATATACTGGTTTTTTAACCTCTTTTCCTTCAGCATCTTCAGTCACTCTCATTCTCATTAAAGAAGCCACTTTTTTCATGCCTTTGAAAACTGAACCAGAAACACCATAATGTTTGATGCCTTGTTTGAAAGTACAAACTCTTTCAACATCACCACATGCGTCAGCATTAGTACCACTGTATTCATATCCATTTGTTATATTAATTGTCATATTTAATTTACCTCTCGTTTTTTTATTTAATATACAGTTATTCTACTACATTTTGAGTCAAAAGTAAAGAACTATTTCACTTTTTTTATACTTTTTTGTTATTAAAAAACAAGGACTTATAATAAAAAAGGGGAAGCCATTGCTGACTCCCCCTCTAAACTAGGTGAATTTGTGTGTTTTTATGATTTTTTTGCTGCTTTTTTCTTGCTCTTTTTAGCAGTTAATTCGTTGCCTTCTTTGTCTACTTCGACTTCACCAATAACATTTCCTTCTTTATCTTCTAAGATTTTAAAGTAATGTTTCTTGTCTTCGTCTTCGTCTACAGCATCAAATGCTTTTTGAAAGTCTTCATCTACATCAGGCATAGCTTTAACTTCAGTCTGGCTATTTCCTGGTCCCATTACAGGTGCTTTATAGAATCTGTCTTTTACTTCTTCTAAGTCTGTTATCTCTACATCAAAAACTTCCCAGTCTTCTCCTGCGTGTCCTTGATCTCTTAGAAAGAGTTCACATTGATTTTTAGCGAATTCTAGAGTTGGACCAATAACATTAAATTCTTGTCCATTTCTAAATATGAAATTGTATTCTTCTTGATTCTCGTCGTTCTCCCATGATGGTTGCGTCATTCCTTTTGCTTCTGCTTCTTGTATCTCTGCAAAAGTTTCTATGATTTTCGCTCTTCCTTCATCATTGTCAAGTTGACGAATCATTTGCTTCTCAATCCTAATTTCTTGGGCTGATTGCACTTTAAGGTTTGCCATTATATTCTCCTAGTTTATTGTTGCGATACTAGTATTTAGTTAAATTGAATATAGTATCTAGCCAGTTTTCTGGTTGCGACACAACTATTTAGTGAAAGTTAAAATTCTGATTGAATAATCGCTTTTAACAGGTTTCCATACTCTGGATTAGTTGAGAATGATTCTAAATGATATGCTAATGTACTAGCATCAGCACCTTTATCTCTATGATATCTTAAAGACTCATAATAGTGTAAGTCATTTAGAATACGAACAACATCTCTAGCAGAGTCGCACTTATACTTGTATGCTTTTACTCCCCATCCATACCATTTACCATCATGTGTAATAGGTTTGACATGGTCAGTGTTCTCGTCCCAAGTTCTTATACCAAAAAGATTGTTTGCTTCATTTGCAAAACGACTTGTTCCCCAACTAGATTCTAGTATGGCTTGTGATATAATTAATTCTTTTGGGAAATGACGAGATTCAGGTTGGTTATAGTATATTCTGTCAATACACTGAGACATAGAATTAATAAATGTCTCTTTATTCTTGGTGATAATCTCTGGAGTTGTCCAGTTCGCCAAGGCAGCATGTACAGTAAAAACTGTCAGTGCTATCATTATTACGAGTGGCTTGATGTTAAACATAAGTCCTCCTTTGGTGATAAAGTATATTTATTATATAAGAATATGCACTCTTCGGACTAATGCTACCAATTCTCTAATTCTCTTTATGTCAACATGGTCTGTATCGAGTTTCACATTCATTGCTATGGCAACTGCCTGACGAATATCACCAGACATAAAGCCATCTTCTTTCTTGACCAGTTGTAAGTCTCCAACTGTAAAGTCTTTAACAGCTTGATGTGTAAGCTGTATAATTGCATCTCGCTCAGCATTTAATGCTAAGTGGTAATCCATTATAGATTGCGTGATATCATGTACGAGGTCACGAGAGTTAATAGTAAGTGCTGCTGCAAGGCAATATACATCCCTCAGGGATCTTTCTTCTGTCCTTAGTGCTAATAGTTCATCCTTAACATCACTAGCAAATGCTGGGCATCCTACAGCATAATTTTTATACCATTCTTCTATCTTTTCAGGTGGCTCATCATCTCTAATGCCCATACCTGTATCAACTGTGTAATCACTTACCATGCGTCATGTCCTCCTTTTTTCTTTTTCTTCCAAGTAAAGAATGATTTAAATCCACCACTTAATCCCCACAGTGTTAATACTGTTAGATTAAATAGAAAGATGCTTATTAAAAGCAACATACATAATACTTCAAAGAAATCAAATAATGGATCTAAGTCCATCATTAATTTGCCTTTATGTGTTTAAGTGCTTCAATCATTTTCTCTGCACTTGATACTTCAAATGGATCTTGAATAGGACATGCTTCAGGCATTCCCCATTCAGTGTATCTCACTTTAATCTCAGCATTTTTAACATACATACTGTATCGCCAAGATCGTTCTCCGAATCCTCTATTAGTGAAATCATTTATCATGTTTACACTTCTAGCAAAGTCACCATTACCATCTGGCAGTGGTTTCACTTTAGTAATCCCTTGTTGTTCAAACCAAGCATTCATAACGAAAGAATCATTTACTGCTGTACAGTAAACTTCATCTATGCCTAGTTCTTTAAATTGGTCATACAAGTCTTCAAATTTTGGTAATTGAAATGCTGAACATGTTGGAGTAAATGCTCCAGGCAGTCCGAACACAACAACTTCTTTATCGTTAAACAAGTCCTGTGTGCGTTTCAATACCCAATCAGAATTTTCACGCATGTAAAAGACTTGGTCTGTCAATCTATCATTCATTATAGTTCCTTTAATTTTCTAAATGTTTCTCTAAGATCTAGGAAGTCTTCAATGTAATCATCTCTACGACCATCCATTAATTGTATTCCCTCGTCCTCGACATTAATTATTAGTAGCAACCTTTCAATAGGTATGCTGGTTCTTTCTTCAAACATAACTGCGTAAGCAGAACATTGCATGAAGTAGTCTTTGACCCATTCCCTCTTCTTCATTTTAGCAGAGGTCTTGAAGTCTATCACTGTTAGCTTTCCTTCATACTCAGCAATACAGTCAGCAGTTCCTGCTACCTTTAAATGATCTGAATATAATTTGGTTTCTAAACAACGAATATTGTTAATATTATCTAAGAATGGAATCATCTGACCGAAGTCAGCTTTTGAAAAATCATCAGAACAATCTCCTTCATTAAGAAGATACTTCTCAGCAAGTGAATGTATTTTATTACCACGACCGAGTGCTCGTCTAGAAATTCTGCCAGCTTCTTCTTCGCCAACTCTTTCTTTCCAAGCAAGTATAGATGCCTGACTATGTAATTTAGTCACGGATGTGACTGATGGATACTTAGCACCACTGGGAGTTTCATAGTATCTCCCAGCCTTGCTATTCACCTGCACGAGTTTGCCTACTTCGATAGGCACATGATTAAACATAATTATTTCTCAATATTAATCGGCTTCCCATTCTTATCCTTATGGAACTGGTCGTCCCACTTAGATACTTTTTTCCTATGTTTGTATATTCTAGCCTGAAAAAACTTAAAAGTAAAGTCTTTAAATTTCTTCAAGTGCAACCATAAGTCTTTCAGCACGATTTGGTACCTGTTTATGCCAACGAGAGTCTCTACCCTCAATTGCAGCCTGTTTCCAGTTTCCCGAATCAATAGCACTTTTCATGTTTTTAAACTTCCCAAGTCTGGGAGCTCCCATGTTAAAACACATATTGATTAAGACCCTTTGAGCAGTATCAGGATAGCTGTCTATATATGGATACACTTTCTTGACTTCATCAACAAATTTTTCCACATCAGTATCAAATACTTCCCAACAACGATCCTCACTCACAGCTGTTCCTACAGGTTTTCCGTGCTCCTCATCATCTTCTGTGACGAGATGCCCGATACCGAATGTAGGATACCCCAAGTGGTCGTTGTAGATTTCGAACTTAACTCCTTCATCACGAATGAGTTCTTCTCTTAACTTCTCTCTATCAAACGACATAGAGTTTACTCCTTTAATTTGATAAGGTGCCAAGGATGAAAAGGATCTGCGAAGACCCTCTTTGCCTTTACACCTTTAATTTCTTTTTTGCTTTTTTAATTGCAGCAATTAATTTCGCTTTGGTTTGTCTTTTGTCTAGTTCAACACCAATCTTACGACCAAGTGCTTCGAGCTCGTCTTTAGTTTTCTTTTCAAGATACTTAAAGTCTTCTTTATCGATGACTCCATCTTTATTTGTATCAAGAACAGGAAACAACTTTGCTCCTACACATTTTAACCAATCAATTATCTTTTGCATAATTTCTCCTAGTTTATTTTGTATTAATTTTTGAGATCCAACTTTTTATAGTTGACTCAATCCAACTTGCCCAAATGGGTTGTGGAAAGTTCCAGCCGATAAAAGCACCGACTGCGATCCAGAAAAGTATATCTAACATTATCTTTTGCTCCTTTTAGTTTTAGTTGTTTTATCATCCTCAGCTTTTATCTTAGCAATAATATATTCTTTTACTAAGTCACTTCGAACAATATCGTTTACAGTAAACTCGACACGAGCATAACTCTTCATATGTCGCACTATCTCCATAAAATTAAAGAGTCCCTCTTTTTCAGTTCCCCTTTTTAAATCAGTCTGTCGATAGTCTCCACAAAATACAATACGAGAATGGTCACCCACTCTAGTTATAATTGTATCAAGTTCTTCCCAGTTTAAATTTTGACACTCATCCACAATTACTACTGTGTCATCAAATGTCAAACCCCTGACGAAACTTGTTGAAGCAAAATCTAAATTCTTTTGCGACATCATCCTTTCGTATGGTTCAGGATATACCAAACTATCTGCTTTCTTTTGAAACAATGCTGAACATATTTGTTTATATGGCAACTGATATTGTTCCAACTTTTCTTCCAGATCTCCTGGCAAATGACCAATCTCTCTACTTTGTACAGCAGATCGAATAATCAAAACTTTTTCAAACTCTTTATTCAGTACAGATTGTAATGCTTTATATAAAGCAATATATGTTTTACCTGTACCAGCTACACCATGAGCCATGATGATTTGTTTATTATCATCTTTATAAAAGTCAAAGAATTTTTGCTGACTCTCATTTAGAGGTTCAACATTTTTTAAGTCTGTTATCTTTAACTTTGCTTTAGCAGATGTAGGAACATCTTTGCTTTTGCTTACTCTTGGCATTTTAAAAAACTTCTGTATTTATCTTGCTTCCTGGATTTTTAGTTTTTACTCTTTCAAGTACATCTCTAAATCCAGTGGCTTTCTTTCTTTCATTACTACCAGAAACTCTGGCAGCATCTACAATTTTTGGTGTAGATAACATACTTTTCCATTCAGGATTATCTTTTAACCACTTTAGTTTTTCATCATAACTACAGAAAAGTTCTTTTATTTCTTCAGTTTTTTTATTTTGTACATTATATAATGGCATCTTACTATTTATAACTCCTCTAAAGGTGGAATATTCTTCTTTTTATTAGGCACTACTCGGCTTCTATACTTTGGTGTTCTCAACTGTTTTGCTACTGGATCTTTTTTAGAGCGAATATTCGTAGTTGACTTTTGCATGTTTTTCTTCATCTGCTCTTACCTTTACGATTACATCCGATAACTTTGCGTTCTTTTTTAAATTATAATATTCTATTGCTATCTCTGGTGCATCAATATCTTCAGTTTGCCCACTCTTTATCATATGTAAATATTGTGTATATGAAACCACTGCTTCCTCTTCAAAATAATGTATCATACGATGAGCAGTCTTAGGAAAAAATATATATAAAAAAGTATAAAACAAAATAAAAATTAATTGAGCAAATAAAACTATCCATCTTTCTAACCAAGTTGGCTTTGCTATGTCAATAAAAATCATTAAATGCATTCTTTCATTTTCAGCTTCTTCCATCATCTCACGAATCTTTGGACCCCATCCTGTCTTCATCTTTCTTAATGACTTAGCATGAAGCCAAACACCAGCTACCATTCCTGGAACACCAGCGACTGTTTCTAATACTACTGCTCTATGCCCATACCTTTTTGCAAAGAAAGTATCGGCTATAAACCGAAAGAACTTCGTCATACTTCTTGCAAATAAATCTGATATCTTTTTTTTCATAAGTCATTCGTTCATAAATTCTGTTATCATAGGGAAGACTGGTTCTATTGCTTCACCACATTCCCTCGCTATATCCATATGTTCTTTTTGTGTACCATTAGCAGTACGCAAATCAATATAGTGCATCCAAGATCTTAATGTCCCATTCATATATATAGTGGATTCAGTCATGCCCTCTGGCAATATTGCTCTTGCTTGTTCCTTAGCAATATTTTTTTCTAGTGCTTTCTCATATAATTCTTTTACACCTTTGAGTAATTTCATCTGTTCCATATTAAACCACTCAACCACATCATGCTGATGCTCAGGTCCAAACTCATAAGAGTTTTGTCTATTGTCTAAATCTTGTTCTCTAGCTTTACGAGTTGAGAATACACCTGCCTTTGCATATCTTTGACTAAACTCCTGGAAAGAAAAACTTCTATGTCTTAATATTTGTCTAGCGATATCTCTTGTAGTTTTTATTTCTATACATACTGATACCATTTCAAATGGTGACCAGTGTTTATGCTTCATCAGATATCTGAGTAATTTTTCAGAAGAGCCTGAATTCGCTTGGTTCGTCGGATTAGATACTCTTGCACAGAATGCAACTTCCTGTAATAAGTCTCCATGTTCACCTTTACTATAATTTATTAATTTAGCTGGCATAATTACCATTTGTTCCATGTACGATATCGTACCAGTCAGGAACATCCCTCTTAGTCCATTTAGCAAATCCTGCTTTATACTTTAAATAGTATTGACGATATGCTTGTATGCTGTCATTATGCTTTACATCTTCTGGCATAGCTTGTCTAAATGGTGTAAGTCCTATTCCCTTAGGAATATTTTTTGGGCATTCATATAATGCTTCTCTAAGTAATCTATCAGTCTTATGAGTTTTACCATAACGATGTGTATATTCATCGCATAGTCCTACGAATAGATTATATGCCCAAGTATAATTAGCATCAGATTCCCTCACCCATATAGCACAAGGATGGTTCATCATTGTAGCACGATATAAAGTGCCCTCCATATTACTATCAGGCAGTTCCCAATACTTTGTTTTAGTTTTACCTGTACTTGATTCTCTTAGATCTTGTTTACCATCTAAGAATCTATGAGCAGTAGATAAAAGCTGAGCAGTTTCTAATATCATTTTGACTACATGCTTATCACAATGTTGTTTTGCTGCAAGTGTAGGATGCATATGTAATACAAATATGTTCATGTATTATCACCCTCTGTATATTTTAACATGCCTTGCTTATCAAAAGTTTTATGATGTGCTTTGGAATCTTTTACTATCTCACCAAGTCTATAAGTTTTTATCTTTTTATCTTGTAGTGTGAAAATAGAACAAGCAACAATAGCCATAGCCAATGGTGCGAGTATTAATATATAACCTTGCATTTCTTCTACACCCATACAATCACTTTCTTCTTTTCTTTTCTCTTTTCTCTAATCGTATCTTAATATCTGCCCATACAATTCCCATGCATATTAACATTGCCAATCCTACGATAGTGAAATTTAATATATCTTCAATCATTAGTAAATTTTAAATTAAAAAAACTTAAAAGTAAAGTTATGAAATGGCTTTGAAACCAAGTGCTTTAATCTCAGGATCTACTTTAGTCATCACATTAAGTAAATCCTGCTTTTCAGCTTTAAATACTTCCCAAAATTTTGGATCGTGTTCTTTAATGCTGAACGAGTTATGTAGTAAATCAAAGACTTTAATAGTCTGGACTTCTTTACTTTCTTTAGCAAGTCTATCTCTTTCAATAGCTTTCCTGTGTGCTCTATTACCATCTTCTAGTTTGGCTGTATCAGTTAATCCTTTGACTAATCTTGCAACCTCATCACCAAAAAAGTATTCTATTTCTTCGTGTGTTGCTTCAGTATCTTCTACTGTATCGTGTAAAAGTGCAGCAGCAAACATATCCTCAGTAGTATCTTTATAATGGTCTTTCAATAAATTTGCCACAGCCATTGGATGTGTGATATAATCCTCTTCTGTGTATTTTCTTTTCTGACCTTTATGTGCATTGGTTGCATAAGTTGCAGCAGAATTAATTCTATCTGAGTATATTCCTTTATGAAGCAATTGACACCTCTCTGTTTGTCATATGTAAGTCAGCAATGACTTTTTGTAATAGAGTAAGAGTATCAATTACATTTTTATGTACAACTCCTACTCCTCCATTTTGATTAAAGTATTGAACACAAGTAAGTTGGTCATCAATTAAGATGTCATACTTAGAACCATAAGTTCCTTTTTCTGTTCTACCTTTAACAAAATTTGTTTTCAAATCACTCATACCATTATTAATCAACCATTTTCTTTTCTGTTTTACAGACTCAGAATATTGGTCATCACTTAATGTATGAACACTTGATAAGATTTGGATTTCATATCCGTGCTTATCAGCTATCTGTCTTACAGATGATACCAACTCATCCATGTTTACTGTTCTAGGAAGATTTTCAAAGATTTTATTATTCATAACTTCATCTCTAAACTCTTCATATATAAAAGAGTGTCTTCCATTTCTGAAATAGTAATCATCGAAGTTGGCTAAAACACCATCCATATCCAGATATATTATTTTATTTTTCTTATTCATACAGTAATTCTACTATATTTTACAGCAAAAGTAAAGCATTATTTCACTTTTTTTTAAAATAATTAGTTAATAAAATCAATCACTTAGGAAGTCTTTTAAATTTGGGGGTGAAAAGTTCTTAGATTTAAGGACTTTTCCTGTCTCAGGATCCTTTTTTGTGGGGAATTTAGAGTAGTTCGAACGACCTACCTCTGCGAATGCCTTCTCAACATCCATACCTTTTGAGTGGGCATAACCAGCAGCAACCCATATTAAGTCGCATACTGCATCTAGTTGTTCTACCTCATCGCCTTTTTGATATGCTTCTTTAAATTCTTCATACTCTTCTGTAATTAGATTAGCATATAATTGTGCTTGTGGTCTAACACCATGGGAAATATCTGCAGGACATTTTTGACCTGCTATTTCCATCCATTCTTTAACCATTTTAAATGGTTGTTTATTTAAAAATAATTTACTTATCCCATCCATCAAATAACTCCTTTGGCATGCCACTTTCTTCCCATGGCTCTAGTTTTCTTTTTGGTACTCTTTTCCTTTGACCATTCTCTAACACTTCGTCAGTGTATAAGTCTTGTCCAGGAACAGCATGTGTAGTCATAGTAGAAGATGTCTCGCTATCATACATTTGAGCCAAACGATCGTATGCCTGTTTTAAATTGGCAAGTTCTGTTTCTAACTCTTTAATCCTTTTCTTATCAGAAGGATTTTCAAACATTTCTAATTGTTCTTCAGACATTTACTTCTATGACTTGCGACATACACTTACCACCAAAACCAAAACTATTATTCAACATAGTTCTTTTCTTTTGCTCTTCAGGATAAATATCGTTTTCCCTCAGTAAAGTTCCGTGTATATCTATTTTAGATTCTTTTAAATTTTGAATATGTGGTACTACACCATTCCTCATGCTTTCAATAGCATAGCAACCCTCAAGAATACCAGATGCTGCAAGTGTGTGACCAATTTTACTTTTTGGTGCCCACATTTTAGTTCCTGGCATTATTTCAGAAACAGCTTCGTATTCAATAGGATCTCCTGCTATTGTACTTGTACCATGCGTACATACATAATCAACATTATCTACACCAGCATGTTTCATAGCATCTTGCATTGAAGTACGAGTACCAGTTCCTTCTGGGTTTACCATATCAACAGCATCAGATGCCATACCTGCTTTGTGTAATTTAGCATAAGATGTAGAGCCAAACTCTTTCATCTTTTCTTCTGATTGTAATATCATACAAGCACCACCATCTCCCATTAAGAATCCTTGTCTCCTATCGTCAAATGGCATTGACCAGTTTGCTAATGCACCTAGACAAGCGAAGTATTTAATTCCCATAGGGAAGTTAGCACAATCACCTGCTGTACAAATTACATAATCATATTCATCTACGAGTCGCATAGCATAATCAATATTGACCATTCCTGTAGCACAGGATGCGAAAGTTGCTGTAGATAAACCTTTAAATCCATAGTAAGAAGTAATATGCATACAACCCATATCAGGGATTCTATTTACTGCTCTACGAGCATTACCTCTTTTCATGTACTTAATATATTCAAAGTACACATCAATTCCTTCAGTATCGTTTGAAACAGTACTGGCAAGACAAGCAACATTTGGTTTGCGTTCTATACCTGCCATTTGCATAGCCTGTTCTGTTGTATTGCTCATCATCTTTTGAGCATTCGTCATACTTCTCCACATCTTTTTATCAAAGCCATCAGGCATGATAATTCTTTCTTCATCATGCATCGCTCCTCGATGTATTACTAAGTGGAAAATTTCTTCTACTTGTTTTGCCATGCCAGGGATCTCACGACTGTAATCGTTTCCATCTAGCATTTTGTCGAAACACTCGTTAGGACTTATTCCTAAGGCATCCGACATTCCATAACCAACCACATGCACAGGTTTCATAAATATACTCCATAATTTGTATCCAGCATTAGTGCTGGAGGTTCTTCGTATTCGTCTTCTTGCTCTGGTTCTACCCAGAGAGTTTCACAATAAAATTCATATCCCTTTAGTTCTAGATTATCCCCAAATATTGGGTCGTCTCTAAATCTATTCTTCTCCATTAATTGGTCAACAATAATTACTTTATTTTCAAATAAGTATTGTTGGCAATGGTTTATACTTGGAAACTTCATCATAAAATCAGTCTTCGCTGTATTATCTACACCCTCGTACCATAATATTGCAGTCAAAATTATAAATGTTTTCACTTAGGATATTTCTTTCTATACTCATCTTCTATGTTAATTAAACTTTGCATTACATTACCGAAAACCAATTTAAATCTACTTCCAGGTTTTTCTATAAACTCGTCATAGTCCAATCCTTGGTCAGCAAGCATCTTACCTTTTTCTTGCCCTCGTTCTAGTAATCTATTTGATAGATAAACATCTTCTGCTTCTTTCCATGACATGCCTTTAGCATTATGTCCTAGATGTTTTTCTAATTTATCTTTTAGTTGCTCCCCATCAAATACAGTCTCTGGTACATTTTCATTAGTCTCTTTATTATATAGGCACGAAAATAAACCCTCATGTAATCTCGAACCATATTTAACAGTTCTATTATCAGTTTCCATATCAGCATAACCAAATCGTTCTAAAGTTTTTGCTAATTTATCCCAGCCTTCGAACTCACCTTTTCTATTCATAAATTCTATAGATATAGCGATACGAGGTTTATCAGAATTATGCCAAACTGAATGTGGCTGACCAACATTAATTAATCCAGGATATGACATTTGAATACTTAATTCTTCTTTCAAGTTTCCTTGATATCCTGGCAATATTCTTTCTCTTGGTATTATATATGTTAAATCTTTTTCAGGATCCCCTGATACATTACACATATCAGAAGTCCAACTCTCTGCTTCTGATGCATCCCAATAAGTCATAATAGATGACTCTTCTTCATTAGGTCTCCATGGTTCATATATTCCAGGACTAACCTCTTCGAATGCCCAAGTCACTCTTCCCCAGTTTGGACGAACAGGACTATCAACATGTGGACTCATTCTATAATTAGGGTGGGCACGAAATATACTACAACCATATGGCATTAGCATCATATCCCTCCATTGCTTCATCATTTCAATACGAAACCAGCTATTCCTTACACATATATTACCTCGTGCTGGATTGGCTCTCAGTGGCTCTAATATGCTATATAAATCCTCGTTAGTAATAGGTCTTTCAAGTGTGTCCTTTAATGACATGTAATATGGTTCATGCTTCATGATCTACTCCAAGTAAATTCTCCATCAGGTTTTACTTCTGCCGAGATGGGTGATGGGTTATCCTCTTTTATAAAATGGTGTCCCATTCTTTTTTCTATTGCTGTCCACTCATGTATTCTTGACCCAGTTCTTTTATCTCTAAAGTCAATTGATATAGTATAAGTTTCTTTCTCACCATCATATATCATACTGTGAGCACAGTCAGGTCCAGCTACACATACGATGGATGCTTCACCCATCTGTGTATCAAAATGTTTTTTAACTTTTGGTCGAGTTTCGTCATCAAATTCTATCAAGTTAATATCGGTGTAAGGCATCTTTGGATGCTTTACTTTATTTCTTCTTTCCATTACACATTCTTTTGGATCCCAGAATGCCATACTCTTGTCAGCATTGTTTTCTAAATTTACAGGAAAGTTTAATCGCCAATAATATTCATGGCTGTAATCTATATAATCTATGTGGGGTCTTAGGGAATATCCTGGAGGAGAAACAAAAATAGTTCCTACGAGTGCTGGAGCCATCATGTTTCTGTCTAGCCATTTTATAAACTCTGGACTGAACTTTGTATTCTTAATCCATAAGTTTGCTACGAATCCATATGCAGCATATGAGTATGAAGATTTATCCGTGTACCAAAGGTCAGGGATTAATTCTTCTTTCCTCTGTGCCCAGTCTCCACTTTCTTTATCGTATCTTGCTATTTGAGTTGCTAACTCTTGTGGTGTCAATGGGAATGGCACATCTTTTAGTGCTACATGATATGGTGGTCTAAACATTATTTTTTCTTTGTAGTCTTAGGTTTCTTTTTTTGGAATCCATGTTTTTTTCTCACATACTCTTTTGTATCTTGCCAAATGTGTTCTAAGTAAAATTCTTCATCAGCGAAGAAATTATGAAACTTAACCATAACTGCTCCTGTCCAATTATAAAATCTCTTAAAGATTTTACCTTGGATTCTTTTTAGGGCACTTCCTCGTGGCATTACCCAACCTAATATGAAAGCTATTGATGAAAATGTTAGTGTTATGATATATTCTATTAAATAAGTTTCGACATTATAGTCCATTATGTTTCCTTTCAATTTACAAGTGGTGGTTTTTGATAAAGCAGGAACCACCAAACTGCTCGTCATAATCCTTCTGATAGGAGAGTTAAATTTCAGGATAGAAACAACTCACTGAATTAAGCTACTTTCCTTGCTCTCTTTTAGTGTAGCATTCAGTATGACGAAACTCTATATTCTACTTCTATTTATATTCACTGCACCAATCTTTTCCAGGAATATAATAAAATATTGTGTAGGATCGTTTAATCCTTTTCCGAAACTAGGATCTTTTGGATTGCTATGATGATACTCATGAGATCCTTCACCCCAGTTTATGAAACTTAAATACCATGGGACATTACGAATATGTTGCTTTCCTCTTTTATCACTATGTTGCCAAGCATTAGTAATCCCCATTGACCATTGTCCTAAACCTGCACCAGCAAATGCTGCCCATGCAAAATTAATTCCCCACTCTTGAATGTATAAGTATGGACCATCGTACCAATAAAAATGCGTTAAGTAATACCACAACTCTGGTAGCATAACTCCTAGTCCATTGGTATATGTTTCTACAATAATTCCCCATAACAACATTAATAAGTAAGCACCGAATATAGTAATACACATTGATTTAAAACTATTATCGTGGTACCATCTAGCAGTTTCATTTCTAAGTAATCCTCTTGTAAATCTTAATGGTACATTTTCAAATGGTACATCCCATCTATGAGTTAAGGATCTTAAGAAACCAATTTGATGTGGACTGTGTGGATCTCTTTCCTCGTCTAGATATACATGATGCATTCGATGTATTATTGCCCATGCTAATGGACTTCCGATGTTGCTTACTATACAAAGAGAGCAGAAGAAGTGTTCTAGCCATTTCCATTTTACAGTAATACTGTTGTGAGATAAACTACGATGTGCATATATTGTTATCGCCATTGCTCCAAAGAACCACCATGCAAGAACATAAGGTACTAAGTCCCAACGACCAAATACTATTATCCCTATTAGGCACAGCTGTGTCCACCACCAGTACCTGATACGAAAATTTATTTTATAGGTTGTTAAGTGTTCGTCTCTAAAATTACTGAACCAATTACGCAACCTTTGAAATCCGATATTGAACAATGTATGTTTACTCCTATTAATTTTTCAGCCATCTCTTCACTTGGAACCAAGTTAGGAGAAATGTATGAGAACATTCTGGCTTCTTTCATACCAACGATAGGATGTTGTCTAGCTTTTACAAATGCTTCCTTTAACACCCACACCTTTGCTAGATAATTACATTTCTGTCTATCTAACAGTCCATTATATATTTCCAATTCTTTTTCAGATAAAATAGTTGTTGACCATTTATCTCTGCGTCTCTCAAATCTAGATTCGAGAACCATGTCTATTCCATGCCCGATAATCATACACTATTCTCATAATGTTTTATCAGCATTTCTTTTTTCTCTTCAGCAGCAGCAATCTTTTCTAATTGCTTATCAACTTCAACCATAATTTCGGAGTGCTCTCCGATACCTACAGGATTCGCTAAGTACACTTGCATATTTGCATTTGCTGTAGCGATGTCTCCATCATACTTCTTAATTAATGCTTCCTTAATTAGATTTCTCATCTCTTTCCTCCAGTATTGACAGCTCTCCTTTTTCAGGATCTACTGCGTATTTTATATTGTTAATCGTTTCAGTATCCATTTTTTGAGTTTCATGAATATCCCAAGCGACTCCCCTTACACCTTTTTGAAAAAATCCAGGTTTGCCTTTATGGTCTTCAAGTACAACTTGGCAATATATTTTATGCTCTTCTATACTTGCCTGATTTGCATGAGCATCAGGTGCTGGTCTTTTTTCTTCTTTATCTTCCTCGAAGTGTATTTGTCTCTGTACATCAAGTTGATATAAAACATGATTAACAAAGTATCTAATAATTCCTTCGTCAAATAATTCATCTACTTTGTCAACTGAAGTATTCATAACAAAACCATTCAGTTGCATTTTAATCTTATTGTCTTTAAGTGTTGCCCACTTTCTATTTACTACATTACAAGTCATCTAAACTCGGTGCTCCAATAATATTATAACCACAATCTACATAATGCGTTTCACCTGTCACACCAGAAGATAGGTCACTTAAAAAATAATATGCACTTCCTGCTAAATCATCGAGAGTTATATTTCGCTTCATAGCATTTACACCCTCAGCATACTTTAGCATATCCTTGCTACCTTTTACAGCCATAGCACTTGCTGTTTTAATTACACCAGCAGATATACAATTTACTCTTACACCATTACTGGCTACATCTTTTGCTAAGTATCTAACTGTAGATTCTAGTGCTGCTTTTACTACACCCATTACATTATAATTATCATAAACCCTACGAGCTCCATCATAACTGAGTGTCAAATAAGCACCACCCTCATTCATATATAGTAAACTATGCTTCACGATTTGTATTAGAGAATAACATCCTACTGTCAAAGACTCTGAAAAGTTTTCTTGACTAATATCATAAAACTTTCCATCTAGTTCAGTAAAGTCAGTCATACTCATTGCATGTACTACATAATCAATACTTTTAAAATGTTGCTTTATTTCCATAAAACAATTTCTTACATCCATAGCATTAGTGACATCGCACTTAACTGTATGAGCCATAGGTGAAAGTCTAGTTATCTTTTTCTGTACTGAATTGTTTGGATAGGTAAAGATACATGTATATCCTTCGTCAATAAGTTTATTGGCGATACCCCAAGCGATCGAGCGACTGTTCGCCACTCCCATAACAACAGCTATTTTCATCTATGATTATTAATTCTAACAGTTTTATCAGTTGCGTTTAATGCATCAATGTTAGGAAAGACGCATGACCAAAATTCATTAGTCCATGTTTGTGTAGTTTCATCATAAACATCAAATTGGACTTCTGCTATTTCTGCAGTTAAATCTTTTCTATAAGAAACTATCAGCTGAGATTCTTTACAGACTCTCACTTCAGCATGATAATCCTTAGCATTATCAATATCATGTAGAGTAGTGACTCTTTCTGATAATGGTAGTGTCATTTATTTGCCTTCTTTAAAAATTTACCATCAGGTCCTCGCTTTTGACTAGCACTCTGATGTGGTTGTTTTGCTTTATCTTCTGCAACTTGAGCATCCGCAATCATCTTATCAGCTTCTTCAGTATTAATCTGAGCAACTTTACTTGCTACAGCTGGAGTAATTTTAGGAAATAATTTATCCAACCTCTGTTCTTTAATCGCTAATAAAATTTTTGCTTCATCAGGATCTACACTTTCAAGCATTTCAATAAACAATCCTTCCCTCTTAATAGGTTTAAGATCGTCTCGCTTAAAGATATATCCTATGCGTCTAGCTTCTAGATATAAATTTGTAGGAAACATTCCATCAGGTTCATCAGCCTTTTTAAAAGGTGGTGTTCCCTCTGGTAGGATCCACTTGTTAGCAGGATTAAATGCATTTTCAAATATAATTCTTACTAATGCATCAGTGCCAGCTATTTCTTCAATCTTATCAGGATTATCATTTATATCCTGTAATATTTTATATATAAACTTCTGTGCCATAATTAAAACTCCTCAATTTCCTCTAATAATAAACTGCAACGATTTGACATCAAGTAATTATATAGTGACATCTTATCGCCTTTTGCCTTATTATTTAGGTATTCATTTAAGATAGCATTTTCATATTCCTCTGGGATTTTATCTAGAGAAATACACCTTTCATTCCTATCCCACCTTGCTCTTTCTTCATCAGTAGTACATGCTTCTCTACCATTTGCATAGAAATCCTCAAGTATTTTCTTAGTGACAGGTTTCTGCCTGACACCCTCTTGATGAAATATATCATCAGGAGAAAATATATTTGGTACACCATCACCAGTATCTCCTTTGACAATATGTGTAATGGTAAATTCTTTTACAGTTTCACCTTTATCTAAAACTACAAACTTCTTTTGCATAGGTGAGAACTGTTTTACATGTTCATATTTTTGTAGTTGCTTGAAGTCTTTATCACTTGAGATAATCATTACTGGTTCATTATTACCAAATGTATCTGTATGATTTGCGAGTGCACCTATAACATCATCGGCTTCACATCGGTCAATCCTCATAACTTTATAAGGAGAGTGTTCATCTATCTCTTCTCTTACTTTATTCATTATTGTAAATAAAACATCCCAAGGCATATCATCAGTCTCACGACTCCCTGCCCTTTTAGATTTATAAAATGAATGATAATCTTTTCTCCAATAATTATAGCTGTCGCAACAAACAACCATGTCACCATATTCTTTACCGAATCTTTTTTTGTAAAGTTTAATGCTTGATAAAATACAGTGTCGAATAATATCTTCAGCACCTCTTAGGTCGCCAGACTCTGCTGACTGAATAATATCTTTACGAAAAGACATTATATTGCTTATTGCAACTTGACTATAATCTAATAAAATCATTAAGGGAACACTCTATTAGTTTTCATACTTCCAGGATAGGAAAATGATTTTATAGTTGGATAATTAAAAGATCTCCAACCATCTGCTTCTGTATCAAAGACGACAAATAAATCAGACATACTGTCTTGACCTTTATCACTCTTTGGTAATTTGTCTTCAGGAACCCATCTAGTGTTAGTAGTACACTTCATAGTCCTAATATCTCCATCTGCTTTAGTAAAGACAACAGTGCATATTGCATCTGCTAGTTGTTGTCTCATTCTCATTTTATCTGCTTCCATAAATTTTCTATCATCATACTCATTATTATCAAAGTTTGACATCTATCCTCCCTAGTTATCCAATTATTCTCCATGGCATAACATCTTCAATCAATTCACCTGCAACATAAAGAGTAGGACTCATCTCCTTAGCGATTTCTTCAGCTTCTTCAAGAGTCTCTGCTTCAATATCTTCCGAAGCAAAGATTTTTTTCGTACCATCATTTAGAGTCACATTAAATTGAGTTAAAAATATTGCCATAGTTATTATTCTATATCTAAAAAACTTAAAAGTAAAGGGGAGTGATGCTGATGACCGACTCCCCTTTAAAATCATTTCAGGACGAAATAATTATGCACTCATTAGTGCTCTGTATCCAGCAGCAACAACTGCCCTTGTAGGTGTACCAATACGATACTTCTTAAAGGTTTGACCAACAGAATTAGTTCTGTTATTCAAATAGATTGCATAACCTTTTAATTTAAGGTTTTGAATTACCGCATAAGGATTCGCTACATTGAATCTTTGTGCGATTTGATTTGCAGTAAACTCACTGCCATTTTGTAATGCACGAAGCACTTTAGCTTCTTGCGTTAGTGTTGCTCTAGCCATGTTTCCTCCTTTGGAAAATTTAAAAGCCTGTCTTTATTGACAGTATTATCATTCTACTCTAAAAAAACTTAAAAGTAAAGAATTATCTCAAAAAACTCTAATATGGCTAAAAACTGGGATTGATGGCAGAAAACGGACTCCATATAAGGACACAGGGACGCAAACAGACATGGGTTGGGGTATTTGTACCCTGTGAAATACGCATGCTTCCAGTGGGTCTTAAAATAAGTGTATATATGAAATGGGGGGATTTTACCCTGTTTTTAAGGGTTTTAGATCTCGTTATTGATAATTTCGAACCATTGGTCTTTATCTACATCAAAATAGAACTCTTTACATGAATGTGCCCAGAAATCCACTATATGAGTTTGCTCATTATAGCTGATTGTGTAGTTTCCCATCTCATCTTTCCAGAATGGTAATGGTTCATCGGGAACAACATGCTGTACATAGTAAGCACACTCTTCAGCATTTTGCATAGGCATATCCCATTTAGAATGGAATACATCTCCAGCAGCAGTATAAGCAGTAAGGATTACAAAGAATATGGTTTCTATTTTTTCTACTAACATGGTTCGTATATGGTTATGAGTTCCTCTTTGCCCTTGACTTTAATTTTGTCAAGTTCTTTGGACTCAATAGTATTTAGGGCATCTTTGGTGTACTGTGAATATAGAGTCGTACAATTTTTATAGTTTCTTGTTTGTGCTTCTAATCTAGCAGCAAGGTTTACAGCATCTCCGATAACTGAATAATCAAATCTCATCTCACTACCCATGTTTCCTACAATACATGTTCCTGTATTTACACCAGACCCAATATTAATTTCAGGCAATCCTTTTTCTTTATACATCTTTTTCAGTTCTTCAGTTTCTATTGCACATTCCATACTAGTCTTTACTGCCATCTCCGCATGGTTCTCACAATCTAATGGAGCATTCCAGAAAGCCATAATACAATCGCCCATGTATTTATCTATGGTGCCACCATTCTTCATAACGATCTTACTCATACGATCTAAGTAATCATTAATCAATAATACTAATCCTTCAGGATCGTCATTGTTTTTAAAATATTCAGAGATAGGTGTGAAGCCAACTATATCCATAAACAAGAATGACATCTCTCTTTTCTCACCACCTAGTTTTAATTTGCTAGGATCTTTTTGTAATATAGCAACCTGTCTAGGATCTAAGTATCTTTCAAACTGTTTTCTTATTTGTTGTTTTAAATTAAACTCTAATATAAATCTTGTAAAGGTAGAATGAAATCCTACGATGGTAAGAGTTATGATTGCCCAACTTACATCTACGAGCATACTATATTTACCGAAGAAGAAATATGATGCAGCATGCCATAAACTTATATACATTACTATTAGTCCTACACCTATAACCCAGTATGGTGTAAATCTAGCAAGCAATATAATTATGATACCTACTAAAATAGAAGCGATTAATTCTAATAGTGGTAAATAATCTACTCTAGTTATTTGTTCTCCTGATAAAACAGTTTGTAATGTTGAAGCAGTTATATAATGTGAATACTGTTCTCCTCTAGGAGTTGCTATAATATTTGATATACCAGCAGCAGTTGGCGATACGATAACAGTCTTACCAAATAATAATAAATCATTTAAATTGTTTTCTACATCCATCATTGACATAGTGTGGTAAACCTTATCGTGTCTTAACCATATTCTAGCATTCGCATCAGTTTCAATAGTAGCGAATCCTGGAACTCTCATAGCTTGAATACCAGCATCACCTGCTTTTACTTGATACGATGGGTCACCTACTGCAACTCTAATAACTTCTATGGCTATACTAGGATATACATCTTCACCTATTCTCATTAATAGTGGTACTCTACGAACAACACCATCTATCTCTGGTGCAGTATTTACAACACCTACACCATTTGCTGATTGTCCAAGTTCAGGTATTGGTCCAAGCATACCACCCCATTCAAATAGATAAGGTAAGGGATCGCCAATCTTAGCAACACCTCTTGGTACACCATTCTTATTAATATCATTAGTTCCTAGCTGAGCAATAACAGTTCCTGCTGTTAGATAATCTTTAAATACCCAGTCGCCATCTTCTCTATCTTTTTCTGAAAATAATATTGGGAATACTATTACACCTGCTCCAGCTTCTCTTAATTTTTCTATTAGAAAAGCATAGTGAGATCTACTGAAAGGATATTGACCTTTGGCATCTAAGGTTGCTTCATCTATTTCAACTATTACTATATCCTCTGAAAATGTTTGTTCTTCAGATGCAAGTAAAAAGTCGAAAGACTTTAGTTTAATTATTTCTTTGAAGTTAGGATTTGAGAATCCTATGAGTGCCAGAATGGCAACAGTTATAAATGCACTAGTCCAGTGTGTTAGAATCTTTTTTATCATACCAATCTTCTATCGCTTTTTTTATTCCTTCTTCTGCTAATACTGAACAGTGTATTTTTATTGGTGGTAAATCTAATGCTTCAGATATTTCTTTATTTGTAATATTTTTGGCTTCTTCAATAGTCTTACCAGTTAGCATCTCAACAAACATAGTAGAAGATGCGATAGCAGAACCACAACCATATGTTTTAAACTTGACATCAGTAATCCTAGCTTTATCTGGATCGTTTGCTCTATCAAGTTTTAATTGGAGTTTCATTACATCTCCACAAGCTGGAGCTCCTACCATTCCAGTAGCCACATCGTGGTCTTTCGGATTGAATCTACCAACCGAATGTTTTTCTGGATTGCGTAGAACAGACTCGAATCTTTCTACGACTTTTTTACTATATGCCAATATTATATTTAGTTCTGTGTTGTGGATAAAGTACAGCCACCAGACTGTCCACATATTCCATCTACTGTATAATTTTGACTTGTACCACTATTTTGTGTCAAATCAAAATCATATGAGTATCCCGATAAATCTACTTTTGCCCCATGGCTTCCTGCTCCATCTTGTGTGATGTCTACATCATGAGCACTATTTCCTGTATCCAATAGTACATCAAGAAAATGTGAGCCAGTACCATACTGGAATATATCCACATCATTGCTATTATTATTTATATCAACAAATAAAGTCTTTGCTCCATTGTTATGTTGATATGCTAATACATTGTTGCTACTAGCATCTATATCGATACTCATGAAATGTTTAGCATTAGAATCCCCACTGTTTTTTTGTACTAAGTTTAGAGTATTACTATCACCATCTATATCAAACCACATTCTATGACCACCAGTATCATTAGCATCATCCCCTTGTGATGTATTTACTGTATTAGAGTTTCCAGTAATATCAAAAGCCAAACCATTATCACCACTACTTCCTGATGTTAAAATATTTCCTTGATTAAATGATAGAGTATTGTTGTCGCCTGAAACTTGAGCATCACTTGACCAGTTAGTTCCTATGATAAAATTGTTATTACCAGCTTGTCTAACTGTTAAATCATTATTATCTCCTGAGATGTTTACTTTAACACCTTCGCCAGTTGCTGATTGAGCAGTTGATTTTATAGTTGATTGACCAGAGCTGGGTGCTACAAGTACCTGTGGTTGAGCTGAAGAAAAATGTGCGTTGTTCATATCTAACCAACCAGATGTTGTATTAGTAGCATTATTGCCATCAATTCTATAATGAATATCCATATTGGCAGAACCAGTCCATTCATACCAGTTAATTTGTATTGGATACCATTGACCACCCACACCAGAAAATGAACCATTAGAGTTCCAATATCTTGGACCTTGTTGAGCCCAGTCAGATATGACTGCTGTATCATTAATATTTACTATAAGACCATCATCATTACGACCAGCAAAATATACTGTTGATGTTTGACCAGCTGTTCCTGGATGTTGCCAGTATCCTGTGATGACTACCATTCTCTGACTAGCACCATAATTATTATTATTAATAACTATGTTTCCACTGTCCCAGTTATAATTTAAACTGTCAAGAGTACCAGTTCCTTGTGATGTACCTACATAAGCTGGATTAGTATTAT